>Ga0210410_10000307_pt1 | contig 60189 bp, 51 predicted proteins | sample IncBWC4MmetaG_FD_161058 | JGI IMG/M metagenome (GOLD analysis project Ga0210410, IMG submission 161058) | Forest soil microbial communities from Barre Woods Harvard Forest LTER site, Petersham, Massachusetts, United States - Inc-BW-C-4-M | ecosystem: Environmental > Terrestrial > Soil >... | reverse complement strand
GTTAAGGTTTTCGGAATTTAACACAAAGATTAAGTGGTGGCGGGGGGGAGAGTTGAACTCCCTACGCCGGCCTTTTCAGGGCCGCGCTCTACCGGTGAGCTACCCCGCCACCGGGGTAGTCAAAGATTTTACGGGCGCGCTACAGGGGTGTCAATATTCTAGAGGCTGGAGGCTAGGGGTTGGAAGTTGGAAATTAGTGACCGGAGGTCTAAAGTAGATAAAGTAGTAGACCATGCGTACGCCCTCTAAGCTTTGGCCTCGGGCGTCCAATTCTTACCTTCCAGCCTCTAGCATCAAGGCTCTAGCCTCTAGAATCCAGAACCTACTTCATCGAAGCATCAAACTCGCGCATCCACTCTTTTCCCTTGAGGACTTCGCGCGGCTTGGTTCCATCCGCAGGGCCGACGATCCCGTCCTTCTCCATGATATCAATCAGCCGTGCAGCCCGGCCGTACCCAACACGCAGTCGCCGCTGCAAAGTCGAAGTGGACGCGCGCCCCGCCTCGCAGACCACGCGCACAGCTTCTTGATATAGCGTGTCATCCACGTCGTCGGCGCCCAGTTCCCCATCGGCGCCTGACGCGTTCTCGTCCTTCGGCGCTTCGAGCAGCCGCTCGTTGTAGACAGCCTTCGCCTGCGAACGCCAGTGGTCGCACACCGCCGTAATTTCATCTTCGGTGACGAATGGCCCATGCATACGATTGAGCCGCGCCGATCCCGCGGGCAAGTACAACATGTCCCCGCGTCCAAGAAGCGATTCCGATCCATTCGCATCGAGAATCGTGCGCGAGTCCACTTTGCTCGCCACACGGAACGAAATCCGGGCAGGGAAATTGGCCTTGATCAACCCGGTAATGACGTCTACCGACGGCCGTTGCGTCGCAAGTATCAGGTGAATGCCGACGGCGCGCGCCATCTGCGCCAGGCGCGTGATTGATTCTTCGACGTTAGTCGTGTCCACCATCATTAAGTCGGCCAACTCGTCGATCACGATGACGATGTAGGGCAGAGGCTTGTGCTCGGCGTGTTCGGCGTCGTCAAACAACGAAAGCGATTGGCCCTTCTGGAACGTGCGGTTGTACTGGTCGATGTTCCGCACGCCGCGCGCGGCCAGCAACTTCAGGCGGGATTCCATTTCCCGTGTGGCGTTCCGCAACACGTTCGACGCAACCTTCGGATCGGTAACCACGGGCGCCAGCAGGTGGGGAATGTCCTCGTAGAGGCCAAGTTCCAGCCGCTTCGGGTCCACCATCACAAGTTTCAGTTCATCGGGCGTCGCTTTGTAGAGCATGGACAGAATCAGAGAATTCAAAAAAACGCTCTTGCCGGTTCCCGTCGATCCCGCGATCAGCAAATGCGGCATCTGCGCGAGGTCGGACACGCGGTTGCGCCCGATCAAGTCCTTGCCCAGCGCGAGCGTCATCTTGGAAGGCGAGTTGATGAACTCCGCCGACTCGATTTGTTCACGCAGCGCGATCGTGACGCGATGCGCATTCGGCACTTCGATGCCCACCGTGGACTTGCCGGGGATGCGCTCGATCAGAATGGACTCCGCCTTCAACGCCAGGCAGAGGTCCTCCGCGAGACCCGTAATCCGGCTGTATTTGATCCCCGCCTCGGGCTTGAATTCATATGTGGTGACCACTGGACCGGGATTTATCTGCGTGATGCGCCCGCCGATATCGAACTCCTGGCACTTTTGCTCGATGGCGCGCGCGCAATCCTTCAGATCGTCCTCGTCGATTCTTTCGCTGCGCTCGGCCATGCGTAGCAGGTCGGGAGAAGGCAGTCGGAAGCTGGTCGCGCCCTTGGCGATACGCGCCGAAGAAGCAGACTTCGCGGGGCTTTTCTTCTCCTCCGAACCTCGAAACACAATTGCCCGCGACCGTTCGGATTCCTCCGCCCGCGCTTCGCCATCCTCGGCGGCCGCATGCGCATCAACATTGGCCGCCGCGTAAGAAGGAATCGGCGGACGCCCCTCCATCTTGATTTGCTCGAGCCGCTTGCGCATGCGTTCCTGTTCGCGATCCTCGCGCCAGGCCCAATAGCGCTCCCTCAGCGGACCGATCACGTTCAATTTGCTCAGCGGTCCGCGCAGCCATTCGTGAGTTTCGATAAACGAAAACCTGGTCGTCAAAAAGAGCGCCGCAAAAAAAATCGCCAGGGCGACGAGATTCGCTCCCACTGTATTGAATGCCGCCCGCAATCCAGCGGAGACCAGATGGCCGAGCAGCCCGCCCGGTGGAATCGCGCCGCGCACCTCCGGCACACGCCAGAGCGTGAGTAGCGTGGGAGCCATCAACACCAGCATCGAATAACCGGCCAGCTTGATGGCCGGTGAGTCCATCGGTTCGCTGCGAAACCAGCGATACCCGACGAGAAAAATCCCCACCGGCAGAAGAAAGGCGGCGTAGCCGAAGCCTTGGAAGAACAAATCCGCGCTATAGGCGCCAACAGGTCCGATCCAGTTCCGTGCCGAGTGCATGTCGGGTGAATCGGCGGACACATTAAAGGATGGATCGTGAGGGCTGTAGGAGAGAAGAGCTAGAGCGACCAGGATGGCGATCATCACGCCAAGAAACCCGATCAATTCATTCAAACGGTTATTTTCCGTTGGAGTAAGAACGCGCACACAAATCTCCTCGCTATGGGGGAAGGTGCTCGTCGCAGGGCTGGGTGCGCGGGCGCTGTCGCGCGGATCCCATCTGGAATTACGAGAGCAACGCATTGACTATATCAAAGCTGGCGCGGTAGGCAACAAAGATATGCGCAGCGCGTGTTTGCAGATACCACAACGAGACAAGAAGCAGGAGTCAGCGACACGAAACCGTGAAAAACAAGCCGCCGAGTTTGAACATGCACGCCAACATGGCAATCTCCACAATGATTCGATCCACGCCATTCGGCGCGAAGCACCGTCAGTATCCCATTTGGTGCAGAACGCCGACCGCTACTGCGGCTACCAGGCAATAAATCCCGAACAAATACCAGCGGTCACTCACGAGCCACTTGCTGAGCCATTTGAGCGCTACGAGCCCGGCGACAAACGCGCACACCATCCCAAATATGCTCGGTATCATCGCGGACGCTAAATTGAGTCCGCCGCCGATGTGCTCGGCCTTCATGAGTCTGAGGACTTCGCGTCCGTCCGCCGCGGGAGTGAGCGCCACGGCGAGAGCGAAGCTGAATGCTTCCGCGCGCGATTTCTCGACGCCCGCCAGCATTCCAGTTGAAATGGTCGCGCCGGAGCGCGAAAATCCTCGAAAGGGCAGGCACAATCCTTGCACGATTCCGATCAGCGCGCCCTGTTTCATTCCCAGCCCACCGGTGTCGCTCGTGCCCGCAAAGCGGTGGCGTTTCTCGTAAATGCCAGCGATCAGAATCAACACGCCTACGGCGGCAAGCGCGGGCGCGATCAGGTCAAGTCGCCCGAACAATTGTTCCACTTCCGCGTGCTCTGCGCCGTGAAAGCCGAATTTCTCGATCCCTTTGATCAAGCCCTCGCCGATCACCCCTGTTAGCGCCGTGGCAACGACCAGCAGAACTGCGAATCCCTTTAACGCATCCATGCTCTGAAAATACGTTCTTCTCCATTGCTTCCAGAAGTAGCAAATCACCGCGAACATTGTGCCTGTGTGGAGCATGACGAGGAGCAGAGTCATTTCAGGCGATGTCGGGTCCAGGCCCATGAGCTTTTCCGACACCACCACGTGCGCCGAACTCGACACCGGAAGCAGTTCTGCCAGACCTTGCACGATCGCGAGGATTACTACATGTAGGAATGTCATGGATTTACCTTAGCCCGGGCTTTCGGTTCCATTTGTTTTTGCATTTTAAAAGCGTTCCGGCCGTGGCCATAGTAACTTTCAATCATCTCGGTCTCACGGTAGCCATGCTTTTTCCATAAAGCAATCGCCGCTTTGTTTGTTGTTGCGGTTTCAAGAACCATGCGCCTCACGCCTCGCGAGGCCGCTTCCTTTTCAGCTGCCGAAAGAAGCAACGAGCCGATCCGTTGGCGCCGGTATTCTTCGAGAACGTCCAGCGTAATGATGTGTCCCTCATCGGGCGCCAGTTCAGCCAGGATGAACCCCGCGACGTTGCCGTCCGATTCCGCCAGCAAGCAGTACGATCCTTCCGCGCGCAAATAAACTTTCATCTCGAAACGTCCGTACGCGATGCCTTCGGGAAAGCAAACTTGGTCGATTCGATAGAGAGTCTCAAAATCAGACGCGCGGTAGGATCGCAGTTGGGGTAGGGAAGAAGCCACGCTGCCGCCTCACAATTCGAGGATTACCGGAAGGATCAATGGCCGCTTCGAAGTTTGTTTCTTCAGGTAGCGCCGCAGGTCTACGCGAATCTTTTCCTTGATCACGCCCCAGTCGGTCTTTTCTTCTGGATTCGATTGCTCCACGGTCTTGAGAATTACTTCCCGGGCGCCGGCGATCAATTCCTGGCCATTGTCCGACGGCATGAATCCGCGTGTCACGATTTCCGGCTGCGATTCGAGCCGTCCGGTGTGTTTATTGATGGCGATGATCGGCACGACCACGCCGTCCTCGGAGAGATGCTGCCGGTCGCGTATGACGAGTTCTTCGATTTCCTCGAGCGAGCCCGAATCCACGCACACGCGCCCCGCGGTCACCGGATCGCGCCGCTGCGCAGTGTCGTCGGTGAATTCAATCGGCTGGCCGTCTTCGATAAGGAAAATTTCTCCGGACACGGTGCCGACCGTATGCGCCAGCGCGGCATGGCGAAATAGCTGCCGGTATTCTCCGTGTATAGGAATGAAGTAACGCGGCCGCACGAGGTTCAGCAGGAGTTTTTGTTCTTCCTGGCTCGCGTGGCCGGACACGTGAACCGTACCTCCATCATTGTCGTAGTAAACCAGCGCGCGCTTGCGGAACATGTGGTCCAGCATCCGGAAGATCGCTTTTTCGTTCCCGGGAATAATGCGCGCCGAAAGGATCACGGTGTCCCGCTCATCGAGCGTGAGCAGTCGGTGCGTATCCACAGCGATGCGCGAAAGCGACGACATCGGCTCAGCCTGGCTGCCGCTCACCAGGACCACCAGTTTTTCCGCTGGATAAGACGAAATATCCTGGGTCCGCACCACCAGGCCGTCGGGAATGCTTAGCCGGTTCATGCCGTGTGCGATCTCGACGTTGTCCACCATGCTGCGCCCGACGAAGCCGACCTTGCGCCCCGCGGCCGCCGCGATATTCACGATTTGCTGGATGCGCGGTATGGATGATGCGAAGCACGACACCAGGACTTTGCGCGTCGCCGCCCGCGTCAATTCCTCAATGCGCGGCCGCACCGTCCGTTCCGAAGGCGTATACCCAGGCCGCTCGACATTCGTGCTGTCGCTGAACAGCGCCAGGACGCCTTCCGCTCCATACTGCGCGAATGCGTGCAGATCAAACGGCTGGCCGTCGATCGGCGTGAGGTCCATCTTGAAGTCTCCGGTGTGAATCACGACCCCCACGGGCGTGCGAATCGCGAGGGCCACGCAGTCAATCGTGCTATGCGTCACGCTGATGAACTCGACTTCAAACGGTCCCACCTCGAGTTTGCGCCCGGGAATCACTTCGCGCAGGTCCGCTTTTTCGAGCAGCCCATGTTCTTCCAGCCGCTTGTGTACCAGTGCCAGCGTAAATCGCGTCCCATAGATGGGCGCGTTCAAGTCGCGCAAAATGTAAGGCAACGCGCCGATGTGGTCTTCATGCCCGTGCGTCAGCAGGATGGCCCGCAAGTGCTGGCGGTTCTGCTTCAGATAAGTAATATCCGGAATCACGATATCGACACCGAGAAGTTCCGCCTCGGGAAACATCATCCCCGCGTCGATCAAAATCATGTCGTCGCCCGTGCGGAGCACGAGCATGTTCATCCCAAACTCGCCCAGTCCGCCTAGGGGAATTGCTAAAAGAGAAGGTTTCTTCAATGCAGCTCGTATCCTCGTGCGAGACACACAATCGTATCACAAGGCCATGCGCGAAATTCAGGAAGCAAAGGAAGCGAAGGAATAGCCTGTGGACCAATCCTGTCTTGTAGGAAGTCCCGGAGGGACGAAACAACGTAGCCCACCGCGCTTGCCCTGAACGAAGTGAAGGGGGAGCGGTGGGGAAATGGACCGACGATGACAAGAAAACCCCGGCAGGGGTGACACACGGAACTCAGCCACACGAAATTAGCTAATTCCGAGGAACGCGATTGCGCTTGTAAGTACCGCGGAAAATATGGTAAGCTCACCACCTCAGCTTTCTCCCACCCCAGTCTTCAATTGAAAACTCAGGAGGACCATCATGCATGCAAGAATGATTCAGGTAACGACCAAACCCGGCCAATTGAAGGATTGCATTAAGTCTTTGGTTGAGCAGGGAATTCCGATTCTCAAGCAGCAGCCAGGATTCGTCGATGCTGTGGCTCTAACTTCAGACACCGAACGCGATCTATTTGTCGGTCTCACGATCTGGAAGACCAAAGAGGACGCGGAAAAGTATGCCAACGGTCAGGCCCGCCAAGTGCTGGATTCCATCAAGCCTTTTCTCCAGCATGAGCCGGCATTTCGCACTTTCAACCTGGAAGCCTCCACAATACACAATGTTGGTATTGCGCGGGCAGCTTCGTCCAGGCAGGCCTAGTTAAGAGTAGATTGCCGCCCAGCCCTCAATCTCCCACCCACGATTATGTGAAATTTCCGCCTCACGCGATCGCGAGTTCGAAACCATCGGCAATAGTCGCGGTAGCAGAGTATTCGATGTGAATCACGCGTCTCGAACCCTGGGAGTGCGATTTGGACGACGAGTGAACAAGCAACGGCCTCATCGCCAAGATTCCTCCCTTTGCAATCGTGCAGTCCACACTAGGCAGGCGCGCCACAAGCTCATGGATGGCATCGTCGCTTAGAACACCATCCTTGTGAGACCCAGGCAAGACGCGCAATGGCCCATTTTGTTCCGTCGAGTCGTCGAGATGGACCCGAAGGGCCAACACGTCACACAGAGCATATGCGGGGGCGTGCGCGTAAATCACACCCGCTTTGACCGACCAGGGACCCCAGCCCGGCGCTTCTCGCCGCTCCCGAAGTGGCAATGCGGTATCCTGATGCCACACCACAAGCCAATTGGACGTTGGTGACTTGTCGAAGAGCGTTGCTCGAAATGGAAATGCTTCGCGACCCAAGATCTCTCTCGCGATCCCCAAAAGCCGCGCATTTTCAGCCCAAGCCGCAATCGCGGGGTGCCGTAGGGCGTGCCTTAGCCCCGCCCTGCTGCGTGGCAGTGCCATTCCGTTTAACTGCATGACCAACCTCTCAACGTCGTTCAACGCAAAGACTTCAGGGATTACCGCGAATCCTTGCTCGTCGATTGGCGCATTTGGCATCGTCTCGCTTCGCCGCCCGTTTTAGTACTTTCTGTGTTAGGAGCCGTCCATCACGACAGCGGGTCAAGGTTCTTGCTATTTTCTAATCACTCCCCGCCGCCGGCGAACAACCGGGCGATCGACACAAGCACGACTGCGCCGAGTGTTGCAGCAGCGAGACTGTATATGAATCCGTTGCGGAGAATACCGAGCTGCGAGAAAATCCAACCTCCAAGCACAGCGCCCACTAGTCCGAGCAAGACATTTGCAATGCAGCCAAATCCCCGGCCGCGAGAAACTTTTCCCGCAAGCCATCCTGCAATCAGGCCGACCACGATCCATCCGATGAGGGTGCTTGGCACAGTGAAGAAGAACAAGTGCATGGAGCGCTCCTTTTCTCGCCGGCCTCGAGCAGACTGTGCATCCAGTCTAAGCGGGCTCCTGCTGCGTCATACAGTGTATCGTGCCCAGGCCGAGAACAAGATCAAGGCACGCGATTCCTATAATTTTGCGTTCCGGGAAGAGATCGGCGAGTTTGGTGAGGGCCAAAGCGTCATTCGGATCGTTGAACGTCGGCGCCAGGACAATCTGATTCGCAACATAAAAATTCGCGTAGCTTGCGGGAAGCCGTTGCTCATCGAAATACACGGGCGCAGGCATTGGAAGCGTTTCGACCCGCATCGGGCGGCCGTCCTGATCCTTCATCTCGCGAAGCAGCGCAAGGTTCTCCCGCAGCGGATCGTAATTCACCTCGAGCGGATCTGCTTCGACAACGGTAACCACCGTGGTCGGATTCACAAAGCGCGCCAGATCGTCCACATGGCCGTGCGTATCGTCCCCTACGATCCCGTTCTTGAGCCACAAGACATGCGTAATTCCGAGATAGTCCCGAAAAAGCTCTTCCAGTTCTTTGCGCGAAACATCCTGATTGCGCGCTTGCACCGGGCTCAGCAGGCATTCCTTCGTTGTGAGCAAAGTACCGCGCCCATTTACGTCAATGCTGCCGCCCTCGAGCACCATGCGCCGCCCGCGAAACTCGGGACGCCACTGTTTCCACTTAAGTTTCGCAGCGAGCCGGTCGTTCGCGGCGTCATCTTTCTTCCAATCGTCGTACTTGGCCCAGGCGTTGAAATGCCAATTCGTAACCGCGCGTTCACCCTTTTCGTTGCGCACAAAAATCGGCCCGAAATCTCGAATCCACCCTCGATTGGTGGGAACCCGAAAGAATTCCACTGCCGAAAGATTCGCGCCAGCCTTTTTCAGAATGCCGCGAACGGCCCTCTCCGCGTCCGCGTTCGCAATAAGGATCCGCACACGCTCCACCGCCGACAAGTGCCGCACAATATCGGCGTACACCCACGGAATCGGCGTGAATTTCCCGGGCCAATCCGTCTTTTCATGGGGCCACGCGAGCCAGGTAGCCGCGTGCGGCTCCCACTCCGCGGGCATTCGGTAGCCCAGCGCGGCGGGTGCGGGCACTGCTTGTTTACCCTGAGTCCCGTAGGGGAGCCCGCGAGAGGAACGATTGGATGCGCTTGCGCGCGCGGGCTTCACTCGTGCCATCGATTCAAAATGGGAGCGTAAGCATCAATGCGGCGGTCGCGCAGGAACGGCCAGTTTCGGCGCACCTCTTCGACGCGCGACGGATCGCATTCCACCAACAGAATTTCTTCTTTGTCCGCGGAAGCCTCCGCGAGAATCTGCCCGAACGGATCGCAAACGAACGAATGCCCCCAGAATTCAAGGCCGCTTTCGGGAGTGCCCTCAAACCCCACGCGATTCACCGCCGCAACAAAAACGCCATTTGCAATAGCATGGGAACGTTGAATGGTCCGCCAAGCGTCGAGCTGCGCGGCGCCGAACTCCTGCTTCTCCGATGGATGCCAGCCGATCGCCGTTGGATAGAAAAGAATGTTCGCTCCGCCCAGGCTCGAGAGGCGCGCCCCTTCCGGATACCACTGGTCCCAGCACACCAGCACGCCGATGCGAGCGAACCGCGTATCAAAATTCGGAAATCCCAAGTCGCCGGGCGTGAAATAGAATTTTTCGTAGTACAGCGGATCGTCCGGGATGTGCATCTTGCGGTATTTGCCGAGCAGCGCCCCGTCGGCATCAATCGCGACGGCTGTATTGTGATAAATCCCCGCCGCCCGCCGCTCGAAAAGCGATCCAATGATGACCACCTTCGAGTCGCGCGCGAGTTTCGCGAGCGCTTCCGTGGAAGGCCCCGGAATCGCTTCCGCAAGCTCAAAGAGCTCCGCGTTTTCTTCCCGGCAAAAATATTGCGAGCGAAATAATTCTTGAAGACAAATTATCTGCGCGCCCCGCTTCGCAGCTTCCTGAATGCGCGCCTCCGCCTTGGCGAAATTCTCCCTCGGATCGGGCGAGCAACTCATCTGGATCAAGCCAACCGTGAATTTTTCCGCCACGCTGAAATCATAGCATCATATTTTTGGTTTTGACGGGAGACATATCTTGCGAGATGGCCACATTTTCATTTTTGCTCTTGCGCGGACGTGACAAGGCCTTGGTTCAGGGTGGGCAAACGAATCGTTGTTTTGCAGCATCAAGGCGTGGATACGATAAGATGGGACCATGGGCTATTCGGCTGGCGCGGCGATTCGATTACTGCGAGAATATCTGCCGCCAAAAAGAATAGCTGGAGCTCCCACAGTTGAGGAACTTGATTTGCGTTTCCGCCGCACAGTCTGGTTTGTCGGCTTCGCGGTTCCGCTGGCTGGTATAGTGTTCTTCGGGGGAACTCATGCGATTCTGCTGAATCTAAACCGGTATTTGGCGGTGATTGAGGGGCCGGCTCTCTTCCGAGTATTGCCAGAGCGAGTAATCTGGAACTTCCTGCCCAGGTTTGGCGCACCGTGCTTGGCTTGGGAAATAACCCGTCGTATTTGGTTACTCTTTGGCAGTCGAGAAGAAGTCGAACTATACAGCTACTGGTCAGACTTTCGCTCTGGTTTCCAGTCTACGAATGCATTCCGAATACTAGCCCTGTTCATCGTTCTACCCATCGGCATAGCGACCATTTTCGCGCTCCCCGTGCATACGACTTTCCATGAAAATGAAATACGCATTCGCTCGTACGCGTCTACTTTCGCATCGAACTACGCATACTCGGCGGCGCGCCACCTCATCACAGTCGCCGGATATCTTGACCGCAACGGAGCATTTCACTCAAACTCTGTCATCGTAATTGTTTTTGCGGATGGGCATCGTTGGTCCTCGGCGGATCTCCAAGACCCCGGAAATCATATCAATCCAGATCTTCTGGATTTCCTTGAGACAAAAACCGGACTTCCGTTGGAACGCAAGAATACTTGAGAATCAGTCGTCTTCGCCAATCATGATCGCTGCGGCAAGCACGGTGGTCCACAGCCCGCGTTTATCTCCGACAGCCGATTGCGTAATGTTCATGGTGCGCACAATCTTGTTGGAAATCCGGTAAACCTCTTTTTTTTCGTCCCAGGAAAGATCGGGGTCGAACTCCACGTTGAGCGTCGTGGCCAGCATTTCGGCTGCCAGCTCCTCGGTGTATTCCCCCGCGACTTCTTCGGTCTCGCCGAACGAGTGATGTTCGGACAGGTATCCGTACATGGACTTGTCGGCCGGGAGCGCCAGTCCAATGCCCGCGGCGATCAGCCGGTGCGCCTCGCGCGTAGAATTCTCGCTGATGACGGTGAAGGCAACCTGTCCCGGCTCGATATGCTTCAGCCCTTCGCTGCGGGAAATCAGTTTGCAGTTGGGTGGAAAAATGGAGGACACGCGCACGATGTTGCATGCCGCGATTCCCGCGCTGCGCAAAGCAAGCTCAAAGCTCGAGAGCCGCTCCCGATGTTTTCCGACACCTTTTGTAAGGAAAATCTTTTTCGCGACGAACGCCATGGGTGGTGCCGGAGTGCGGTGCCTCCTAAGTTGTGCCCGAGACTCGCGTGAAAACTTTTACGCGTGCGGAAAAGTAACAAGAACACCGCACCCTGTCAATCAATTTCCCCCCTCGCGTTGAGTGTATCTGCCAGTTTCGCTGGCCACAGCGCGGTGAGTGAAGGTTCCTCCGCGCCACGGTTCCGAACAAATGCTGCCAATGTTTCACGGGACTACTCAACCTGGCAAAGTTTGAGAAGCGCCTCAAGAGTAGGGGACAGCGATGTCAGAGATTTCAAGTCTTTTGATGTAAAGTCGGGTCCCGCGTCCTTCGGGGAGTGGCCCTTGCGCGATATTTGAACGACACCCATGACCTTCGTTCCATCCACGATTGGTGCGCTCATGATCTTGTGGATCGTCTCTCCCTGGCGGCGGCCGAGCGGCACCCCTTCGAACACGCTGGCATGCCGCGACGTGTTGAAATTGTTCGCGAATTCAGCCTTACGTTCCCGCGCCGTCCGCGCCGCGAGGGCGTTCGTGCTGGTCAGTGGGATGCTGCCAACGACGGCCAGCTTTTCGGGGATCACGAACTTAAGGTTCTTACCCTTCGCGCTGACCGCCAGGATCGCCACTTCGTCCGGGTCAACGTCGAACATCCTTCCCAGCACCTGAGCCAACCGCGCAAGTTCCTCGGTTGACGGAACCTTCCCGGATTGAACCATGGTGTCCACCACTGACCCCAGATCAACGGTTTGCTTTTCACTCATCAATTCTCCCAAGAATCGATTTCATTTCTGCCATTATATCCAAAACGAATCTCGGAAATTCCGTAAAATTCCGGCGTGTGACGTCTTGATATGTCGGCGCGGATTTCCTATACTGAAGTTGGAGCCCGGATGCCCGCGACTGAAGTCGACCTGACAGATCACCGCCCATTCACCCTTTGCGAATTACATCTTCTTAGGGAGATTGTGCTTGTGCAGACTTTGAGCGCCCGGTTTCTTATCCAAAATCCCTCCAAAAATCGCCACACTTCGGCCCGAGAAATGAATTCAGGATTCGCGAGATGACACGATCAGCGGAAGCGCAGCCGCAGGCAGCCGCGAGCAATCGCTTAATGGCCCTCTGGTCCAGCATAATCGGCAAAAAAGTCGTCATGGCACTAACCGGCGCAGTCCTGATTCTCTTCGTCATCGCTCATATGGTGGGAAATCTCAAGATTTTTTCCGGCCAGGAAGAAATCAACGCCTACTCGCGATTTTTGCGGGAAGTAGGCTGGCCCGAACTCGGCTATGGACAACTCCTCTGGATGGTCCGCATTGGCCTCTTGGCTTGCGCGTTCCTTCACATTACCGCCGCCGTCCAGCTCACGCGCATGAACTGGCACGCGCGCCCCATTTGCTACGAATCCAGGAAAGATGTCGAGACCACCTGGGGCGCTGTGACGATGCGCTGGGGTGGCCTATTGCTGGCCGTCTTCATCGTCTTCCACCTCTTTCATTTCACTGGCGGACTGGTCGGCTTCCAGCCTGGCGAATTTGAACACTTGATGGTCTATCAAAACGTCGTAGCCGGATTTTCCGTCTGGCCGATATCCCTATTTTATATTGTGGCTATGGGAGCGCTCTGTCTGCACCTCGATCACGGTATCTGGAGCATGTTCCAGACACTCGGCTGGGCCACGGTTCAAAACACAAAGAGCCTCAGGACGTTCTCCAGAATCGTTGCAATCCTAATTTTCGTCGGCTTTATCTCCGTGCCCATTTCGGTGCTCGCAGGCTGGGTGCATTGAGATAAAGCCCCCCCCACTTTTACGCTGACCGTAATATGTAAAGCGTGGAGCTCCCCAGGACAAAAGATGCTCGAATCCAAAATTCCGTCCGGTCCAATTGAACAAAAGTGGGAAAAGTCCCGCTTCGAGATGAAGCTGGTAAATCCCGCCAATCGCCGCAAGCACTCCATCATTATCGTGGGTTCGGGCCTTGCCGGCGCAGCCGCTGCTGCCTCGCTTGGTCAGCAAGGCTATCCTGTGGATTGCTTTTGCTTCCAGGACAGTCCGCGCCGCGCACATTCCATTGCCGCGCAAGGTGGTATCAACGCCGCGAAAAACTACCGTAACGACGGCGATAGCATTTTTCGCCTTTTCTATGACACTGTCAAAGGCGGAGACTTTCGCGCGCGCGAGGCCAACGTCTATCGCTTGGCGCAGATCAGCGTCAATATCATTGACCAATGCGTGGCCCAGGGCGTCCCGTTTGCGCGGGAGTACGGCGGGCTGCTCGACACGCGTTCATTCGGCGGGGTGCAGGTCTCGCGCACCTTCTATGCGCGCGGCCAGACCGGACAGCAATTATTGTTGGGCGCCTACCAGGCGCTCGAGGAGCAAGTGGCCGCGGGAAGCGTGAAGATGCACAGCCGCAGCGAGATGCTCGACCTCGTTCTGGTCAACGGCAAAGCGCGCGGCATTATCACACGCGACCTGCTAACTGGCGCGATCGAGTCCTACGCCGCCGATGTCGTTGTCCTCGCCACTGGAGGCTACGGCAACGTCTTCTATCTTTCCACGAACGCCAAAGGCTCGAACACCACGGCCATCTGGCGGGCTCACCGCCGCGGAGCACTATTTGGCAATCCTTGCTTCACGCAAATCCATCCAACGTGCATCCCCGTCAGCAGTGAGCATCAATCCAAGCTCACCTTGATGTCCGAATCGCTGCGCAATGACGGCCGCGTCTGGGTTCCCAAGAAAAAGGGCGACACTCGTCCCCCCGGCTCCATTCCCGAGGACGAGCGCGACTATTATCTCGAGCGGCGTTACCCAAGCTTCGGCAATCTCGTCCCCCGCGACGTCGCCTCCCGCGCCGCTAAGGAAGTCTGCGACGAGGGACGCGGCGTCGGCCCCGGCGGCCAGGGCGTCTATCTCGACTTCGCCGACGCCATTCGCCGTCTGGGGGAGGCGCAAGTCCGCGAAAAATACGGCAACCTCTTCGACATGTATGAGGAAATCACCGGAGAGAACGCTTACAAAGTCCCCATGCGAATTTATCCCGCGGTCCACTACACGATGGGCGGCTTGTGGGTTGATTACAATCTGATGTCGACCATCCCGGGACTTTTCGTTGCCGGCGAAGCCAATTTTTCCGACCACGGCGCCAACCGCCTCGGCGCCAGCGCCCTGATGCAGGGCCTGGCCGATGGTTATTTCATCCTGCCGTACACGCTCCCGAACTACCTCGCCTCCAACGCGCTCGAAAAAATCGACACCTCGCACCCCGCGTTCGCAGCCGCCAAAGATGAGGTCGCCAAGCGCGTCGCGACGGTGGTGAATGTGCGCGGCAAGCGCACCGTCGATTCCATCCACAAAGAACTCGGCAAAATGATGTGGGAAAACTGCGGAATGGCTCGCTCGGCAGGCGGTCTGAAGAGCAATCTCGCAAAAATTCCCGCGTTGCGTGAAGAGTTCTGGCACAACGTCAACATCATCGGGACCGGAGAGGAATTAAATCAGTCGCTCGAGAAGGCGGGTCGGGTCGCCGACTTCCTGGAATTGGGCGAACTCATGTGCATTGACGCGCTCCAACGCGCCGAATCCTGCGGCGGTCATTTCCGGGTGGAGAGCCAGACGCCCGAGGGCGAAGCTCTGCGCGATGACGAGCGCTTCTCCTATGCATCCGCATGGGAGTGGAAGGGAACAGGCGGGAACTGGGAACTCCACAAAGAGCCCCTCTCCTTCGAGTACGTTCACCTTGCGCAGAGGAGCTACAAGTAGCCATGAACCTCACACTCAAAATCTGGCGTCAGCAAAACGCGAAGGCGCCCGGTGCATTCGCCACTTACCAAGTGCAAGGTGTGACGCCGGATATGTCGTTCCTGGAGATGCTCGATCTGCTCAACGAAAATCTCCAGGCCCAGGGTGAGCCTCCCGTCGCTTTCGAGCACGATTGCCGTGAGGGAATCTGCGGCGCTTGCGGTTTTCTGATCAACGGCGTAGCGCACGGCGGCCGCCGCGGCACCACCGTCTGCCAGCTGTCCATGCGTTTCTTCAAGGACGGCGATTCCGTAACGCTTGAACCGTGGCGCGCTCGCGCATTTCCCGTCCTCCGCGATTTGGCCGTCGATCGATCTCCTTTCGACCGCATCATTCAGGCCGGAGGCTTCATCACCTCACCTACCGGCGGAGCCCCGGAAGCGAATGCCATCCTTGTTCCCAAGGAATCTGCTGAAACCGCGTTTGATGCGGCCGCCTGCATCGGATGCGGCGCGTGCGTTGCTGCGTGTCCCAATGCGGCCGCGATGCTATTCACCGCGGCGAAAATCACGCACCTCAACTCTCTTCCGCAGGGGCAACCGCAGCGCGATCGCCGCACCCTGAGCATGGTAGCAGCCATGACCAATGAACTCTTCGGCAGTTGCACCAATCACGGCGAGTGCGAAGCAGTCTGCCCCAAGAAAATTCCCATCGAGTTCATCGGGAAAATGAATCGCGACCTGATCCGTGCGACACTTCATCACCGCGGCGACTAGCCGCGTAGTAATGTTTGTGGGTCGTGGCTTTAGCCACGACATAAGGTCTGCAATATCTGCGCGGCTTTAGCCGCTGGCTGCACGGTGGACATGTTCCCATACAGACTCTTATAGGCCGTTCTGGTGGGACGGGGGTTTGTTTTTTGGCGTCCTGAATGCCGCATCCTTACTTAACTTAGAACGGCGGCCCATAACGACGGCGCAAATGAGGAAATTAATCGTAACGCAGAAGTTATATAACACCGTCTAGTCACAGACACAAAATCGCGGCATAATGTCCCCCGCATTCGGGTGCCGGCTCCGGTTTTACGCTGAACGTTCCGGTCAGACCGGGAAGTGGAGCCCGCCGAAATTAGGAGGCAAAGAGAATTCATGCGTCACAACCGTAAGATCCTGATCCCCGCAATTTTGTTCGTCGCGTTTTCGGCAGCCGCGCAGACGCCGGGCCAAAGCAATCCCCCCGCCAAAACACCGGGGGCGGCTGGAAATGTCCCCGCAGGCGCGAAGCTCGCTCGATTTGACCCCGCGTTGCTCCAGCCGGCAAATCTCCGCGCCAAGGCCCCGGATGATTACGAAGTCAAGTTCGTTACCACGGCGGGCGATTTCAGCATCAAGGTCACGCGCGCGTGGGCGCCCAATGGCGCCGACAGGTTCTACAACCTTGTCCTCCATCATTTCTACGATGGGGCCGCTTTCTTCCGCGTTCTGCCAGGATTCATGGCGCAGTTCGGTCTCAGCGCCTATCCCGAAGTTTCTCGCGCGTGGGACAAGGCCAACATTAAGGACGATCCCGTCGTGCAGAGCAACCATCGCGGCTTCATCACCTACGCCATGGCCGGACCGAATACGCGGACCACGCAGGTATTCATCAACTACGGCAATAATGATCGCCTGGACCGGGACGGCTTCGCTCCCTTTGGGATGGTGACCGACGGAATGGAAGTTGTGAACAAATTGTACGGCGGCTACGGCGAAGGCGCGCCGGATGGACGCGGCCCGCGTCAAGACTTGGTCGGAATGCAAGGCAAGGATTATCTCGAAAAAATGTTCCCAAAATTGGACACCATCAAGAGTGCGTCGTTGGTCCCTTCCGCGAGCAAATAATGCGTGCGGGGACTGAAACGGTTGCGGGTTCCACTTTTGCGCTGAAGGACTACTCCGAACCCTTCAAGTGAAACGTGGAGCGCCCGGGAAATTGTAACCAGGCGTGATCGCGTACGTTTTCCGGAATTTGGATTTGGTGCACTTCAGCGTTCAGATCGGACCCGAAAGATGGTTTCCCCAAGCATAGATAAATCGGGAACCCTCGTCAGAGAACAGCCGGGCGCCTTGGAGTCGGCCCGTACTGGCGGATCTATTTGGAGCGTATGGCTCGAGAGGGATCAGGCCATAGCCGTTTGTTTCGCCCTCACCGCTTGCGTAATTCACTTCCTATTCAACGGCGGTTACGGATATTTCCGCGATGAACTCTACTACGCGGCTTGCGGGCAGCATCTGGCCTGGGGCTACGTGGACCAGGCGCCTCTGGTAGCCGTGGTCGCACGGTTATCGAGGATGCTATTCGGCGATTCACTGCGCTCTCTGCGTTTTTTCCCCGCACTCTCTTCCGGCGCGAAGATCCTTCTTACTGGTTGGATCGTTCGCGAGCTCGGCGGAAGCCGCTACGCGCAAATCCTGGCGGGCACGGCAATGCTCCTGTGTCCCATCTATCTGACCATGGACAATTTCCTATCCATGAACGCGTTTGAACCCGTCCTGTGGATGCTCTGCGTGGCCATTACTCTTCGAATCATTCGCACGGGTCAGCAACGACTGTGGTTGCTTTTCGGTCTGGTCGCAGGCATCGGCATATTGAATAAACATTCGACGCTGCTCTTTGGATTCAGTTTTTTCCTGGCATTGCTCGTCACCCGGCAGCGCCGCCTCTTACAAAATGCCTGGATTTGGGCCGGCGCACTCCTTGCGTTCCTGATTTTTCTTCCGAATCTGCTTTGGGAGATCAAGAATCATTGGCCCACGCCCGAAATCCTCCAAAATGTGGACCACTACAAGAACGCGCACGTCTCCTGGCTTGGGTTTATCGGCCAACAAGCGCTGCTCGTGCATCCTCTTGCCACGCCCATTTGCATGGCGGGGCTGTGGTATTTTCTGTGGAGCCGCGAGGGAAGGGAACACCGTTTCCTCGGTTGGACCTACGTGTTTCTCCTCCTTCAACTTCTGATTTTCCGGGGACGGATTTACTACCTGGCGCCCGCCTACCCCATGCTTTTCGCCGCTGGCGCGGTGGCCATCGAGTCTTGGATTACCGCGTTGATGGAGCGCCGAGGCAGCAACTGGAGTTGGATTAGGACGGCGATTCTGGCCCCTCTTCTTTTTGGTGGCATTGTCGCTGCGCCGCTCGCCATCCCCATCCTCCCTCTCGACACAGCTGCAGCCTACGCAAATTTCTGGGATGTAAACCGCGTGCAAGTGGAAATCCAACCGAGCGGGAAATTACCGCAGCTCTTTGCGGACATGATGGGCTGGCAGCAGCAAGTGGACGTCGTCGCCGGCGTTTTTCAGTCCCTTCCCGCGGACGAAAAGACAAAGGTAGCAATCTTGGCCAGAAATTATGGCCAGGCAGGCGCGATTGAATATTTCGGACCGTCCTATGGCCTGCCGCGCCCCATCAGCGCCCACAACAACTATTTCCTCTGGGGGCCGCAACAATACACAGGGGAAGTGGTCATCACCGTAGGGATTCGCATCGAGAAATTGCACCCGCTCTTCAATCAGATCGACCTGGCCGCCACCATTCGCAACGAGTACGCCATTCCCGAAGAAAACAACGTCCCCGTCTACATCTGCCGCCAACCAAAAACAACGCTCCAAAAAATCTGGCCAAGTCTTAAATTCTACGGATAAGTGTTTAATCGCGTCTTACCAGCGCCATGCAAGTGTAGTCGTTAAGAAGTAGTCGGTACCGCCCGCAGAACGCTCAACGTCTTTCACTCCTTGAATGATAAAATCTGGCATTTCAAATTTCGGCACACAAACCAACGGACAAGACATTTTGAAATATCAAATTTTAGATTTTAGATTTGTTTGTGCAATGCAATGGAAATGCAGCGCCATCGCGCATTCCACCTCACGCCACCCCAAGGATTGCCACCAATTCGCGCACCGAAGCCACAGACTTCTCCAGCGCAGCCCTTTCCTCCGCGCTCAACTTGATCTCGATAATCTGCTCGACGCCGCGCGCTCCAAGTTTTACCGGCACTCCGACGTAGAGTCCCTTCACTCCATATTCCCCTTCGAGATACGCCGCGCACGGCAGAATCTTTTTCTTATCCTTCAGAATCGCCTCCACCATTTCGACCACCGCGGCCGAAGGCGCGTAATACGCCGACCCAGTCTTCATCAAATTGACAATTTCCGCGCCGCCTTTCCGCGTGCGGTCCACAATCGCGGCGATGCGATCCGCGGATAGCAGGTCGGGCAGGGGAATGCCCGCCACCGTCGAGTACCGCGGCAGCGGCACCATATCGTCGCCATGTCCTCCGAGAACGAACGAGTGCACGTTCTCCACCGACACGCCCAATTCCGCCGCCACGAACGTGCTCATGCGCGCGGAGTCCAGCACTCCCGCCATTCCCATCACCCGGTTTTTCGAGAAGCCGCTGATTTTGTAAGCCGCCTGCACCATGGCGTCCAGCGGATTCGTAACCATGATCAGAATCGCGTTCGGCGAAAACTTGGCAACTTGTTCGACGACAGCCTTGATCACGTCGTAGTTCGCTTTCAGCAAATCGTCCCGGCTCATCCCGGGCTTGCGCGGAAAGCCGGCGGTAATCACGACGACATCGCTGTTGGCCGTCTCTTTGTAATCTCCGGATGCAGTCGAAATACCGGTCACGCGCGCATCCGAGCCAGTAATCGGCGTCGATTCGAGCATATCGAGCCCCTTGCCCGCCGGAGGCCCATCGAGAATATCGGTCAGCACCACGTCGGCCAGTTCCATATCCACAATCCGCTGCGCCGTTGTCGAACCCACAAACCCGCCGCCGACAACCGTCACCTTCTTCCGCATCAGTTAGTTCTCCTATTCGATTCAAAGTAGAAGTGTGCCGCCAAGGAGGAATTCCTCCTCCGAATCTCTGTGAACTCTGTGCCCTCTGTGTTAAAAGATTTTTAAGCCACCCAACAAGACACGAAGCAAATCGACACTCGTCAACACGCGTTACGTCGCCACCACCCGAGCCTGCATATTCTCGATGATGGCCGTAGCAAACTCGGAGGTCGTCAACTTCTTCGCCCCCTCCATCATCCGTTCCAGATCGTAAGTCACGCGTTTCTGCGCGATGGTCTGCTCGATCCCGGCCTCGATCAACTCCCCCACTTCTTTCCATCCCATGAAATCAAACATCATCACGCCCGAGAGCATCACCGAACTCGGATTAATCACATCCTTGTCCGCATACTTCGGCGCCGTCCCGTGCGTGGCTTCGAAGCACCCAAACCCATCCCCGATGTTGGCGCCGGGAGCCATGCCGAGCCCCCCGACTTGTGCCGCGCAGGCATCCGAAATGTAGTCCCCATTCAAGTTGGGACAAGCCAGGACTTGATATTCATCCGCCCGCGTCACCACCTGCTGAAAGATCGAGTCCGCGATGCGATCGTTGATCAGCAGTTTCTGTTTCCACTTGCCCTGTCCATGCGTCGCATAAATCTGGTCCAGCACCAGCTTCACTTCTTCGTTCACGGACTTCCGGAAAGCCTCCGTACCCTGCTCGACCCCCGGCTCGACCATCGCCGCATTCTGCTCGACGCTCAAATTCGGATTGCGGTCCCGGTTATCGAGGATCCAGCTCTCCCGTTCGGTGATGATTTGGCTGCGAAATTCGTCCCTCGCCAGGTCGTACCCCCAATCGCGGAACGCCCCCTCGGTAAACTTCATGATGTTTCCCTTGTGCACCAGGGTTACAACCCGCTTCTTGTTTGCCAGCGCGTATTCGATCGCGCGGCGCACCAGCCGCTTGGTTCCCGTCGGCGAAATCGGTTTGATCGCCACGCCCGAATCGGTCCGAACTTGCTTCGGCCCTCCGCCCAGCATTTCCTTGTTCAGGAACTCAATGAGCTTCTTCACTTCAGGCGTTCCCGATCTCCACTCGATCCCGATGTACACATCCTCCGTATTTTCGCGGTAGATGATCACGTTCATTCGCTCGGGATGTTTCACGGGAGAAGGCACCCCTGCGAAATATCGCACAGGCCGCACGCACGCATAAAGGTCCAGAAGTTGCCGCAACGCGACGTTGAGCGACCGAATTCCCCCGCCCACAGGCGTAGTCAGCGGCCCTTTGATCGCAATCCGAAAATCGCGGATGGCGTCCACCGTCTCGTCAGGGAGCCACTGCTTGAATTCATTGAACGCTTTTTCTCCCGCGAACACCTCAAACCAGGCAATCTTCCGCTTCCCGCCATACGCCCGTTCGACCGCCGCATCAAACACACGCCGCGACGCCTTCCAAATGTCGCGCCCCGTCCCATCCCCCTCGATAAACGGAATGATCGGCCGGTCCGGTATAAGGAATTTGCCCCCCACATACTCAATCGCTTTTCCATCCGACGGAATGCCCCTGCCATTATAAGTTTGCTTCATGTCAATGCCCCTCAGTAGGTTGTAAAACTAAACGCGCAAGTTGAAGAGAATAACACAGTCGACGGGCACGAGACACTCAGATGGACGGAAAAGAAAATCAGAGAGCGGGAATCGAAAGTGGAGGGCCATGGGAGTGCCATTCTCCCGAATGGCGTTTCGCGGCCCGCCAACTATGCGATTGGCGTTCCCGGGATTGTACGGCGGGTTGGTTGGCGCGCGTTAGCACTTAGGCCCGCTCAACGGCGCGATTCCGGCCCAGTCGCCGCGTGGAGGTCCTTTTCCCTAGGTGCGCCGCCACTGGCTTTTTTCGAAAGAACTGTGTGAGACTAACAGTACGGTCGGGCAGCACCGCGCGCACCTCAATCCTGCCGCCAAGCGCTTCAACATAATCTCCTAAAGTGTTCACCAACATACCGGGTCGCTTTTCCAGGCGCGATACGGCAGCCTGTGTTGTCTTAAGCTTCTTGGCGAGTTCGACCTGAGTGATTCGCAACGCTTCGCGCAAGTCCCGCAACTCCATCTCCCTCAAATCTCTCATGGCCAGTGTATGCGCGCGCGCCTGTTGCCGCTTTGTCATTGTCCGATTCTTGATGTCACGCCAACTTGCTCGCATCATGCCTCCTAGATCAATCCCTCGTCTTTGAGTTCTTCCAAATAGCGCTTATAGATTTTGTCGGCGGCAGCGACGGCCGACTTGTACCACTTCTTATCCGCCTTCCTGCCACCGAGCAGGAGGATTCCCACCCTGCGTGGGTCGAACGCAAAGGGAATTCGGTAGGCGTCGCCTGCGTGTTGCACTATCAATTCCTTCAGGTTCGGATAGCGGGAGCCTTTGATTTGGTCCGCATCTGGCCTGCCGAGCGTCGGACCAACCTGTTCGAGAAGATCGATCTTGCGGGCGATCGAAATTCGTTCGGCATCGGTCAGGCCAGCGAACCATTCCTGGAATTCGTCGCTGCCTTCGATCTCCCATGCCATGTATGTAATATTACACGGAGGACATATTGATGTCAAGCGTGGCGGTGCGTAAATACCAGTGCTCTAAGAATGAACAACTATGCTCCGTGGAAAGACTCTCTTGGGGGGTTGGATCCTTGCAGCGACAGTCCAAAAAAACGCCCCCGACGACACAGTCGGAGGCGTTTTTTCTTCTTGAGAAAAGCTGGGCCGGCCGCAATTTCTCGGAAGCGGAAGCTCTAAATATCGTAGTAAAGATGGAACTCATACGGATGCGGCCGCATCCGCACAGGATCCGATTCATTCTTCTTCTTGTAGTTGATCCACAGTTCGATGAATTCCTTGGTGAAGACGTCGCCCTCCAGCAAAAACTTGTGATCCTTGCTGAGTTCTCCGAGCGCCTCGTCGAGCGAGCCGGGCATCGAAGGAATGCTTGCTGCCTCTTCCGCATCCAGCTCGAAAATATCTTTATCGAGCGGTTTCCCGGGATCGATCTTGTGCTTGACGCCGTCGAGGCCCGCCATCAGCATGGCCGCGAAGGCAAGGTATGGATTGCAGGAAGGGTCCGGGGGCCGGAACTCCAGCCGCTTCGCCTTGGGGCTTTCCGAATACACTGGAATGCGGACCGCCGCCGAGCGGTTGCGTTTGGAATATGCCAAGTTGACAGGAGCTTCGTACCCCGGCACCAGCCGTTTGTAAGAATTCGTGCCCGGAGCGATGATGGCCGAGAGGGCGCGAGCGTGCTTGAGCAATCCACCCGCGTACCACAGCGCCATCTGCGATAGTCCCGCATACTTGTCGCCCGCAAACAGCGGTTTGCCTTTCAGCCACAGCGATTGGTGCGTGTGCATTCCCGAGCCGTTGTCCGAAAAAATCGGCTTTGGCATGAACGTAACTGTCTTGCCTGCTTTCGCCGCCACATTCTTGATGATGTATTTGTACTTCATCATGTTGTCGGCTGAATTCAAAAGCGTATTAAAACGCAAGTCGATTTCAGCCTGCCCGGCCGTGGCGACCTCGTGGTGATGGCATTCCACATCCATCCCGATCGCCATCATCTTCAAAACCATTTCCGAGCGCAGATCCTGGAAGTGGTCGCTTGGCGGTACGGGGAAATAGCCTTCCTTATACCGAGTGCGGTAGCCCAGGTTTGGTCCATCGCCACCGTCTCCGTCGCGCCCGGAGTTCCAGCGGCCTTCGTTGGAATCGATAAAGTAGAATCCATGCTGCGGCGCCTGATCGAAGCGAATGCTGTCGAAGATGAAGAACTCCGCTTCCGCGCCAAAATACGCCTTGTCCGCAATTCCTGTGGACTGCAAATACGCCTCCGCTCTCTTGGCCACATGCCGCGCATCGCGATGATACGGCTTCTGCGACGGCGGATCCGTCGCGTCCCCGATCATCACCAGCGTCGGCGTCTCGAGGAAAGGATCGATGAACGCGGAATCCGGATCCGGGATCAGCAGCATGTCCGATTCGTGAATCGAAGCCCATCCCCGAATCGAGCTGGCATCGAATCCAAACCCTTCCTTAAACGAACTCTCTTCCAGTTCGCCGATCGGGTAGCTGACATGCTGCCAGATGCCCGGCACATCAATAAAACGAAGATCGAGAATCTTCGCGCTGTGTTTTTTTGCAAACTCAAGTACGCCTTTTGGGTCCATTCGCTCTCCTTGAGGAATTAGTAGGAACCTTGGCCGTCTCACCAGGGAAACGGGAATGTACTCAAACCGCGCTGGACCGTCAAGCATGCTGTCAGTGATTTTTTTAGATTGGCTCGATCAATATTCTTTATGAAATCCTTATGCTTCCTTTGGACCCTGTTTAGCTGCGCCTAGGCTAGGCCCAATCGCCTCCCGGGCGCGCAGTCCCGTCGAGGAAGAATGACGGCGGCCCGCCGCGCTTGCCCTGAACGAAGTAGTGGGGAGCGGTGGGACCATGTTGTCGTGCAGCACAAAGCCGCGTAGGGGCGGCACAGAGTTTACCAATCGCAAATAATGCCAGGCCTGCGCTTCGCTCTCTGTGTCCTCTGTGCTCTCTGAGAACTCTGTGTTAGTTTTTTTCCGTAGAGCCTTTTGTAACGCCAACGCATCAAATGACTGCAATTGCGAAAAAGGCGGCAAGAACCAGGATATGTGCTGCTGGACTAGTATGGTAGAATGTTGGTGGGAGACAAACCGCCTCGCATGCGGCGGAGTGAGGGCTTTGCTTTTACCCTGACCGTTTACCTGAGCACCACGGAAAAAGGAGTGAAGACACTCAAATGATTACAGTTACGCCGGTAGCCACAACAAAAGTTAAAGAAATTATGAGCCAGCAGAATCCCGCGCCCGTGGCATTGCGCGTCGCCGTCGTAGGCGGAGGCTGCTCGGGCTTCAGCTATCACATGGCTTTCGAGAACCAGGAGAATCCCACGGACAATGTCTACGAGTTCGACGGGCTCAAGGTTCTCGTCGACCAAATGAGCGAAATGTACCTCGAAGGCGTCTCCGTTGACTACGTCGAGACACTCGAAGGTGCAGGGTTCAAGTTCAATAACCCGAACGTCAAAAGCACCTGCGGTTGCGGCAGCTCCTTCAGCGTCTAAGAGCGGATCTGGGCGCTGCGTGTAGGCGTCGTCGCTGCGGCGCTGGACTCCCGCTCGGCGGTGACTTTCAGCCCGCAAAGGTTTGGCGCCCGCCGGAAAAAGAATTTGGTCCGAAAAATGGTCTCCGCGCAAATCGCGGAGGCCATTTTTCTTTTCTGGTGATCGTCGTCACGCCCCCGAACCGTCGTCTGCTCATTGCAAAGCGCAGCCTCGCCCCTTATCCTATAAACGGCCCATGAAGATTGCGCTCGCACAATTCAATCCCACCGTCGGCGACTTCGCCGGCAATTCCGCCAAAATTCTTGAGCTAACCCAGCTCGCCCAGCGGCGCGGAGCCGACTTAGCTGTCTTTTCCGAGTTGTGTCTGTGCGGATATCTGCCGCTCGATCTGATCGAGCGTCCACAATTCATAGCCAGAAATGAAAGGGAACTGGCCTGCCTGGCGAAAAAGCTGCCGATCCCCGCCATCGTCGGATACGCGGCGCACGCAAATGAGTCCACCGGAAAAGCGGCCGCCAACGCCGCCGCGCTTCTCGAAAACGGGCGCATCGCATTCGTGCAGCACAAAATGTTGCTCCCGACCTACGATGTTTTCGACGAGTCCCGCTATTTCCAGCCCGCCCGCGCGCAAAATATTTTTTTATTTCAAGCGCAACAACTCGGCATCACCATCTGCGAAGACATGTGGAACGACAAGAATTTTTGGGCCAAACAACTTTACGACCGCGATCCCGTCGCCGAATTGGTCGGGAAGGGAGCCGCCCTCCTAATCAACATTTCCGGCTCGCCCTACACGATCGACAAGCAGGCTCTGCGCGTTGACATGTTGCGTTCCCTGGCAAAAACGCATGCCCGCCCCGTGATCTATGTCAATCAAGTGGGCGGGAATGACAGCCTGGTATTCGATGGCGGCAGCCTGGTCATCATGCCGGATGGCCGCATAGCCGCGCAGGCGCGCTCGTTCGAGGAAGATCTGGTCCTCTTTGACTCCGCGACCGGCGCAGGCGATGTGCACCCGCAGCCAACAAGTGAACTCGACGTCGCCTTGCAGGCCCTAATCTGCGGCACGCGCGACTACGTCTGCAAATCCGGCTTTCGGAAAGTTGTGATAGGCCTGAGCGGCGGCATCGATTCCTCCGTAGTGGCCGCCATTGCGGTTGCCGCCCTCGGTCGTGAAAATGTCCTCGGAGTTTCCATGCCCGGCCCCTATTCCTCCGAAGGCAGCCGCACCGACGCCAAAGGGCTAGCTGAAAATTTGGGAATCGAGTTCCTTATGTTGCCGATCTCGGAAGTCTTTGAATCGTATCGATCGGCGCTGTCCGAACCGTTCCGCCGCCGCCCCGAAAATGTGGCGGAAGAAAATCTGCAAGCCAGAATTCGCGGGAATTTTCTGATGGCCCTGTCGAATAAATTCGGCTCCATGGTTCTGAGCACCGGCAACAAATCCGAAATGGCGGTAGGGTATTGCACTCTCTACGGTGACATGGCTGGAGGCCTGGCTCTTCTTTCGGATGTTCCCAAGACAATGGTCTATGCGTTGGCCGAATTGATCAATCGCGAAAGGGAATTGATCCCCATGGCATCCATCGAAAAGCCGCCTTCCGCCGAGCTTCGCCCAAACCAGAAAGACCGGGATTCCCTCCCTCCCTACGACGTCCTGGACCGAATTCTGAAGGCTTACATTGAAGACGTGAAAAGTCCCGACGACATTGCCGCCCAATTTGGATACGATTTGGAATTAGTCCGTTCCATCGCCATCCGAGTGGACCGCAACGAATACAAGCGCCGGCAAGCCCCCCCAGGCCTGAAAATCACCTCGCGCGCCTTCGGCTTGGGCCGCCCATTTCCAATCGTCCAGAAATTTGTTCCTTGAGAGGAGACTCCGAGTGAACCAAAAACCGCGGTTTCTAATTTTGATGAACGACTCAATTCTCAGGAATTTCCAATTCGTAGAACCAAAGGCTCCGGCACCGCCGGCGCTTGTCCTGAGTGTTGCCGAAGGATCCCGTCGGCTGCTTGCTCTTTCCTCGACCTCCGACTCTGTCGGCAAGAGGCCTGCGCGGCGTCAACACCATGCCGCGTCGGACTGCCTCAATTCCCAGCCCGTTCGCGAACAAGTCGAAAGGACCCACAGCGCCAAACATCTCCACTTCTTATTACTGGCTTGGCTTTGTTTCGCCTTCGGCCCGATTGCACAAATGAACGCACAAACCCCAAGCGCGCCTCGCCCTGCGAGCCCCGCACCCTCCGCGCAGTCTTCAACGCCATCAGTAGCAAAGCCTGGCCCGCTCGGGGACAAAGTCGAGAAGTACCTCAGGAACGTGTACGCCTGGGGCCCACAATATGAAATCAAGCTAGGACCAACGAAACCATCCCCCGTCCCTGACCTACTGGAAATCCCGGTTACAGTTGGGTTGAATGGACAGTCGGACACGGCGATCGTTTACGTAAGTAAGGATGGCAAATTCATCTTCCGAGGCGAGCTATCGGACATGACGGTCGACCCCCTGGCCGATGCGCGCTCAAAGCTCCACCCCGGCACCTCTCCCTCCATGGGCCCAACGAACGCCAAGATCACCCTAATCGAATTCGCCGACTTCGAGTGCCCCTCCTGCCGTCAGCTAGACCGCGCCCTCCGCGAACTGTTGCCGCAGCACCCCGAGATTCGTTTCGTCTACAAGGATTTTCCCCTGACCACGATCCATCCCTGGGCCATGACCGCATCCCTAGCCGGCCAATGTACCGCCCAACAGAACCCCGCATCATTCTGGAAGATTCACGACATCATCTTCGACTCACAGGACCTAATTACACCCTCAAATGTTTGGGAAAAGATGGCGGATTTCGCGACTCAAATCGGTCTAAACGTGGAAACATTCCGAGCCTGCATGGCCAATCCCGACACCACCCACGAAATCGAAAAAACCACAGCCGAAGCCCATGAATTGAACGTCACCGGCACCCCCACAACCTTCGTAAACGCCCGAAGAATCGTAGGCCCCGATGAAGCCCTCCTAAAGCAATTCATAGGTTTCGAATCCACCCGCACGAGATAAACATAGTATAGCTTATGAGTCATATCTTGTCAAGGCATATGTTTAGAAATGGGAAGGCCTACTCACATCGAGTTCCCCTGGCGAAGATGAAATGCATTAGTCCGAAGAGGTAGAGGGAGCTCGCGGCGTGGCATCAAATTAGGGTGCGTCTGTTTCGCCATCACCGTGCCCTCGGTCCGCAAATGGGTTCGGCGTTTTCAGCAATACGGTCCCTCGGGTTTGGCCGAACGCTCCTGGGCTCCTCACCGCCGGGCGCGCCAAACTTCCCATGAGGTCGGACAGAGAGTCGTCGCGTTGCGCCAGCAACTTCCCACCCTCTGGGCCCGCCGTCTGATTCGCGAATTCGATTTCTCTCTCAGTCATCGCGCCTTGGAACGCATCTCGCGCACCCACGGTCTGTAGTAGAAGCGCAAGAATAAATATGAGAGTAAGCAAAACCTGGCCTACATCAAAGCGCAGTGAGCCCTGTTTCAACGGATCAGCGCGGAAACCAGATATCTGCACAACGTCCCCGTCTACTTGCCGCAAGGCCAACAGTTCGATTTGCCTAGGGGCCAATACACCGCTCGCGAGGTCCGCGGCGGAGCTTTATCCTGGGCCTTCGCTGAGAAACGCAGTGTCGCGTCGAGCGCGGTTTTCGCGTCGCGGATCCAACGGCACCTGGATCGTTGCGGGAACTTCCCTCGCGATTTGGGGTGGCAAGCCGGTAACGGCGGCGATTTCAAGGGTGACTTCCCCAAAGCCCTCGGCGACAGCCAGCACTTGCGCATCACGCCCGCCGCCGACGCCTACGAGAGCGACATCGAAACCGTGCATCGGCTGGAGGAAGATGCGTTCTTCGATCTAGAAACCTTCTCCAGTCGGAGTGAGTTCCTCGCCAAGGTCCCCACCTACGGGCTTTAATTCAATCTCGCGCGGCCCAACTCGCACAAAGAAAGTCTGAGTCCCTGGCAAATCATCTGGAGGCTCGCTCGTTGCGCGCCGGTCCAATTCTGCTTGCTTTCACCACACTTCTTGTTTTATTACCCCAAAGACGATGGGGGATACGCTGTGCCTAAGCTACGCAGATTTCGGTGACACCCTCTCTCTTTTCCCGCTCACTTTCGACAGAAAATCTTGCAGACGGCTGCTCTTATGCTTAGGCCTGTATATTCATCGTCATCGTAAAGTTGGAATGCCTGGCTTGTGCAAAATAGAAATGTCCACTCAGCGGTGAGATGCCGTCCGCGCCACGGCTCCGGCAGCGACGCCAATCACGAACCACTTGGTTGCATGCTTCAACCGCGACCAAAAATTACCTCCGTGAGCGGCGGCAACGGCTGCGTCGCGCTCTCTCGTGAGCGCCGCAACGCGGGCCCGTTCGTCGGTTAGGTCCTTCTTCGCCGTATCGCGTTCGAGCGAGCAGGTGCGGCAATCCTGAAGACTGTCGTAAAGCGGTTTTAGGTCGGATTGTGGTATGGAGATCGAGGCGGGAGCGGTGTCGCCTGGCTTGGCCGGTTCGGTGAGGTCAGGAAGCCAAACTTTGATCGGCAAGGGAAGAGTCGGCAGCACGGATGGGATTGCCTCAACCGCTTGTCGGGGGGTCTGTATGCGTTTTTTCTCCGCAGCGATCGAGGAGAGTGCAGTGGCGAGCTGAGAATTGTGCTGTTGTTCGCGCGCGGCGGCTTGCTCAATCAATATTTTCTGCGAGTCAAGTGTTGCCGTAAGCTGCGCTGAGTTCCTGCGCGCTGCACGCCAAGCATCGGCGGTGATCAGGGCGGCAATCAACGCGGCGGTGGCAGCGATGATGTGAAGTGTGCGAGACATATTAAGAGTGCCTAACACAAAAGCTTACTGAAGGTTTCACTCGTCACCTGAACCACTTCGCTGTACTCAAGATAAAAGTTTAGCGAAAAAGTAGGGCCACACGCGCAGGGAATCGACCGGCATCGCACTTCCCTACTGCTCGGATTTCGAGGAGTAGTTTCGCGTGCGCGCGAGAACCTCTGCGGGATAGTTTGGATTGGCGCCCCCGTTCCACGCCACGAGCGCAGCGGGGACGTCTCCGCGGGCCCGCGCCATTCGCTTAGCGAGGATCCGGCAGCCGAGTTCCACGCCCGCTGCGGGGTCGCACAGCTCGGGGAGCGAGTCTGCCGCGAAGCCAAACTCGCGCGCGACTTGGCCCATCACCTGCATCAGGCCCCACGACATCGCGCGCGTGTATGCCTCCGTGGCGCTGAGCTTCCCTGCCGTATAGAGTGGCGCGACGTAACGGGAGAGAAATGCAGGCTCGTACCGCACGGCCCACGGATTCCATGCCGATTCCTGCTCGATCACGGCGCAGACGAGTGCGGGCTCGAGGTCGTGCGCGACGGCGATTTGACGCGCGAGTTCGATAATCTCGGGATGGACAGTGTCGGGCATGTAGGAACGTGACTCGTGATTCGTGACTCGTGATTCGTTTCCGGGGATTAGAGGTTCTGGAGGGTTGATCGTTGAAAGCAAGTAGAACTTGTCTACTGAATCCCCCCGCTTAGCGCGATGCACACTTCAGGGGCCAAAGCCCAGTTTTCATCGGCGAGTTTATGGCGCGGCTAAAGTCGAAGATCCCGGCCCTGTCGGGGCCGCGACCCACAGAGACTGCTTGCGAGGCACCTTGCAGTTCAGAGCTGGGAGTTCAGAGATGAGCGCTAAGAGGAGGTTAGGAGTCGAAAGTAAGAGCGCGATTCACGGCTTACGATCTAGCGTTTGCGATCCTGGCCGTTCAGTTCCATGAAATGTAAGGGCGGCGGTTCCTTAAGTTGAATGCCCAGGTGGCCGGCAATCTGGCGCAGGGCGTGGTAAAGGTGCGGAAGGTGGTTGATGGCCATATCACGCACGAATGCAGTGCGTATTTCGTCGTCGCGCGTGCGGCGATGCAACCACCGGATAAAGATGAAGAATTGGACGAGCGAGGTGAGGCCAACGATAATCCAGTAGGGATTCATGTGGGTTTGCTTTGAGGGCGAATGAGCTCAGTGCTATCCGTTGAAACCAAGCGACAGACCCGAAGGGCCGAAACCAAATCGGAGGCCGCTGCCTTGCGATGCGCGACTGCGAGCGTCAAGAAGCGAAGCGGGAATGCCGAGAGCGCGGCCCAACAAAGACGAGTCCGTGCCGTAGAGGCCGGAAAGACCGCTCAGCCCCGAGAGCGTGTCAGAGCGCGCCGCGTTACCAAACGCGATCTGATTCTGCTGAGCCAGGTTCGCCTGGTCCTGACCTTGTGTGCGCGCCAGAGAGTCGATCAACTCACCGTAGCCGGCGGAGTTGCGTGTGCGTGCGGCACGGGTCGATGCATTCTGCGCCAGCGCATTGAATGCGGAAGATAGCGCCGACTGTGAGAGGTTGGTGATGGCTGATTTTTGGGCATCCGTGTACCCAGGGTTTGCAAGTAAATTCTGGTAGCCCGTGGCAGCCGCTGAGCCGAGCGCTTCGCTCGAGGAATACATCTGCTGGTTCATTGCGTTTTGTTGCGCGAGTTGCTGGTCAATCATCACTCGCGTTTGAGCTTGTGCGCCGCGTCCCATAGGGACACCTCCGTGGTTTCGTGATTCGTGAATCGTGATTGGAACCACAGATGCACACAGATAAACACTGATGAAGAAAGGGACTCAGGAAACGGGAAAGCCAAATGGCGCAATCCTGCCCCCTGGTCTCCGTTCTTGTTTTCATCCGGTTTTGTCAGTGTTCATCTGTGTGCATCAGTGTTTTCGTTCGTTTGTGGTTTTCTCCGCGCCGCTGTGGCCGATTCTTATTACGGGATTCGCCGTGAAAAACATGGCCACGGATCGCACGTCCAACCCAGTCGGCTCAAGCGGCGACCAAAGGCGCGAGCGATGGGCGGAGGTAGAAACGCCTGGACGTCGTCCAAGCCGCGCTCGATGGCCGCGTCGCGGGCGGCTTCATGAAGCGCGAGAAAGCATTCCCAACGGCGCCGCGGTGTGCCGGCATCGGGATCGTGCAACAAATAGGTTTCCGCCGTGAGTCGCTGAAGAATCGCCATGGTCACGCGGGAAGAATCCGCCGGCGGGGAATTCGCATCCGCTTCTTCCCTTCCAGAGGCGATATTCTCGCGGGCCGCAAATAGAGCCCGCATCCCGCCTTCGCCGTCGTCTTCGAGGACGAGCTTTGATAGAAAGAGCGGGCTTTCGAGATCGGGCAAGGGGTAGCCGAAGCCTTGCGCGGCGTGCATTCGACGCAGAGCGTCGAGATCGGACGATTTGTACTCACGTATGTGCAAGGAAACGGATTTCAACTGGAACCACAGATGCACACAGATGAACACTGATAAAACGGGATGCAAAGAAAAATGATGATCGGAGAGGCAGGAACACATCTTTTTGCTTTCCTGTTTCCCGAATCCCTTTCTTCATCAGTGTTTATCTGTGTGCATCTGTGGATAAATCGCTTTGGTTTGTCTAGCGCAAGATGATGGGGCCGGAGACGGACTCGGTTAGCCGGCCGAAGCCCGAGCCGCCGGCGGTACCGGGAGCAGTGCCGCTCCCTGTCGAAGGCTGCAGCTGCGGTCCGGTGCCCGTCCCACCGCCGATGACAGCGGTTGGCGGAGTGCCGAACGCGACCGGGGCCGACGGATCGGAGCCGAGATACTGCGAATACGCGCGCCAGTAGAGCGTCTGATTGCCGAGCGCGACGCGCAGGTTGCGCGAGCTGCCCAGAAAATGCACACGAGGCCGGCTAAACGCGGGAGTTACGTCGGACTCAGCGAAATAGAAAATGCCGCGATGCACCGAGGAGTTGTCCGTAATCGCGAGGTCGAAGATGCCGTCGGCCGAGGTCACGCTCAACATGCCAATGGGCGCAGGGGCATCGATCGTGCCCGATGGATCGACGCCCGTCGCGCGTCCCAGTGAGTTCACCGCGTTCACGATTTGCGTCAGTGCTTCGTACACGTAGGGCGACTCGCCCTTGATCTGCGCGAGTTGGCCGATTTTTAGCATAAACCCGTTGGAACCACAGATGAACACAGATAAACACTGATAAAACCGGATACAGGAGAAAATGCGGTCAGAGAGACAGGAATCGCCGATTGTGAATCTCACTCCTCCTGATTTTTCCGTAATCAGTGTTCATCTGTGTGCATCTGTGGATCGACTGCTTGCTTTATTCCTTGCGGAGCGAAAGCCAGGATCTTGCACCGGATTGAGGGTCAATCATAAGAACCTCGGAGGAGACAGCCTCTATATAGCAATGCTCACCAGCGCAAACCGGTCCGCCTGTTAGCCCGCGGTCGGTTTGAAGGATCCACTTCTGCAGCCCTGAATTGGCGTCAAACGCCTCCACGACGGCGGAGTTGGGCGGCTCGCCCTTTGCAAAGATCGCCTCCCCCTGCACAAGGGCGGCCGCAGAAGGCAGCACATTGTTGCAATCGATTTCCTTACTCCAGCGAATTGCGCCCGAAGCAGCCGCTACCAATTGCAATGTCACGTGGCCCGGCCTATAGAATTCCCGATGATAAAGGTCATAATTGGTGGCGTTGTCATACCAGACGACCAGCAGATTGGTTTCATCGGCTTCGAGTCCCGCCACTAGCCTGTTCCCGGAATCCCGCCGGATCCACCTCATTTCGTAGCCAGGGCCCGAATACGCCGCCAATTTCCCGTCTCGGGTTCCGATCGCGCGGACGCCATTCGCCAGGGCCTTGGAAAAAACGTCCCAACCTTTCGGCCAGTCCTGCAGTACTCGGCCCGTATCTGCATCTATGGCATGGTACTTGGTGAGCAAAACTCGCTCAGGCGCCGGTGGCGCGGCTGTCCGGCGTATTTTTGCGGGGTGATGCCAAACTCGCTTGCCCGTTTTGCCATCTAGCGCCGTCAGACCGTCCCAAAACTTAGGGTCATTCGCCAGAATGTAGAGCCCAAAGGAGTCTAAATCTCGGGAGCTGGTTTCCAGATGCCATATGGGCTGGCCTGTGGCTGTGTCGAACGCATACATACGCGTGTCGGGGAAACCCGCATAGACCACGACAGCGTCAGTCGTTGCCACCGGGCCAAGAAAAGATTCATCGCGTTCGCGGGGCAGCTTAATTTGCCATTTGATCTTTTTCTCTGAAACACTCAATGCCCCGAGGGATTTATCGTCTAACAGATAGATCGTATCCTTAGCGGGGCAAACGGCGAAATCGTCTCCGCTGAAACATTGCGCTTTCGCATAAGCAGCTACGAGGAAAGAGGAGAGCGCCAAAAATAGAATCCCGGCGCGCTTACGGAAAGACATCGTGCCTCCCATTCTCTCCGGCCCGCGTGCCCTCAATGTTTTGTCCCAGGCGGTTTCGCCTTATACAGATAAACATCGCCGACACGGCCTGCTGGCGCCACGGAACCTAGATTATGCACCTGTTTGTCTGTCGGCGGGTTCCCTCCAGGATTTACGTGGGACAGAGAATCCGTTGGAACCACAGATGAACACAGATAAACACTGATGAAACCCGGTAAAGAAAGAAATTGAGAGCCGAGAAACGAGAATCGGCGTTTATGATTCTCGCTCCTGCTGATTTTTCAGTAATCAGTGTTCATCTGTGTGCATCTGTGGATTAATTCCCTCCCCGCACCGGGGCCCAGGGATCGGGCAGCAGAGAGGGGATGAAGCGCTCCAGGCGGAACCACGCGCCCAGGGCGTTCGTGCCAATCTGGAAGGCGATCCGCTCGCCGAGCAAGTTAATTGGAAGCTCGAGGTCCTTGGGCGCGGGCGACGAGAGAGGCAAAGGCGTGAGAGCCGTGGGATAGGCTTCGTTGTCCACGAACGCGGACAGGATCAAATTCCCTGCCCCTTCGGCGTACACGCTCAGATACGCGAACAATTTGCGATGCGAACGCACCTGATAGGCCTGCTCGAGATCGTGGCTCAAGAAAAAGTACGTCGTGTAGTAGGAATTGATCGCTGCGCCGTCGTCGGAAAACTGCGTGTCGGAGAGCTGATAAATTTTGCCATTGCCCGCGCCGCTCACTTGTCCGTTTCCGAGAAATATCTGTGACGTGCCGTCGGAGCGCTCGGCAAGCGCGCAGGAGTTCGCGGTAATATTCCACGGGCACCATTTGCGCGACCGGCCCACGGCATACAGTTTTCCGGACAATGTAGAGAAGAGAACGGAGCCGAGCGCCCCGATTTCGCTGGCGTCGGTCAGGCTGCGATAGTCGAGGACGAAGATGCGATTGGGCGAAGTGGCGGCGCCGATGGGAACGCCGCACAGGATGCGCCTATTTCGCGTGTCGACGCGCACCCAGAGGGTTTGCCCCGCCGCCCAGTTGATCTGGTCCCAGAGGGGCTGAATTTCCTGCGAGATTTTCACGGGTTCGCCGCCATCGAAGATGTACATCCCCGCGCGCCCGGCGATCACAGCCCAGTCTTCGCCCGTGTCCACGCCCGCGACCGAGGGTGTGCCAACGGTGCGCGACACTTCGTTGATGGTCCACGATGCCGGCTCGTTCACGCCATCATCTTCCGTGACGTAAAACGAGCGCTCCTTCACAAAGTAGAGCCGCTCGCGCAGCCGGAACGCCGCGCGGACCGCCTGGCCATCATTTTCGGAGACGCTTAGAAAACCGCTTACACCATCGTAGCTTTCAGGATCCTCGGCTCGGGAAGCGCGCACCAATGAAGAGTTGTATGGCGCGACGGTGGGAAATATCTCGATATTGTCGATAAGGAAGCCCGCGCCGCTCGTCGGCGTGCCGTCAGCATAAACGCGGAGAAGCAAGTCGGACGGAATTGTGAGAAAGCCGCCCGCTGGAGTGATGGGCGCGATAAATTCTGTATATGCCGAGGAAGAAATCTGCGCCGCCGGGACGGAAATCCCGGTGGTCGAAATTCCCTGTTGCACGCTGTACAAATGGATGTGCAAAGTGCCCTGCGTGAGGGCGCCCAGCATGCGCACCCGCGCCCGCGCCGAGTACAAGGTATTCGATTTCAGCCGCGGCGCGCCAATGTAATCATTCACGGCGGACTGCGTAATCAGCCCGCGCGTTGCTGTCACACCGTCGCCAACAATCGAGTATGCGCGGCCCCAAATCGCGTGCCCCGTCGGATCCGGGCCGCCGCCGGCGAAATACGTTGGATCGTTGGTCCATCCCAAGGGAACGTTGAGCGCCCCGCCGAAGCCGCCGTCGAAAGTAAGATTGTCCCAATTGTTCTGTTTGTTCCGCTCTCCCCACCAGAACAGCCGGTCCGCGTAGCCGATCACGCCGGCGCATTCTCCGAGCTCAACCAATTGGAAAAGTGCGTCCGCGGATATTCCCGCCAGCAACGCTGTATCGGAAAAATCGACCACGAGTGACGTCGCCGAGTTGTCAAACATTTGCAACTGCGGCGCGCCACTATATCCGGTCGTGTAAAAAAACGAGGCGCCGCCCGCGCCGGTGAATGCCAGAATGCGCGCCACAACATTCGGCAAGAGTGTTGGTGCGGGAATCCCCGTCACGCTCGCCCGGCGCCCGCCGTTTGCCGTCCAGGATACCGGTGGAGACGGCCGCGTCAGATATCCCTGGCGGGTGACGAAAATCACGGCGCATTGATGCACGCCTGCCGCAATCGAACCGACCGGCGCCGCCGTGCCTCCGCTTGACGTTGTGTTGGAAAGCGTCTGCGCGTACGTGACGTGCGTCGAATCGGGCAGCGTCGCGACGGGAAATACTCCGTTGAAGCTTGTGTCCGTGACTCCCGCGATTGTGACTTGATCCGTCGCTACCAGCCCATGGGGCGTCGCTGTCGTCACTGTCACCGTGTTGGACGTCCGCGAGATCGCCGAAATGTTTGCGACAACGTCCGCGATCGCAGCCACTCCAGCGCCGGGTCCAATTTGGCTCACGCGGTCAAAATTCGTGCCGTCGAATTGGCGTGGCACGTCGATTCCAAACTGGCCGTCGTGCAAGACAAGATACTCACGGCCGAAAAGCGATGTCGAACTCGCCCCAGAATTCGCCGCCATTCCCGTGGCGACCTGCGACAACACGCCGGGCGAGTTTTCTCCCCACAATGTGCCGGTTGAATCCAGCGCTAGCAACGTGCGAGTAAGATTCGGCTGCGTGTAGGTCTTCAGGTAGTTTACCGTAGGATTTCCGGCAATCGGAGAAAACACCGGAACGATACCTGGCCGTGTTTTCACCGCGCCCTGCACGAACGAAACGTCCTGGCAATCCGGCGAGACGCCTTGCGGCAAGTCAGCCGCGGCCATGTCGGTCACCAGCCCGCCGAACAGTTCCAGCGGCGCGTCAATTGTGCCCATTATGCTCATAGGGGAGCTTGAAAGTTGAGAGTAGATTTGTGAGGTGTGACTGGTGACCGGTGACTAGTGACTGGTGAAAAAGAAGATCGGACCATGATTGTGAACCAAGTAGATGATGGGAATGGGGCAGAAATCGAGGAACGGCAATGGTGTTCACCAGGCACTAGTCACCGGTCACCAGTCACCTCTCCTAAACCAGTGGCGCAAATCCCGCCCGCGAAGAAAACGGCCGGCGCCGGCGGCCGGTTTGCTGCTCGCGTTGCGTGGCGCGTGCAATCAAATCTTCGATGGCATCGGTTCCCGCAGCGTCCCAGCGTTCGGCCTGCGGTGCGCCCCGCGCCGCTCCCGCCATCGCTGCGGCAGAATACGCAATGGCCTCCTGCGCCTGGCGGATGAGGACAGGACTTGTCGCGTCCGTCAGATCGGGATACGACTTCTGATAACGCAGGCGGATTTGCGTGTCCTGCGTCGCGCCCAGGAAATACAGGCCATCCGCGCGCCACTCCCAGTATTGAAGCATCTGACCTTGGGGCGCCGACGGCAGTCCGTCATGACCGGTTAGATCAGTCATTTCCATGAAGTCATCTGTGCTGCCGTTCGCTCGCTCCCACACTTTTGTGGGCACGAGCAAATCGGGCGGCAGTTGGTTGGGCGGCGCGGTGGCGTCGGTTATCGACACTTGCGCCGAAGCGTCCACTTGCGTGACGGCGGGCACGACGAGCAACGCGTTGTCCGTCAGAAATGTCCCCGACTGGATGTTCGCCAGCGCCCGCTGCACCTTGCGATATCCCGAGTTCACGTACGGCAGCAGAACCGCATCGGTGAAGAGATTTCCCGCGGCGTCATTGAGCAGTGAGCGCACCAGCGCAGTGATTTGCCCCGCGGTGTTGTACGCAGTAGTTCCGACGACAGGCATGGGGACACCTCGTGATTAGTGACTAGTGGCTAGTGACTAGTGACTAGTGAGAAGCTGTAGTTGGCGGCTTCTGACTTGTGGGTGTTGGAGCCTGAAAAACCAATTCGGAACGAATATCTAAGGTTGGTTTTCGTATTTACACCAGTCACGAGTCACCGATCACCAGTCACTATTCTTTCGGCAGCGGTGATTGTTTCAAATAGGCGGCGATACCAATGATGCTGGACATGAGGGCGCTCACGCCGGCGATCGCCAGCGTCGAGCGCAGTCCCGATTGCAGATTGAAATGCGCCGGATCGATTCCTACCGCGGCGAAGCCGGTAATGACGCCGTTGGCTCCGCCGGCGATTCCCGCGGCGGCAATTCCCTTCAGCCAAATTTCCAAGTTGTACATGAAAGCTCCGTGGGGGATGAACCGTGACTAGTGGCTAGTGGCTAGCGAAGACCTAAATATGGAACGACGGAAAATGAGCGAAGAAGCGGGGAATCTAGCCACTAGTCACTAGCCACTAATCACTAGTCACTGCATTTTGCGGCAAAGGATCTGATACTGTGAGCCGAAGGGCACGCGGTAAACAAAGTCTTCGATCTTTCGCAGCGCGCGAAGCGCTTTCGGAAAGATGAAACGAAAATCCGTGCGCAGGATCTCAAAACCGCCATCGCGCAACAATGAGCGGGCTTCCGGCGGCGTAAGCGTGATCGCATCGCGATCGAACGCGCACTGGGACATCACGTATCGAGTTGCGAGGCTCCAGGGACTGTTCTCCCAGAAAGAAAACAGGCCGCCAGCGCGAAGAGCGCCATGCACCAGGCCCAGGGCTTCCGCCCGCTGCGCCGGCGGGATGTGATGAAACACGCCGTTGCAATATGCCAGATCCAATTTTCCGGACGGCTGGAATTCGCCGATCGGCTCATACCGGATCTTGGCAGTCGCATAGTGCGTCCGCGCGATCTCCAGAGATTTGGCGGAAACGTCGATTCCGACCGCCGATTCCGCTTGAAGCGCCGCGAACAGCAATGGTGTAGTGGCGCCGTCGCCGCACCCGAAATCCAGCACCGTGCGCGGCGCGTCCCCTGCTTCCTGTAGGCAACGAGCAAGCCATGTCACGCGTCCTTCAGCAAAATACTCGCGGCTCTCACCTGACACGGCGATGGCGTTTGTTAAAGCCTGCTCGTAAGCCTCCGCATACTCGTCGAAGAGTTTTCCGGCGTCTTTCATCGGCGCGACATCCCCAGAACACTGAGGAAGAAACTCGATAGGATGGTCTGAAACCCCAGCGTGAAGCACACCAGTCCCGGAATCACGATGCGCAGCGTTTTTTCAGGGTCCAGCGGGCCGAAATTATGGGTCCGCCAGTACGCGAGACCCAGCACCCACGCGCCGGTTCCACCTAGTATGAGCAAGACCCCAACAACGAGCCCGACTTCGAGGGTAATATATCGAAACAGCCAAGTGAGACGCGGATCTTCCGGCAGCAGCCCTTCGGAAATTCCGAACAGTTTGGTGAACCCGGCAAAAACAATCGACTGGAATCCGATGAGGACCGCCATCGCTGCAAAAAGCAGCGTATCTACGTCGAATCCTACATTCCCGACCATGAAAGGCCCCGGCAGCAGCAACGCGCCAACGATGATTCCCCCGGCAAACAACGCCACGCCAGGATACAGAAACAGCCAGCGCGGACTGTACAGCAAAAGGAACCGGAGTGTACGCCAGCCGTCTCTCCAAGTGCGCAGGTGAGGTGGCCTGCCCCGGCCGTCCGGAGAAAGAGTCGTCGGGATCTCGGTGATGCGCAGGCCGAAGGTGGTCGCCTTGACGACCATTTCGTTGGCGTATTCCATTCCCTGGGTGCGCAATCCGAGGTGCTCGATCGCCTCTCTCCGGAACGCGCGGAGACCGCAGTAGATGTCACCAATCGGCGCCTTAAAAAACAGGCGCGCAACCGCCGTAAGCACGGGATTGCCGAGATACTTGTGCAGCGCCGGCATCGCGCCCGGCAGAATTCCGCCCCGGAACCGATTCCCCATCACCAGGTCGTAGCCTTCCCGCAACTTGTTAACGAACAGATGGACCTGGGTGAAATCGTAGCTGTCGTCGGCATCACCCATCAGGACAAAGCGCCCTCGCGCAGCCGCGATGCCCCCGCGCAGGGCGCTCCCATACCCGCGCTTCTCGATAGGAACGACGCGTGCGCCACTCTCCGTCGCAATTTGCTGCGACCCGTCCGTGCTGCCATTGTCCGCGACGATCACTTCCCCGCGAATGCCGTGCTGCTCCATCGCGTCGAGCGCTTTCTTTACGCAAGTGGCAACCGTCGCTCTCTCGTTCAGACAAGGCATTACGACCGAGAGTTCGATGTCCTCTCCGGCCTGGGTCTTCGATGTAGCCACTTGTACTTCCGTGGCAGTCGTCATGGGTTCGAGGCAAACCTCCCGCTGATCTGTTAACCTTCGGCGCTCTGAATGTAAGACCTCCGTGTCAACTCAACTCCCTCCCGCTTGCGTTAGCGCTGAAATAAAGATCGGCCACCTGGATAGCATTTCCAGTCCTGCCGTGTATTCTGAATCTGCGGCGCCATTTGCCTACAGTGGGTGGATTATTTCCGAATACGCCGTGACACTGGCTGAATCATGATGGGCATTTTCCTTTTTTCAAACATCCTTCCCAGTCGCGCACGAACAAAGCATTCCCGTAACTTTGCATTTTCACCACTGGACTCCGGGATAGAAACTCGGGATTCTCTGGCCCCGATACGCATACGAATAGCCGAACGCGGTATTAAACGCGGACTGCATGCGCCAAACCACTTGCGCGTTGCTGTCCTGTGTGACTTCATAAATGTCGCCCCCATGGGCACCGGACGTTTCGCAGTACTCGACGTTCCCATTCTTCAGCACCGCCGCGTTTCCTCCAAAGTAAGAGTAAAACGGCGCGTGCGCATGAAACGCGAGTGTGGCGATCTTCAATGTCTCGTCGAGCTCCAGCACCGGTACAGTGCTGTAACAAGTGGACGTCGCCACGGTGGTGCAGAGCACCTGGCCAGACGGGAAGAAACGGTCGTTGCCATTATCAAAAAGTACCAATGAGAATTTTCCCGTCGTGTTTGCTGTCACGAAAGAAGGTCCGTGCTGCGCGTAGAACCAGTCGGTTGGATCGGTCCCTCCAGCCAGCATGAAATCGCCCTGGTAACCCAGTTTCCAGAGGATGTCTCCCGCGCCTGCTCCATTTTTGTAGTCCACCTTTACCACCCAGTTCTGGTGGCGTATGGAGATGATCAGATTACCGTCATCCGGCGAATAGATGACCGCATTCGTGTGCGTCCAGTCGCCGCCACCCAATGGGTGACGGCTCGTGTCCAGGTGGTCAAATTCATTCCATAGCCAAACGGGTTTATGGTTCTGATCCAGATCGATGAGAACGTCTCCAGTTGTCGTCGTTCCCGAAATGACTTGCTGGGTTGCAGCAAGCAAGATCAGGTGTCCGTTTGGGAGCATCACAAAATCGTGATGCGTCCCCAAGATTGTGATGTGGCAGCCCGCGCAAGTTGCTGCCGCCAGCGCATTGTTTAGGTCCGCTGCGGTCTCTTGCCAAATCACTTTTCCGCTCAGGTCCACTTCCTGAAGGACCGAGTTGATTCCGTCCGGGGAGCCTCCGCTGAAATTAAGCAGGATATGGCCGTTGGGCAGAAGCTTGACTGGATTTAGCTGGCCCGGCAGCCCTGGGTTATAGCTCCAGAGAACATTGCCATTCAGGTCGGTAATGGCTGCCGGAGTAATCGGTCCGCCCGGGCTGATTAAGTCCACTAGCTCCACTCCGCTCTGCGGTGTCATACCGGGCGTCGTCGTCACCGTAAACGCCGGCGTTTGCGCTGTTGGGTACGCCGCCGTAGTAAACGTCAGGTCCGGATCAGTGTATTGCGAACCGTCATTGAACTGCACCATTCCCCTCATGTGATACAGCGTGTTCGCCAGCATTCCCGCTACGAACAGGCTCACTGCGCCGCCGCCCACTGGAGCCGGCTGCGTCCACGTCGTCAATCTATAATTGGTATCAATTCCAAACTGGACAGACACTTGCGCCGCAGTAGGCGGCGAAATCGTGTAGAGAGCCACTTGCACATTCGCCGTAGCGGTCACTTGCCCAGGCGCCACAACGTTGACTATGGCACGCGATGACTCGGTTGGGTCTGCCTTGCTGGTCGCCACCACAACAGCAGCCACGCTCTGCGTTCCAGATGGCGCAGTGTAATTACCGTTGGCATCAATTGTACCTGCTGTGGCCGACCAGATGACTCCCGTGTCGTCGTTGTCCACTGCAGCGGTAAATTGAGCTCCTTGGCCCGTCGCGATCGCCGTGGCTTGCGGACTGACGACTACCTTTATGGGCAGCGTTTTGACCGCTACGTTTGGGGGCGATGATGCTAATGAGCAGCCGGTAGCAAAAACAATCAGGCAATAAACTACGCATAAGCAGACGAATTTGAGACCCATTAGAAGTTCCCGGGGGCTCAAGGATCTGCGACCGCCTTGGCCCCGAATATTCATAACACAAAGGTTCGGAAAGAGTTGCACTAAAACCTCAAACCTGAGGCGACAGCTTCCGTCAATCCAAGGGCCACGCCGAATAACCAGAACAGCCGGCGAGCCCACACCGAAAGGATGTCGTCGTCCCAAATGGGATCTGAGGTGTCGAGAGCTGCTGAAGGTCGCCGACCCGTATCTGATGCGCCCGAGCGTGTCAAATTCGCAACCCAATTTCGATGAGGCCCAGCCTCCGCGACCACCTTTGCTCTGCTGATCTTCAGCATGCTGATTGTGTTACCTCCGCGTCAACTCCGTCCCGCTGGCTTGAGCGAGGAAACGTAGTACTCCGTCCTCCCCAGGCGCTCCCAGCGAAATCCTGTTCCCGCCGGCGGAGCAGGCGCCGTGACAATCGCTTTCACGCCCGGTTTTTGCAGAACTTGGACTAAGTGAGCGTTTGATCCCGCGTCCAGTGAAATCAATTTCGAGATCTCGTCCAAGGGAATTTCCTCGATGATCCTCACCTGTGCCAAGCGTGCCCAGTAGTCGCCTTCGCGGTGGTCAATGATGGTCGCGACTATGTCTCCCGGCAGGATTCCTCGCCGTAGGAGCGCTTGCGCGATTTCCCATTGCTGGTGATGGGGCTTGAACAACGAGGAGAACATGTTTCGCTTCGCGAAGTTTGCGGCGCTGAATAGGCTCACGGCCGCAACGCCCGCCGCCAAGCCTAGCATGATGCGCCTTGTCCTCACCGAAGGAAGCAGACGGATTCCCCCCAGACAACTCATCCCAACAATTACCAGAAAACTTGCGACGTAGCGCGTTTCGACCAGGACCACAGAAAACATTCCTATCCCGGTCAGGGCGGCGACCCATCCAGGCCATGTCGCTGCAACGCCTCGCCAAAAACTATAAACCTTCCTGTCTAAACTAAAAAGGACTAGGCACGTAACTATAAACCCGACCTGACCAATCGCGCAGGCCCCATAAGTGCGGGCGCTATCAGCTAGGACTCGGAGCTGCCCTCCAATATTCAAGCGCGGCTTAACTCCCTCCAACCAGTACGAGGCGTCATACCAGGGCGGATAGGTCCCTCCCACCGGCGTCGCAAATTCGTACACGGTCGGATCGGCCATCAACATTCGGACGGGATGCTTGGGCGTGCCTAGATTTCCTTCGCCTTGCCATCGGCCGAAGCGCGTCAAGTGATCCACCATTTCCGCGTAGGCCAGCTTTCCCGAATCACCAAATGTGAACCGTCCCTTTGCCCGCGAAAGTGCAATCACGAGAGGTGACGCAACTACCGCAAACATGAGCGCTGTCAGCAGTGTGTGAACGAACCTATCCGCAAACCGTTCCCGCGGGGTAAGGAACAGCGTCGCGCCCAGCGAAACCAGCCCCAGCGGAAACAGCGCCGCCTTCACCAAGTATCCAACGCCCAGTAAGATTCCCAATATCGCGTACCATGCCCAACCGTGCCTTCCCGTTTGCGTCTGAAGCAGAAGGCCTGCCGCCAAATACATCACCGCCGCCACGCATTGATCCGGAGTAACCATCCCTATGGAAATCCAAACCAGCCCGGCATAGAGGAAGAGTGAATAGCCGAACGCCCGCATCGCCCAAATGGGCAGAGGGTGCGGCGAGCCGGCCGGAGAACTTCTCGCCTGGAGGCGGCCGCACAGTGCACGCAGAAAAAAGTCGAATGCCGCCATCGTTCTAAGGAAAATCAGAAAGTTCACAGCGTGAACGATGGAAGATTCCCAGTACCTCGAAGCGTGGAGGGCGTGAATCGCCGCTCCGAGGAGCCACGGATAGAACGGGCTCCAGTAGCCGTTGACGATCGCATTCCAATCGCCCTTCCAATAAGCGTCCGCAAGATCGAGGTAGGAAACTCCATCCACAATCATCGAAAAACGCGAGGCGACAGCTTCCATCAATCCGAGGGCCACACCGAAAAACCAGAACAGCCGGCGAGACCACACCGATAAGGTTTCATCGTCCTAGGTGGAACCTAAAAACATCGCGTGATTCTTGCCATTTTCTTCCACAATGCAAGCGGGTGACTCACGGAGCCTACCGTTCATAGGTCAGCTTTTCCACCTTGTTAACGCCTAAATGCAATGAGGATTCATGACTCGGACTCTTGACTGGTTGAATCGACGGGAAAAGCCGGTCGCGCAAATTTAGGGTGGGATATTCGATGACTCGGGAGAGAAAGATTCCAACCGCGAGGGTCATGAAAACGTAGCCCCAAAAAAGTGCCGTTTCACCAGCCTTTGGCCATAATAACCGGAAAAATCCTTGGGAGTGTTGGGCAACCATGCCATGCCAGAGATAGATGGAGTAGGAGTACATCCCGATATACGCGAATAGATCGCCGACCCGGAATTTCTCGAACCACTTCGGGGGACCGCGGTTTTCTCGGGGATCGCTATAAAGCGTGAGAATTAGAATCCCGCCGAACCCAATGTACAAGGCCGTGAGGCCGAAGCTCAGCATAATAGGAGAGTCCACCGCAAATACCCCGCAGGTGGACACCAAAAGCGCGGAGACGAGGAACAACAGGATTCGCGATCGTCGCCCCGCCATGAACTGTCTCATTGCCGGTGCGCGAAAATGGTGGAGATACCCAAGAAGCACCCCGAAAAATAGGCTGTCGATCCGCAAATGTGTCGGGTAAAGGACCCATTGCCACCAACCCCCGACGGCTGGCAGCTTGAACGCAAGGTACAACCTCTGAAGTAAGCAGAAAATGGCCAGAATCAAACACACGACCGGAATCATTCTGAAAGGATCAGAGGAAGCTCTTTTTCTCTGAAACTTGACCATGAGAAGGAGCAGGAGGGGTAACAGTATGTAGAAGTGCTCCTCGACGGCGAGTGACCAGGTATGCCCCCACAACCGGTCCGGCTGGTAGCTCTGAAAGAAAAGAACCTCAGGGAAATATGGCTGCCAACGAATCGCCTGGTGTTTCGCAACTTGCCAAAGAAAGGTGACAAAGATCAACGCGTAAAATGCGGGATAGATCTTGAAACCACGGCGGATAAAGAACCGTCCCCAATTGATGCCGCCGGTCCTTTGGTACTCCACGAACAAGAGCCCGGAGATCAGGAACCCACTCAGAACAAAGAAGAGGTCAACTCCAACCCAGCCGACCTTACTCCAGAAGGTGGGAGCGTTGAAATGACGGCCGAGAACGAGCAGGACTGCGACGGCCCGCAAGATATCCAGCCTACGATTTCGCAAAAACTCTTCTCCAATGGTCAGATAGCCCGATTTGCGACGGCTCTCCGATTCATCCATTCCCAGGCGGAAGCAATGATGGTCTTGAGGTCCTGTTTTTCCGGGACCCAGCCCAGTTCTCTCCTGATTTTTTCGGAGCTGGCCACAAGCACGGCCGGATCGCCGGGCCTTCTCGGCCCGATGCGCACCGGGATTTCTCTTCCGGTAACTTCGCGGGCCGTTCGGACAACTTCCATGACCGAGCGGCCGCCACCGCAGCCAAGGTTAAAGATTCCGCTCGACCGCTTCAGAAAATCCAATGCCAGCACATGAGCACGGGCGAGGTCACTCACGTGGATGTAATCGCGAACGCAGGTGCCGTCAGGGGTTGGATAATCATCGCCGAAAATTTCCACATGGGATCGCTGACCGGTTGCCGTCTGGAGAACTATCGGAATCAAATGTGTTTCCGGATCATGCCGTTCGCCGCAGAACTTCGTCGCGCCCGCGGCGTTGAAATAGCGGAGGCTCACGAATTGCATCCCGAAAGCTTGCTCGTACCAGTGGCAGGCGCGCTCAAATGCGAGCTTTGTCTCGCCATACGGGTTTGTAGGACGCGTAGGGTCTGATTCGTCGATAAGAGGCTTCTGCGATTCACCATACACGGCTGCTGTCGAAGAGAGCACCAGGCCGGAAACCCCTGTGGCGCGCATAGCCTCCAGGAGCGCCAGGCTGGTCACAAGATTATTGGAATAATATTTCGCGGGGTTCCGGCAGGACTCGCCGACCAAAGCGCTCGCCGCCATGTGGATGACAGCTTCAATTTTATGTTTCGTCAGCGCATTTTCCAGCGCCTGCCTGTCCAGAATTTCGCCTTGAATGAATTCCGCTCCGGAGAGCACCGATTCGCGATGGCCTTGGCTAAGATTGTCGTAAACGACGACGCTCTGCCCGGAGGCCAACAATTCCTCTACGACTACGCTTCCAATGTACCCAGCCCCGCCGGTAACCAGTATTCGCATTCCAGAAGTTATTCCCGAGTCTCCAATTTCTTCGTTCCTTCGGCGCGTACTATATAACAAACGCATTCCGAACAAAGCGTTCCAGCGAGGGCTGGACTCGAAACGATAACTCCCTGCTTCCCCGGCGCACGTTTCGCATGGGCCCACGCCGGGGCATTGCGCACCATGCGGTCTTACTGCATCCGGTATTGTACGTTAACGTTGGCGTTTTGCGGGGCCGTTGCGCAGCCGCTTGCGGCAGCCGCGATTTTGATGTCCAGGTTCGCTGCGGCAGCGAAGTTCTGGGATACCGCGCCCGAGTCATAGGTGGCCGTGCCGTTCGCGGTTGTCAGCGTGACCGAGCTGGTGCCATCGGTAACGCTCACCGTGGACTGGGTCGTGCACCCCGCGCCGGCGGTACCAAGGACGAGCTGGAGACGCGTGACCGTGACGGCCTTGTCCAAGGTCATGCGCTGATAGGTAGCCGCAGTCGACGTCAGGTTGGGAAGAAACGCGTTGTAAGAGCCGCGCGGCGACGCGTTAAACGCCACGTCCGCCCCCGCCTGGATTCCCCCTTCGCCCTGCAGAGTGCCGCCTGCCACCGCCAGCTTCACCCCGGCAGCGGGATTCGATTCACCAATCCCGAGCTGCCACAACGAACTGCCTGCAGTGGACGTGCAAAAAAAACACGACTTGGCGCCACGGTCCCAATAGAGCCAGGACAGGTACGCCGTGCTGACGCTATTCAGTGAAGTGGCGGTCGAGCCTGCCGTGGACGTAAACGTGTAGGCGTAAGGATTACCTCCAGCCGCCAGGTCCGGGATGTAGTTGTTCGGCACACAACTGCTGCCGCCAGTCGAACAGTAGAGAAACCTGAAGCCACTATAGGCTTGGTTCAAATTGCCGCTGGCCTGATTCCATTGGAGGCTAATAGAACTAGACGCCCCAACAGCTTGACAGAGCGTATTTGTGGGAAGCGTAAGGCCAGGAGTCGCCTGCGCATCCTTCCCTTCCACTGCCATGCAGTAAGTAGCTGCAGCTAGACTGCCAGCCCCGGTGCCTGTGATTGAAAATAAATTAGGCGCCGGGAAAACTTGCGCCCAGGCAGGATTGGACGGAGTCTGGCCGTACGCGTTATAGGCAAGTTTCGACAAAATGGGCATTTCCGCATGGATGGCGTTGCCGCCCACTTGAAATTGGTTGCCCCAAGTGCCGCCTAGCGTGCTGCTGCCAAATGCGGTCGTTGAACTCGGGCCGCCCCGGTCATTGCAGACGGTTGTGTTAGGCCCGCACGACAACATCCCACCGAAGCTATTGACTTGGTTCACGTCCACTGTGTTGATGGAGAGCGCGCTTCCAATTTCAGTGAACAAGGTATACGCGGAAGGGCCATTTATGGGATCAGAGTTGTTCACGTTGTGGACGCTGATGCCGCTTACCGAAGCTACAGAGTTGGCAGCGCCCGGTGCATTCGGACCAGTGTCGTGAACGATTAGTCCGAGTTCCGCCGAACCTAGACTTTCATTAATCCAGTTAGTGAAATAGAAGCTGTTGTGACCGCCCCCGGTAGAAAGACCACCCGGCATGTCGATTTTTACGCCTCGAAACTCTGTGGCGATGTTGTTGAAATACATGCAGCAACTTGGGATGCCGTTCCAGTTGTCCCCCGTGATAAGAATGGAAGCCAAGCCGCCCCCAGGAGCGAGAGTGGTGTTGTTTACCCACACTCCAATAACGTTGTTGTCAAAAACCAACGGCGCGCCGCCGCCGGTAACACTGGATTGCAATGCATCGTCATCGAATCTATAAGAATTAGGCGAGCCAAGATAAGCAACGGTTCCCGCCCAGATGCCGTGACCCTTAAAACCAGGTACGCCAAAGCCATTAACGCTCGTAAAGGCCGTACCTCGTAGCACGAATGCCGCGCCCAGAGAAGTAGAAACGTGCACATAGGTGGTCGATGACGCCGAATGCGCGAATTGCGGAAAAACATCGACATCACCCATCCCTTGCAACGTATAACCGTTCTGGCTGATGTACCACGGGAAGACATTCAGAAATACCGACCCTGCTATGCGAATCGTCATGCCAGATGCAGCGACGTTATCAGTTGGCAACTGCCCATTGAAAAAGTAGTTCCCCGCCGGGAGGTAGCATCCATACGCCCCCGGCTGTCCTGGAAAACCCGCAGCGGTCCGATCTGTTAAATCATCGTTTACGCAGGCGTTCAGAAAACTGGATTCGTCGTGATAGACGTTTTGCGTCGTGGCGGTGTTGGAGGCCGAGACGCTTAAAGTCAAAGAGGTCGTTCCCCCGCCAGCGTTGATAATCGCATTTAATACTTGCGCGGTCGCTGCAGCGGGCGGGGTGGAAGGAGCAAATGCAGGGCACGGCATCGGCAGGCCGAAATCAGAATAGGCGTTCGTGAAGGATACTCCAACACAAGAGTACGCGCCGCCCAGCCCCTTGTCGCTGTAAATGACCCATTCGTGCGGGACCAGAGCTGTGTTGCTGCTTGCCACACCGAAGTTAATCCAGTTGTAATTCGACGTCGTGAGGGTGGCGTTCGCGTTCGTTACCGAGAGAGCCGCGGAAGCAGGACCCATTCCACCGAGGGCGTCCACAGCAGATACTTTATAGTTATAAGTGGTTGAGCCTGTCAGGCCATGAGCGTACCCAAACTGCATCGTGGCTGTTCCGCTAGACGAAGATGAGTTCGCGCCTGTTTGCGCGTACGTGAAATGGGTTGTGTCTGCCACACCAGTTACATCAAACGTCCCGTTGTAGCTGGAATCGGTCACGCCGGTGATTTGGATGCCTTGAGTGTGGTCGAATGCGCCGACCGGGATATTGTGCGCAGCAGCGCAAGTAATGGTGACAACGTTGGACGAGCGAGTGATGCTGCTAATCGAGCAGCCTTGATTAGGGGCAGTCAATGTTGATGTCGGCCCAGCGTTCAATACCGCGATGCCACAGCCGTTTTTGAAGTCTCGCGCATTGCCGAGTGTTAGAGTCGAACTACCGGAGGAGATGGTTCCTGTCGTAGGAGGGTCCGTCTGGGCGATAGTGGAGCTACATCCGCCGGGAGGCATGTAGCCGCTAATGTCGCGCCACGGGATCGGCCCCTTAAACCGCTGCCCTGCCGTCCACTGATTGTCCTGGTTGGACCCGGGCACCGGCAAGCCGCCGACCGAGAGCGAACCGGCTACCGCTGTCGAACCGTTGACGGTAAGGTTCCCCGTGAGCGACAACGAAAACGCGGAGATCCCGCTGGTCGTCGTGACGCTGGTGAAGGTAGGTGTGCTTGGGTCGCTCGGCAGGAGGACGTTGGGGATCTGTTTGGTGGTAATTCCCGGCCCGCTGATCTCGATCATGTAACGTCCAGGAGCGGCATAGAAATTGTAATTGCCCAATCCGTCCGTGGAGGTCGGGTTCGCCAGCGCTTGCGTCAGCGCCGAGTCGGAGTAGATTTGCGCGAGCGGCGTGCAAGGCTGTCCGGTGGCTGCGGAAGTGCAGACGCGCACGCTCGCGCCGGCCATCGGGCGTCCCTGTGCGTTAAACACAATGTCATCCCTGCGCGACCCCTGAGCGTGCGCCGACGTTGCGCATGCCGAGACCACGACCCATGTAACAAGCGCACAAAGGAAAACGTGTTTCACCATTCTGATCATTGAAATGGATCCCCTGACAAAAGATTCGCCGGTCGTGTGCCTAACGGCACGGAACACAACCCGGACGAGATTATATGAGACTTTTCCCGACAGAGGGCGCCCAGCCGTTGTAGATCACCGAATGAAATTCATCCGGCTAGGATGCCAAAGTTAGATGCAAGGCGACGTTAGCCATTGGGTTGCCCTGGTCTCGCTATCGCGAGCCGGCTTCACCTGCGTGGACTGCAGCCTGCCGCTGCCACTCTGCTGCTGTTCGTGGATGCTTAGGACTTGATAAATGTCCCGCTGACGACTGACGTGCGCCCAAGATCTCCGCTATTGACCGTTGGTAGTGTCTCCCGCCGGCGGCAGTTGGCAGTGTGTGACGAGACGCATTCGAGGTCATTGAATTGCGGTGTATACTTAATTTCAAAGGCGGACATGCGGACTATCCCGGCCTCTCTATTCCTCGGAACCTGGCTCATATACCTGGCGTTTCTTCCTGCTGGAATCTACTCCTTGGATGGCAATTCCATGCTTGCAGTGGCAGATTCGTTGGTCGCGAGACACTCGGTCACTGTTCCTGACGGTTTGGGAGCACTCGGGCCGGATGGCAAGACTTATTCGACTTGGTATCCACTTCAATCATTGCTTGCAGTCCCCGTTGTTTCCATCGCGATCGTGGCGGCACACACCCTGCATTTGCCAGACCACTACGTTGAGGCCATGTCTGTCTTAGTCCTGCCCGCACTCTATACGGCAGCGACCGTCCCGTTGGTGTACCTGATTGCGCTTCAGCTTGGTAGCGAAGCGTTTGGCGCATGGCTTGCCGCACTCGCCTACGCCTTTGGAACGATCGCAATGGTCTATGCGAGGGACTTTTTTGCTGAACCACTGCTCACGTTGTTGATCGCTGTTGTTCTATTTCTCGCGTTTGGCAATCACACGAAATCATTGTGGATTATTGCTGTACTTAGCGCACTGACGGTCCTAGCGAAGCCGACTGCTTTGCTTGCGGGTCCGATCGTTTCCGCCTACCTGTTGGCGAGAAAGCGCTCTCTTTGGTTGTCTTCGTTGCCGACGATCGGTACGGCAGTTGGGTTTGCTCTTTACTGCATCTATAATTATTACCGCTTCGGAAATCTCTTACAGTTTGGAAAGAAACTGGAAGGCCCAGCGCTCGCACCTTCGCTCAGCTACCTGCCGCAAGGAATTGTCGGTCAACTCTTCAGTCCCGGTGCGGGGCTTTTTTGGTTTTGTCCGTGCGTCGTATTAGCGATTCTTGGCCTGAGAAGGCTGCCGCCCTCAAAGCTCCTCGAAGCCCTTGCGATAATTTCGTTATTCATTTGGTTTCTAACCGTACATTCCTTATGGACCTTCTGGAATGGCGGATGGTCTTGGGGACCTCGCTATTTACTCCCTGCGCTGCCGGGACTTGTCGCCCTGACTAGCTTGACCGTGAGGAAATCGGGCAAAGCCCTGCTCGCGTTAGGACTGTGCGGATTTCTCTTGAGCGCGCCTGTGCTGGTCTCTTTTGTTGAACGTTATCTCGCGGAAGCCAATGAGCAAGGAACTCCAGTTTCTGAACTGCTTTGGGCGCCGAGTCGATCACCTCTGGTTAATGCCTGGCCGGCGGCATTACGGGAGATACGCGATGCCAGGCGCCACGATGTTCGCGTGCTGTTTCGTGACCGAGGTGCACCAAGCCAGACGATCGCCAATTCGCGCGCCTTGCAAATCGTTAACCTTTGGTGGTGGGTTCTTCCGGTAGCCAATGTGCCGCGCATTTTTGGAATTGCCGTTTCACTTCTCCTGCTATCCGCGGGGATATGGCTAGTCATGACGAAGGGGCGGCCGAGTTATTAATGCGAAGGGCCAATGTTTGCTCAAGCGGCCCCGCGATCGGTCGCTTGGCGCTCGCCAGACTCAATATTCATAGCTTGCGAACGGTATGTCTGACCTGGGTGAGGTCCAGCGCCATCTCGGCAGGCTGCTCCCCCGGTGGCTGAAGAAATCCCAGTGCCAGCGCTTTCTCGCGATCCAGGATGACTCCGCAGGTTTTGCAGACGGCTACGGTGGGCTTCACGCGCTCACCGCAACCGGGACACTCTTTCGTCTCTCGCGCCTGGTAATACCACTCCTTGTTGAGGCCCAGGTGCCCCGCCGCGCGCCGCTGCAGGTCGTGGATGAAAAGAAACGAGTGCGAGCGTTCCCACTCACGGTCCGCTGCGGCGACCAGCGCCCGGTAGAACTCCTCCAGCCGCGAACGCGCGTTGCGTAGTTCGTCTTCCGTGGGCATGTTTCCCGCGCATACGAAGACGCCCAAAAAACTGTTCTCGCCCGCGTCAGAATTGATTTCGCGACAGAGATCCTCGGCGATTTCTTGCGCCGTGATCGCCAGCGGGAGGATTCGCTTGTCTCCATAATCCATCACGGCGGTGCGTGGCGTCACACGCGTCAGTGTGTACTCCTCGCCACCGGCGCGTCCGCAAATCTGGAACGTCCCGTACGTTCGGTGCGCCGTATGATTCTGCTCGGTGATATTCGCGATCACAGCTTGCGGTGATCGGTCCTTTTGAAGTGCTGTTTCATTGGTCATGCGTTAGATCTCCCATGAGAGTGTGACTGGTGATTCGTGACTGGTGACTCGTGCTGCTGCCCTTCTGACTTGGTGTAGAGATTCATAAAACGATGTGATGTGTTTGTTACGACTTATACCTTTTGATCTGTTAAGAGAGATGAGGTAGCCGCCAAGTGGTGTTCACGAGTCACCAGTCACCGATCCCTTGGTTCTAATCACGACAACACCCTGTCCGCGTACGAGTCATACTCGCGCTCCTCGCTCCAGGCGCGTTCCTGTAGTGCTTCCCTGCTCTTTGCTCGTGGCACGCGGCGACTAGCCTCGATAGCTCGCGCGATGTGACGCGCAACGGCAGGCGTCAATTGGACGAACTCGCCTCGCGACCCTTCGAGTGTGAAGCAGTGCTCGTATTCTCCCCGTGAAGGATACGGCCCGAGCGCGGGAATGCTTCGTCCATTTTGAATTTCCATTGTTTCCGCGTACCACTGTTCCGGCGATCCGTAACTCTCCGGAGGAAGCCACCGCTCGATGTGCCAGCGATCGTGAGGGATGTACTTCGGTTCCCGGCGCAACTCAACAACTTCGCGCAACAACCTGCCGCCAGCGTCGCGGTCTTCCCATTTCCCGCCGATCCAGTCCAGCCGCGACCACCCCCACACCGCACGGTAATTTGGCTCACCGAAACGATTGAAACCGCCAGCAAGTACAAGTTCTCGCGCGACGCCCGCCGGTGTTTCGTGCGTTTCTCGGATTATTTGAATCACGAAACAGAACTACCTTGGGATGCGCGCATTCGGTGATGCGAACTACGACGGGTCGATGAGGCGATTCAAGCTGCTCTTGCGGATAGAGAGACGTAGACTTTTGATCGTTTCATATGTCCGCCCGAAATGTTTAGGTTCTGTCCGGGCACCGACCTGGAGGGTAGAAAATGGAATAACCCAGTCGCGAAACTTTTCCAGTATTTCAGCCAGGGCTTGTTCGTGTGACAGACCACGCTCCCGATAAGAGGCAGTCGCTTTCGCGATTGCGTATGCTTCATCGTTCGAGAGAGTAAGATAGTGCCCGTTTGCGAGCAAGAAAGCATAAAAGGCAGTCACTGCGGTTCGTTTATTACCGTCATGGAATGGATGGTTTGCGACCAAGGAATGAAAAAGCGCGGCCCCCTTCTCCAAGGTCGTTGGATAAGCGTCGCTGCAGAAAACAGTCTGAAAGGGCCGCGAGACCGCAGACTCAAGGAGGTTAAAGTCTCTGCATCCCTTAGTGGAAATTGTTCCCGCATCGGCCCACAGCTCGGTTATGAACTCGTCATGGATGTACTCCACATACCGAGCACCCAGCATGCATAGGCGACCTTTATTCTTTGGCAAGGCGAGTCAGGCAGTCAAGGTACTGCGCGCCAATGAAAACGAGCACCGGATCGACCTTCTTGCCCCTCTTGGCCAGTGCTCTTCTGATTCGAGGAGTATTTTTTTTCACGTTCCTTGACAGTTCACGAATTGCGCGGCGTGTCGCTTCACTCATGATGTGTTCTTCACTTCTCTGTTTCATAGGGTACACCGGATCGGGACGAAAATGAAGATGCTTGAGTCATTCGCGCAACACCTATGTTCCGTGCTGAAACAGCCAGCGACGGTCACGTCAGCTTCCGGAATTGGGCTGAAAACGTGATGATGTCAGTCGTCGCGGAGGCCGGGTAAGAAGCGCCGCCGGTGAATTCCGCGCCGGCGGATCCAGTCGAGTACCCGCGCATTTTCCAGATGTTGGGCGCGGCTCCCTGCTGCATTTGATACTGGTTGGGCGTCCCGCCCTGAACGGTGAAACTCGCTTGGATCGGCCCATAAGCAGGGTCTGTCATGCTGGATTCGAGAGCCTGCCCGCGCACGGTGAGCTGCTTGGCGAGCTGCGTCCAGTCGATGGCGTCTCCACCGCTTGGGTAGTTGCCCGATAGTTGGACCGTTCCGAAGGCATAGAGCTGTGTGGTGCCGGGATCAATATCTGTAAGCGTGAGAGTGACAGACATGGTTTTCTCCTAACTGGGTCTGCGTGCCGGGGGAGGTGTGACTGGTGACCGGTGACTAGTGACTAGTGATTCGTAATTCGTGATCAGGAGGATGTGACTGGTGACTAGTGAATAGTGACTGGTGCAGCTACCCTTCATGCGTCATAAGGTTTTCGCCAGTCACCAGCCACCGATCACCAGTCACCAATGGGTTTAATATCCGCTTGGCCGTGCGAGCGAATCAATGAAGCTGCCGCTGCGCGGAGAGTCATTCCACACCTGGAAGCCTGTGTCGAAATAGAAAATGAATGAGGCGGAAATGCCTCCGCTGGCTCCATAGATCGGGAACACGGTCTGTCCGCCGACCTCGAAGTAGTCGATGTCCTTCATCACGGCACGCCCCCAGTGGGAGAGATCGAGAAAATCCACGCGCGTTTGATCGGCGTTCACCGACGACTTGATCGGTATCCCGCTCATGGTCTTCTTCCCGCTGAACAGCAGATCCAGATCATTGGACCCACCGTTTCCGCTTTCCTTGATCACCTGGCTGATCGTGATGCCCAGGTTTTCCCAGGCGTGCTCTTGCTCGACGCTGGTGTAGGCGATGAGCTTGCCGAGCTGGTTGATGCCCAGCGCTTTCCTCACCTTGTTGATCGCCAGGCGCACGTGGCCAGGCACCAACGCGGCGTTGGCGGCATTTACACGCGCAGTAGCGAGTTGCTGTGGATAAGTCGCGCGGTTGAGGTTGAGCCAGGTTCCAGTGGTTGCGTTGTTCTGGTGATACTTGATACCGAATAGCGACACCGGTGAGGATCCGGTCAACCCATCGTGAACGATCACGTCATTGACAGCCGTGCTCGCGGGCACGTTGTCCACGGTGATTGTCTGTGTCGCGGAAATCGGGTCCGCCGCGGTGACGTTTGAGACCACGCCGGCCGCGACGTTTCGGTTTGTGGTGAGCGTCGGGTCGTACACCTGGATCGTCTGTCCGACGTAGACCAATGCCGCGCCCGAAGGCACGGTCATCGTGAACGTCGAGCCGTTGATCGCGCTGATTGTTCCCAGCACACCGTTGCCCGCCGTCTGGATGACTTTGTCCAGGAACGAGCGGAATTGCTTCATGCCGTTGGCGATTTCCCGTTTGACTGCATTTTCGATTGCCTTTTCCCGCGCGTTTGAGGCGTACTCGACGAGCTTGGTGATTTCCACCGCGAAGCGGAAAAAGATGGGTGAGACCTGCGCGACGTCGTACTGCGAGCCGGTCCCGCGCCCGAGGTCGCCGCCGTCGGCGTTATAGCTTCCGGCCTTGCCGCCCGGATTCACTTGCAGCGGCAAGCGCATATTACGCGAGCTGACTTTTTCCACGTCGCCGCGTTGCTGAATCATGCTGAGCAGAACATCGTCGCGCTCGTAGAGCAGGGGCACTTTGTCGCGCACCTTCTCCAGTTGCAACGCGATGGTCTGCGCGTTATTTTGTGCAGCCATTATGAGTTCTCCTTGTTTCTATGAGTTATGAGTGCGGATGAAATGCGGTAATGCGTGACTGGTGATTGGTGACTAGTGACTAGCGACTGGTGGAACTGCACTACTGACATCGTCTTCAAGTCGATGAAGAAGATTGATTTGAGATTTGTGATTCTAAATTTGTGAACTGTTGATTGTTAGCCGCGACTCGCAAGTGCGGTGTCCGCCAACCGGTTTTCACCAGTCACCAGTCACATTCCTAAGATCTCATCATCGCTCATGGATGCGTAATCCACTTCACGAGGCGACATTGCGCGCAGAGCCATCGAGTCGAGCGATCCGCCGGGCGCCGCGATATCCACGCGGGCCGCGGCAGAGGCTTGGCGAGCGGCTTTTGAGCGCGACGCGCCGAGCACCGAACTGGTCCATTCGCCGATCACGCGCCGCGCCACGCCGGGGACAAGTTGCTTGGCCCGGCTCGCGAGCAGCGAGGCAACCCTCTGCTGCTCTGCCGTTCCAAAGCGCCAGCCGTTCGCGCTGAATTCTCGCGATGAGCCGCGCAAAATCTCGCCCACCTGTTCGGAGAGCGAGCGATCGGAGGCGAGCGTGCGATGAATTTCGTTGAAGATGTCCTCGCCAATGCGGCGCGCTGCTCCTTCGGCTATGCCATCCGGCAATACGCGCGCCAACGTATCACCGACCGCCACGCGGACATCCCGCGCAACCGTGTCGTTGGTCGAGCGTTCAAACGCCGCGTACGCTGTAGGATCAAAAGCGTGATTCGTGACTGGTGACTGGTGACCGGTGACTTGTGATTCGTGACTCGTGATTTGTGATTCCTGACCAACCGATTGTGTGCGCGCGGTGTTGTTGTAGCCCGGGTCTTTAGACCCGGGGGTGTTTCCTGTTGGTGTCGAATTTGCGTGTTGGGTGCCCCATCCTTCGCCGGATTCGCGAAGGGTGGGGGTTTGATTGCTCATTGGCGGAACTTGTCCCATCCCGGCCAGCACCTTCGCTGCCTCGGCAAATAGTTGCCGAAACGCGGCGGGATTCGCGCGGGCCAACTCCGCGACCACTTCCGATTGCGCTCGCGAATCTCCGGAATAAATCGCCGCGTCAAGCTGGTCTACCGCCTGCGCCGCCTGCCGCAACGTCTGCGCTTCCTGTGCGCCGCCGGGAAACAGTCCCTTGATCGCGCGTGCCTCGTCCGGAGACGAAAAGGATGCGCGGAAAGCCTGATGCTCCTGCCAAAGCTTCTGCGCCTCGGCCCCATGCTTCGGATCGCCCGCCGCAGCTCGCATCCACTCCGGCATAGCATTTCCTGTTGGACTTCCTTCCGTGCTGCCATTCTGAGGAATTGCCACACCCGCAGCGTTGTCACTCAGCGGGCTACCCCTGCCCGAGGAATCCCGCTGCTGCTTTTCTCCCGCACCCGCGGAATTGCCGGAGGGATTCCTCGCTTCCCTGGAAATGACTTCGCGACGAGCAGTTGTCGCTCCCCCAACAGGCTCGATGCCCAGAATCTCTTCATCAGTGAGATGTGCCCCCGCCCCCGCGCCATTCACACCGGTCGGCGGTGTGGTAACCGCGTCGTTCTGCGCGGCATTAACTCCTGTCCAATCCATCTCAACCTGAGTTCCACTACTCATTGGTCACTCCTTTTCATCTCTGTGTTCTCAGTGTCCTCTGTGTTGAAAATCCGAAAAGCTCAACACAGAGGACACAAAGAATCACAGAGGGCCACAGAGAAATCACGATTCATCTTTCAAGGTTTGCCTGGCGGTTGCGCCGGGCCTGATTTCGGCGCGGGCACAGCGCTCGAGTTCGCATACGCCAATCCAATCGCCCGCAGATGTGCTTCCGCGTGGGCGCGGACATTGGCAAAGCCTGCGGGATTCTCGACACGCGCGATCTGCCCGGCATCCGAGTTGGCCCAGCGCCGGCACTCCTCGAGCTCCACGGCGTGATCGTCGAACAACACGTCGACGGGAATCGAAGGCAACAGGTAGCAGGTTTCTGATGGGGAGGTGTAGGTGTCAGGTGTTGAGTTTTGTTGGGTGCCCCATCCTTCACGGTTTTCGTGAAGGGTCGGGGTCTTGCCGTCCCCTGCCCCTTGCACCTGAATCGGCGCCGAGTGCAGCAACAACTCAATCTCGCGAAGCTGCTTGTTGCGCGAATCTTCTCCCGGCACCACGAGATCGGACAATCCCAAAACGCTTTTCACGAAGCCGATATTTGCAGGATCGCCGAGCGCTTGCTGGATGAGCGGATCGGACGAGGCCATCAGTTTCTGAATGACGCTGCGTTGCTGAGATTTCAGCCGCGGGAATGTTTCATCGCTTTCGGGATAGGCCTGAATGTTGCCTTTCAGGTCGGCCAGGTGAATCCAGTGCGATTCAAATTCGCCGCCCGGACCGAGAATGGGAATCTCCGCATCCTCGGGCCGATTCTTGCGGAAGCAATCGACCGAGAGCAGCATCACATCGGAATAAAATTGCTTCAGGCGCCGCCACACCAACCCCAGTCTTCCGAGCGCCTGGTCTCGCGCCATCGCGTAGCCGGTCGCCGTCTTTTGCGATTCCATTTCGCCGCCGAACACGGCGGGAAACAGGCCGGTGAGAAATTGCGCGACCGGTCCCATTAATTCCTGCTGATGCCGCACGAGATCCGGAGGAACTTGCGCCGCGGCAGGTTGGAAAAATCCAGCGGCCAGCGGCTGCCCGGGCCGCGCGCGCGCGGGATAGTGCGCGGCGGGCTCGGCAGTCTGATTCGATAGCGCGTCGAAGTCGAGCACTTGCGGGTCCGCGTAAATTGGCGGAATGCCGTACTCGTACGTCTCTGCTTGAATATTCGAGAGCGTGTTGTAGCGTTCCTGGATTTGCACGAGCGAATCGCCAACCGACGGCCGGTTCTGGCCGTCGCCGGGGAGCGCGTGCATCACGCGCCAGCAATCATCCATCGTTTCGTTGCGTGATTCGCAGTAGGTGTCTCCGGCGAACGCAACATAGCAGCCGTCGGGAAACAGAGCGAGCAGCGCATCGCGAATCGCTTTGTCTTCGATGGCATAAAATGCCCACGGACGAATCCAGGTCCGCGAAAACGTGATCAGATTGAAGAGCGTATCGCCAGGATGCGTCGTCGGCAGCCCCTGCGCGATCGCCACGCGCGACGCTCGCGCGTACACTTCGTCGGCCGATTGCGGACCGCCCATTTGAATTTTGTCCGCCGCATGCGGATAGCTCGCCTTAAGCTTCGCGCGGTGCACCTCCATCGACCACTGGAGGTACGGATATTCGTGCATCTCATTGGCCCACACCGGCGTGTTCAATTCCAGCCCGCCGACCACCGAGATCACTTCCTGCCCATTCGCCACGCGGCGAACATCCGTGATCAGCGGGACAGCCACGCGCTCAGCCGGCTTGAAATGTTCGGGCCCCAGCGACGCGCCACAATTCCGGCAGATCACTGGGGGCAGAAGTTGAGTAGCACAGGCTTCAGCCTGTGTGCTCTTGGCGTCAAACGATGCGCGTCCCGCAAACCGATCGGCAGGAGCAGGGTCGTTGTGCATGCCAT
>Ga0210410_10000306_pt1 | contig 60195 bp, 54 predicted proteins | sample IncBWC4MmetaG_FD_161058 | JGI IMG/M metagenome (GOLD analysis project Ga0210410, IMG submission 161058) | Forest soil microbial communities from Barre Woods Harvard Forest LTER site, Petersham, Massachusetts, United States - Inc-BW-C-4-M | ecosystem: Environmental > Terrestrial > Soil >... | reverse complement strand
CAATCCGGGGAAATGGAAACTGCCGCGCGAAATCGGCGCGATGTGCGGAGGCGCTGCACCGCCGGAAGGATTAATTCGCGCGCTGGATAAACACGGAATTCACGTCGTGCATTTGTGGGGCATGACGGAAACTTCTCCGCTGGCCACAACCTGTCGCGTGCGCGAACACATGTCCGATTGGACGGAAGATCAACAATATAAAGTGCGATCGCGGCAAGGATCTTCGGCTCCATTTGTTGAACTGCGCGTGACGCGCGACGGTCGTGAAGTTCCGCGCGACGCGGAAACCGCGGGAGATTTGGAAGTTCGTGGACCGTGGGTCTCGTCCAGCTATTACAACGCGCCGGAAGAACAGAATCGTTGGACGGCGGACGGATGGTTTCGCACCGGCGACGTTGCCACGATGGATGACGACGGATACATCAAGCTCGTGGATCGCAGCAAAGATTTAATTAAGTCCGGCGGCGAATGGATCAGCTCCGTGGATTTGGAGAATGCGGTGATGGGTCATCCCGCGGTGAAAGAGGCGGCGGTAATTGGCGTTTCGCATCCGCGGTGGTCGGAACGTCCACTGGCAGTTGTTGTTTTGAAGCAGGGCGCGACGGTGACATCTGCGGAATTACGCGAATATCTCGCCACGCACTTTGCGAAGTGGCAATTGCCTGACGCGTTTGTTTTTGCGGAAGCGATTCCGCGAACGTCGGTTGGGAAATTTTTGAAAAGCAAATTGCGCGAACAATATTCCGATTGGAAATGGGAATAATTTTTCGGGGAATTCCTGAATTACGTGCGATAGCTCGCGTTGATGTGCACGTATTCCGCCGTGAAATCGCAGGTCCACACGCGGGCGCGTCCGCGGCCAGCGCGCAAATTCATTTCGATGGGCACGGCGGACGCCATTAATTTTTCGTGCGCTATACCTTCGTCAAACGGCAACGCGCGTCCGCCATCGTAAACTCGAATTCCGGCCATGCGAATCGCCGAGCGGTCCGGGTTGAAAGGAACTCCCGCGCGCCCCGCTGCGGCCAAAATTCTTCCCCAGTTTGGATCGCCGCCTGATAGCGCGGTTTTCACCAGCGGAGAAGTTGCGATTGTGTTCGCCACTTTTGCCGCGGCTGCGTCGTTCGGCGCGCCAATGACTTCAATTTCAATCACGCGCGAAGCGCCTTCGCCATCCGATACAATTGCCAGCGCGAGTTTCCTGCAGACTTTTTCCAGCGCGACAACGAATGCTTTGTAATTACGCGTGCCCACGGAAATTGCCGGCGCGCCCCACGAACGCGAAGCTCCACTCGCCAGCAGCAGCGCCGTGTCGTTGGTGGACATGTCGCCATCGACGGTGATGGCGTTGAATGTTCGCTGCGCCACATCTTTCAGCGCCGCGTGCAAAACTTTCGGAGACGCGGCCGCATCCGTCACCAAATAGGCGAGCATCGTGGCCATATTCGGACTAATCATTCCGGCGCCCTTTGCGCATCCCAGCAGCCGAATCGTTTTTCCGCCGATGCGGCAACTTGCCGCGGCCCATTTCGGGCGCGTATCCGTGGTCATGATGGCTTGCGTGAAACTATCGTAGTTTCCCGGCGCATCGGCGGCAGTGCGCTTTAAGTCGGGCAACGCCGCGAGAATTTTCTCCACGGGTAACGTGACGCCGATTACTCCAGTCGAACAAACTAGAACTTGTTCCGCGCGGCAGCCCAGCACTTGCGCAGTTTTCTTGGCCGTTGCTTTCGAGGCGCGCATTCCAGTTGGTCCATTTGCGCAATTTGCGTTTCCGGAATTCACCACGACCGCGCGGATTTTGGATCCTGCTGAAGCCAAATGTTTTTCGCACAGAAGAACCGGTGCTGCTTTCACGAGATTCGACGTAAATATCCCCGCGGCGGTGCACGGTCCATCGGCGACGATCATTCCCAGGTCCAGTCGATTCTTGCGGCGCAATCCGCACGCAGCCGTAGCGTACTTAAATCCTTTTGGAAGTGCGCGTGAGGGAATCGAGTCGGGCACATTCATGGGAGTCGGCGCGGGCGCACTCGATTGAGTTTGCTCCGCGGCGCTCATTTTCTTTGCTTCGGTCGCGGCTTCGTGCGCGACGTGTTTTGCACTCATTTTCCTGCCTTCTGTTTTTTGTGAGATTCAGTCGATGCCAATTTCTTACGCCATTCACTGATTGCCGCCCGCACGGATGTAGGAGCTGTTCCGCCTGGCACGGAGTGCGCGTCGAGCGATGCTTCAACACTTAACGCTGCGTGGAAATCCGTTCCAAATTCCGGCGCAAATTCACGCAGACGCGGCAACGGTGTCATGGTCCAAGGTTCGCCGCGTTTTTCCGCGTCGCGCAAAACTTTTCCGACCACTTCGTGTGCGGCGCGAAATGGAACGCCTTTGCGTACCAAATAATCCGCGGCGTCTGTGGCGAGTAGCGCGGGATCGCTCGCCAGTTCGCGTATACGCTCAACGTTGATGCGCGTTGCCGCGATATTTCCGGCTGCTACTTGTACCAGCGCGAGCGCTTGATCGTGCGCAGCGAAGACTGGCTCTTTATCTTCCTGCAAATCGCGTTGATAACTTGTGGGCAGGCCTTTCATCGTCACCAGCAAAGACACAAGCGCGCCGACGAGACGGCCGGTTTTTCCGCGCGTCAGTTCCCACGCGTCCGGATTTTTCTTCTGCGGCATCAGACTGCTTCCGGTCGCATATTCATCGGGCAGCGCGATAAATCCAAATTCCTGCGACGCGAACAGAACGAAATCCTCAGCTAGACGGGAAAGATGCGTTCCGAGCGCGGAAATCGCAAATAGATATTCCAGCGCGAAATCGCGATCGCTCACGGCGTCGAGGCTGTTTGTGGTTGCGCGGGCAAATCCCAATTCGTGTGCGAGAGCGGCGCGATCGATTGCGAACGCACATCCTGCTAACGCGCCGGATCCCATCGGACACGCATCCGCGGATTCGGCTGCGCGTTCGAAGCGAGTTGCGTCGCGCTCGAATGCTTCCGCGTGCGCGAGTAAAAAATGTGCGAATAGAATCGGCTGGCCGTGTTGCATGTGGGTCATGCCGGGCATTGCCGTGCCGATGTTGCGTTCGGCCTGATCGACCAGCGCCGAAATCAGCGTGGTAAGCGCGACACGTATTTGGGCCGCCGCATCCTTAATAAATAGCCGGAAATCTGTGGCGATTAGTTCATTGCGGCTGCGTCCGGTGTGGAGTTTTGCGCCGAGCGGACCTAGTTTCTCGATGAGCGCCATCTCGACGAAGTGATGAATATCTTCCGCGCCTGCAGCGGCGGCAGAATCCAGCCACGCGGGCTCGTCGGATGCGCGCTTTTCAATTTCGTCCAGCGCGACAAATAGTTTTTGTACTTCGGCTGGCGCCAAAATTCCGGCGCGCTCGATCGCGTGGGCCCAGGCGCGATCCACGGCGATTTCGTACGGGAGCAGCCGCCGGTCAAACGAGAATGATCGCTGGAATTCGTCGAAAAGTTTGTCGGGCCCGCGGTCGAATCTGCCGCTCCACATCCGACCGGCGCTGGAATGTGAATCGGTCACTTCGCGGAATCCTCTTGCGGAATGGTGACGGGCAGCGCAAAGAGATTGATGAAGCCCTCGGCGTCCTTGGGGTTGTAACGCGTCATCGCGAAGCTGGCCAAATCCTTGTGATAAAGCGAATTGGGCGATTTGCGTCCGGTGAAATTCACATTACCTTTGTACAAGCGCAGGCCGACGGTTCCAGTGACGCGCTTCTGCGAATGAGAGAAAAACGCGTCGAGCGATTCGCGTAGCGGAGTGAACCACAATCCGTAATAAACCATTTCGGCGTAGCGCAGCGAAAGCATTTGCTGGTAGTGAGTTGTTTCGCGGTCCAAGCTGAGCGTTTCCAGTTCGCGGTGCGCCAACATCAATAGAGTGCCGCCCGGTGTCTCGTACGCGCCGCGTGATTTCATTCCGACCAGACGGTTTTCCACTAAATCGATTCGTCCGACGCCATTCGCGGCGGCCACATCGTTCAGCGTGTTGATCAGATCGATCGGATCGAGCTTCTTTCCGTTCACGGAAACAGGATTTCCGTGCTCGAATCCGATCTCCACATCGGTAGGCGTATTCGGCGCTTTTTCCGGAGAGACTACCCACTGCCACATCGCTTCGTCCGGTGCGTTTGCGGGATCCTCCAAAACTCCGCCTTCGTGCGAAAGATGCCAGATGTTGCGGTCGCGGCTGTAAATGTTGGCTTTGCTCTGCTCGATGGGAATATTGTGCGCGCTGGCATAGGCAATGGCGTCTTCACGCGAAAATATTTTCCATTCGCGCCACGGGGCGATGATTTGTAACTTCGGACCGAGTGCTTTGTAGGTCAACTCAAAGCGGACTTGATCATTGCCTTTGCCGGTACAGCCGTGGCAAACGGCGTCTGCGCCATGTTTCAAGGCAACTTCGACCTGGCGCTTCGCAATTACCGGGCGCGCGAAAGAGGTGCCGAGTAAATATTTGTGCTCGTACACGGCGCCGGCGCGCAACGTGGGCCAAATATATTCGGTAATAAATTCTTCGCGGAGATCTTCGATGGTGGCGGAAGCCGCGCCGGTAGCCAGCGCTTTTTTGCGCGCCGCTTCCAAATCTTCTTTCTGGCCGACGTCTCCGATCATGGCGATGACTTCGCATCCGCCATATGTTTCCTTCAACCACGGAATAATGATGGACGTATCAAGCCCGCCCGAATAGGCAAGAACAACTTTCTTTGGCAATGTGGAATCCCTTCAGCTTAGGAGTAACAGCAGAACTGCTTTTTGCACATGCAGACGGTTGCCCGCCTGTTCGTATGCGAGCGAGCGCGGCGAATCCATAACGTCGGGGCTCACTTCCGACCCGCGATGCGCCGGCAGGCAGTGCAGAAAAATCGCATCCGATGCCGCCAGCTTCATCAACGCTTTGTTGACCTGAAATCCCGCAAAATCTTTCGCGCGCTTTTCTGTTTCTTCTTCCTGGCCCATGCTGGCCCAAACATCCGTGTAAACCGCTTGCGAACCTTCGGCGGCTTCTTCCGCGGAATGGAACAATTCGATTTTGGCTTTGGTTTCTTTCGCGGCGCGGCGCGCTTCGGCAACAATATCCGCGGGCGGCTCATAGCCTTTAGGAGTTCCGACGCGAACGTGCGCGCCCAATCGTGCTCCGGCAAGCATCAGCGAGTTGCAAACATTGTTTCCGTCGCCGATGTAGGCAACTTTCAGGCCGCGCACACCGCCGAAATGTTCTTCGAGCGTCAAATAATCCGCGAAAGCCTGGCAAGGATGATAGCGATCGGAAAGCGCGTTGATTACGGGAATGGAAGCGTGCTCGGCAAGTTCTTCCAACTCGCTTTGCGCGAAGACGCGGGCGACAATTCCATTCACCCACTGTTGCAAATTTTTCGCGACGTCCTTAATGCTTTCGCGTTCGCCGAGACGCGTTTGGGTGTTGTCCAGAAATACGGCGCCGCCGCCCATGCTCTGCATTCCGATATCAAATGTAGTGCGCGTGCGGAGCGAAGGCTTCTCGAAAATCATGGCAAGAAATTTTCCCGCGAGCGCGGTTCGATAACGATCCGGCGTGGATTTCACGTCCGCGGCGAGATGCAAACATTCGCGTACCGTGGCGGCGGGCCATTCCATTCCGGTGACTAAATCGTGGGCGATATCGCCGGCAAGGCCGGTGGTGGCTGGGGCAATGGCGTTCATTTTCACCTCGCGGCCGCAAGCGTTCGCGTGTCATGCGCAGATTCGATCTTCTGCGCTGGCGCCGCGTCCGCGGTCTTGGACTGCGCTTTGGAAACAGTTGAAAAAACAACGTCCATGCGCTTGATAAATTCTTTTACGTCTTTGGATTTCACGATGTACGGCGGCAGGAACCGCAGCGTGGTTTCGTGGGTGCAATTAATCAGCACACGGTTGCGCAAAGCCTCGGCGACGTAGGGCGCGCCATCCACGGAAAGTTGCAGGCCGACGATCAAGCCTTCGCCGCGAATATCTTTGATGAAATCGTATTTGTTCACCAGCGTGGTGAGTCCGGCGCGCAGTTCGGCGCCGCGTTCACGGACATTCGTCAGCAACTTTTCATCTTCCATAACGTTCAAGAATTCCAGGGCAACGGCGCAGGCCAGCGGGCCACCGCCAAAAGTGGTGCCGTGCATTCCCGGCGCGAGTACGGACGCGAAACTTTCCTTCGCGAGCATCGCGCCAAGGGGCACGCCTGCTGCGAGAGGCTTCGCGATCACGACAATATCGGGCGCGCCTGAAAATTTCTGATAGGCAAAAGCCCGACCGGTGCGTCCGAGTCCACACTGAATTTCATCGGCGATCAGAGCGGCGTCGTGTTGAGTGGCCAGTTCGCGCGCGCGTTTCCAAAAAGTTTCGCTTACCGGATAAATGCCGCCTTCGCCCTGGATTGTTTCCATGATGATGGCGCAAACGGTGTCATCAAATTTTGCTTCCAGGTCGGCGAGGTCATTGAATTTCACAAATTCCACGCCCGGAACGAGTGGCTCGAAGGGCTGACGATATTTTACTGGCCAGGTTATTGAGAGCGCGCCGAAGGTGCGTCCGTGAAATGAATTTTCCAGCGCGAGGATTCGCGTTTTGCTGTCGCCGTATTTGCTGCGTGCGCGAGCGCGAGCGAGTTTCAGCGCGGCTTCGACTGCTTCCGCGCCGCTATTGGTATAGAAAACGCGATCCATTCCCGACCACTTCGCCAATTTCTTGGCGAGCGGGCCCTGATATGGATTGTGAAATAAATTTGAGACGTGCGTGGCGCGTCCCGCTTCACGGCGAATCGTTGCTACGAGGCGCGGATGCGCGTAGCCCAGCGCGTTCACGGCGATGCCGCCGAGAAAATCCAGATACGCGCGGCCTTTATGATCGTAAAGTTCGCAGCCTTTGCCGTGCGTGAAGACGAGCTCGGGGCGTTTGTAAGTGTTCGCCAAATATTTCGCGGCGTCGCGAATTGCGGCGTCGCCTGCCGATGAGGAAGTTTTTTGAAGACGAGTTTTCTTAAGCGTGGTCATGTCGGCTGGGAAATTATCTCAGGATGCGATCTTCGCGCTCACGGGATATGCGGGAAGCACGCGGGTGCCGGGACCTTTTCCGCCATTCGCGGCGGACAGAAGTCCATCGGTTTTCGCGCCGCCAACAATGCGGACCTGGCTTACGCCGGCCGCGAGAGCGCGCTTGCAGGCTTCGAGTTTGAGAATCATGCCGCCCGAAACGGTGTGACGGCGAATTAGATCTTCCACTTCTTCGGCGGAAATAGCTTTCAAAACTTTGCGGCCGTCGAGCACGCCGGCAACGTCTGTTAAATAAATCAAACGGTCGGCGTGAATAAATTCGGCGCAGGCCGCGGCCATGTGATCGGCATTAATATTGTAGAGTTCGCCGTCAGCGCCGAGTCCGAGACATGAGGCAACGGGAACGATGCCGACACGCCACATTGTTTCCAAAAAATCGACATTCACTCCGGAAAGGTATCCGACAAATCCGAGGCCGCCGCGCATGTCGTTGTACGTCATGGGCTCAGCAAGAAAGGTTGCGGCGTCCGAAGCGCACAGACCGACCGCTGGCTGCCCGGCTTGCGTGATTGCTCCGGCAACGCGCTTATTCAGCAGGCCGCCCATCACCATGACGGCGACGTCGCGCGTTTCGCGATCGGTGACGCGCAGTCCGCCCACAAATTTACTTTCGATTCCCATGCGTTGCAGAGTTGCGGTGAAAATTTTCCCGCCGCCGTGCACCACGAGAAGTTCGTGGCCTTCCTGCGCCAGGGTTACAACTTGCCGCGCGATGGAGGTCACTGTTTCCGGATCGTCCAGCAATGCGCCTGCTAATTTAATCACCAGTCTCATATCACTCCCGATTTGGCATCGAAATTCCACATCGCGTTCAGGTTCTGCACGGCTTGTCCCGCGGCGCCCTTGCCCAAATTATCCAGGCAGGAAACAACCGCAAGCCGGCGCCCTGTGGCGTCCAGTGCGAATCCGATGTCGCAGAAATTTGTATTCACCACGTGTTGCAATTCCGGCAGCTTTCCGGCGGGCCACAAACGCACCATCGGCCGGTCGGCATAAAATTTCCGGAACAGCGATTCCACGTCACTCGCTTCGCGCGGCTCATTCAGCCAGACGTAAAGCGTGGAAAGAATTCCCCGCGCCACCGGAAGCAGATGCGTTGAAAACATCACATCGTCCAATGACACGCCAAGATGATCGATTACTTCCGGCGTATGCCGGTGCGTGAAAAGTCCGTATGCGCGAAAATTTTCGTCCACTTCAACGAATTGCATTTCGCGTTTCAGTTCTTTTCCCGCGCCGCTGGCGCCGGATTTACAATCACAAACAATTCCGCGTTCGGTGGCAACCCATCCGGCTTCGATGAGCGGCTTCAATCCCAAAATCACTGACGTGGCATAGCATCCGGGATTGGCAACCAAGCGCGCGGAAGGCAATTTGTCCGAATAAATTTCCGGCAGTCCGTAGACCGCTTCATTCAACAATTCCTGCGGAGGCGCCGGTAATTTATACCATTGCGTGTAGGTCGCCGCGTCATGAAATCGGAACGCGCCGCTCAGATCCACTACGCGCAAGCCTTTGGCGACGAGTTGCGGCGCGAGTTCTGTTGACGCTTCATGTGGAGTTGAAAGAAAAACCGTCGCCGCGCCGCTGGAGGCGATGGCGTCCACGGAAAGCGGACGGCACGGCGCTTCTCCCCAGCCGCGAAGCTGCGGAAAAAGTTCTGTGAGGCAGCGGATGTGCGAGGAACCTTCGCGCAAATAAAAAGTCGGCTCATCAATTTGCGGATGCCGCAGCAGCAGGCGGGCCAACTCGAATCCGGTGTAGCCCGTCACGCCGACGACCGCAACTTTGCGAGGGTCGCTCATTTGAGCAAGTCCTCGATGCGCTTCTGCACTGCGAGGCGGGTGCGCTGCGTGGCGGTAATGATAAGGACGGTGTCGTCGCCGGCGATGGTGCCCGCAATTTCGGGAAAATGTTCGGCGTCGACCGCAGCGGCCAATGGTTGCGCGCCGCTGGGCGGAGTTTTCAGTACGAGCATATTTCCTGCGGGGCGAATATCGGACAGGAATTCGCTTAGCGCTCTCGCGAGTGCGGAGAGCGGCGCAATTTCTGTGACGCCATTCGCCAGCGGCTTATACCCCGCGGATGTTTTTACTAATTTTAGTTCGCGCAAATCGCGCGAGAGTGTTGCTTGCGTCACTTTCAATTTAATGTGCGCGAGGCGCTTTCGTAATTCATCCTGATTAGGTATGGCTTCGCCGGTAATCAACTTCAGGATCTGTCCCTGACGGTAGCGCTTCTGGGTGCTGACGGCGATTGCCAAATTATTCATCTCTATGCATATTTATACGGGCATAGAGAACGCACGTCAAGTAAAAAATACACCATGGACAGTTGGAAGTGCCTTCAAGAGTTGAGCCTCTATCGAGCGCGATGCTATCCTGCTCGGATGGATGCGCATTCGCTTCAACCACCCGCAGCGTCTTATCAAGTGCTGCTCGAAGTTGCAGAAGCCATCGCAGCGCACCGCGACCTGGGAGATTTATTTCACGATCTCGCGGGACGCCTTCATCGCGTGGTGCAATTTGACTACTTGAATTTGATTCTTCATGACGCCAAGCGCAACGTGATGCGCTTGCACACGCTCGAGACTTCACGCCCCACCAAGATTCAACCCGGACTGGAAACGCCGGTAGAGTGGTCGGCGGCCGGACACGTGTTTGAAACGCAGGAACCACTGATGGTGCAGGACGTCATGCAGGACGAACGTTTTCCGAGGATGCGCGAAATTCTGTCTAAGGAAAATATCGTGTCGTACTGCATTCTGCCGTTGACGACGGCGCAACACCGGCTTGGCGCGTTGGGATTCGGTCATGCAGAAAGGCACGAATACACGAGCGCTGAGGTCGAATTCATGCGGCAAGTGGCGCGGCAGGTCGCGGTGGCCGTCGATAACGCGTTGAACTATGACAAGGCCGACCGCTATCACAAACAGTTGGCGGCAGAGCGGGATCGTCTGCGCGTGTTGCTGGAAGTAAACAACGCGGTTATCTCCAGTCTGGATACGAAGAATGTGTTTAGCGCGATCGCCGATTCGCTGCGGCGCGTTTTGCATCACGACTACACCAGCATGGCGCTGCACGATCCGGCGCGGAACGTGATGCGGCTGCGCGCGCTGGTATTTCCCGAAGGGCATGGCTTCATCCGAGAAGAAATGGAAGTGCCTGTGGAAACTTCACTGGCGGGAATTTGTTTCACGCAGCGCAAACCGCTTTTGCTTGCAGCCAAGGATTTCGCGAATTACGATTCCGGCGCCGTTAAGTTGCTTCAAGCGGAGCGTGTGCGCTCCTTGTGCTGCGTCCCGCTGGTTACGCACGACCGCGCGCTGGGCGCGATTACTGTGGCCAGCTTTCGGGATGAAGCGTTCACGCATCAAGATCTCGATTTGCTGACACACGTTGCCAATCAGGTGGCGGTTGCTGTGGAAAATGCGTTGGCGTTTGAAGAAATCGCTTCGCTCAAGAATAAGCTCGCCGAAGAAAAGCTGTATCTGGAAGATGAAATTCGCACCGAACAGAATTTTGAGGAAATAATCGGCGAAAGCACGGCGCTGAGAAATATTTTGAAGCAAGTGGAGACGGTAGCTCCGACCGATTCCACGGTTTTGATTCAGGGAGAGACCGGCACCGGCAAAGAGCTCATCGCGCGCGCAATTCACGACATCAGTTCGCGGCGCGAGCGCACTTTCGTAAAAATAAATTGCGCGGCCATTCCTACGGGGCTTCTAGAATCGGAACTATTCGGACATGAACGCGGCGCATTCACCGGCGCAATCGCGCAAAAAATCGGCAGGTTCGAGCTGGCCGACCGCGGCACGCTTTTTCTGGATGAGGTTGGCGACATTCCGCTGGAACTTCAGCCTAAACTGCTGCGGGTGTTGCAGGAACAGGAATTTGAGCGGCTTGGCGGCACGCGCACCACGAAAATAAACGTGCGGCTGGTTGCCGCCACCAATCGCGATCTGGTCCAAATGGTTGCTGACCGGGAATTTCGCAGCGATCTTTTCTACCGTCTAAATGTTTTTCCGATTCAGGTGCCGCCATTGCGCCAGCGCCGCGAAGATATTCCTGTGCTGGTTCGTTACTTCGCGCAAAAATATGCGCGCCAGATGAAGCGAACCGTGGATTCAATTTCCACCGAAACTATGACCGCTCTCACCAACTACCACTGGCCCGGAAATATCCGCGAGCTGGAAAACCTGATTGAGCGCGCAGTGATTCTTTCGCGCGGGCCAACCCTGGAAGTTCCGCTCGCCGAACTTCGCGAACCCGCTGAGCAGCCACTGGATGCCGCCCAAACCCTGGAAGCCAACGAACGCGACCATATTCTTCGCACGCTCCAAGACTCTCACTGGGTCCTCGCGGGGCCGAACGGCGCCGCCGCCCGCCTCGGCATAAAACGCACCACGCTGCAGTCTCGCATGAACAAACTCGGCATCCAGCGCCCCAGTCTGTGATCGCCTAGAACCTTCCTTGAGTGCCGAAATATCGTCATCTGCCGAAATATCGTCACTTAGCTTTACCAATCCTCGAATGGCGACAGCCCTGTCCTGTATAAGACATTCATAATAAAGAACTTGCGCTACGATCATCGGCTTAGCGAATGGAAGGAACCGTGCAGCTACCCTGATGCGGAAGGCTCGGAACTATGCTGAAGATCACGGTCAAGAGAGACGAAGACAGATCAACATTAATGTTAGAGGGGAAGCTCGCGGGGCCGTGGGTGGCGGAGCTTCAAAATTCGTGGGACGCGGAGCGAGCGACCCAGAAGCAAATTTCCTTGGATCTGAATGAGGTGACATTCGTTGACGCCGAAGGGAAGGCGTTGCTCACCAAGCTTCATGAAGAAGGCGCGAAGCTGATCTCCAGGGGATGCTTAATGCGCTCAATTGTCGCGCGGATTTGTGGAGAATCGTTCGACGGAATGACTTATCAAAGCAAAATGAATTCATCGAGCAAAGTAATAAAAGCGATTGTAATCGGATTGGTGGCGTTTGCATTTCAAAATGACAACACGGCGCAGGCGCAGCAGAAGCCAACCATTCAACTTACGCTGCATGACGCGGTTGCGCTGGCGCTGAAACAAAATCCTCAAGTACAGATCGGCGTCTTGCAGGCCGCCCAAGCGAAGCAGGATCAGAATATTGCCCGGGCGGATTTATTGCCACAAGTGCAGTTAAGCGTCAGCGACGCCGTTCTCCGCGCGAATATTGAAACGGCATTCGGCAGCAAGATTCCGGGATTTGCGGAACACCTCGGCCCATTTCAAATTTTCAATGCGGGGCCAGCGGCGAGTGTTCCCATTCTTGATTTTGCAGCTTGGAGCCGATTGCACGCAGCCAGAGAAAATACTTCGGCCGCGCACGCCGGCGAGCAATCGATTCGCGAGGATATCGTCCTGCAAACGGTGTCGCAATATCTGGGAGCGTTGCGCGCTGCGGCGCAGGTGAAAGCCGCGCAGACGCGGATTCAACTGGCACAGGCGCTTTACGACCAGGCGGCTGATTTGCAGAAAAATGGAGCGGGCACTGGAATTGATACGTTGCGGGCGAATGTTGAATTACAAAATGAAAAGCAGGTTCTGATTGGGGCGCAGACTCAATACGATGTGGCGCTTTACGGGCTGGCACGTCTGTTGAGTGTCGATCCGAAGCAACCGATTCAACTTTCAGACGTGACGAGTTTTTTTGAGACGCCGGAATTTGCAATTGAAGGCAGCATCGATCGCGCTTATCAAGTGCGCCCCGAAATGCTGCAGATTGACGCGCGGTTGCGCGCGGCGCAGGCCACTCGACATGCGGCGATTGACGAGCGTTTGCCGTCCGTGCGCGGCGTCGGAAGCTGGGATTATCAAGGTGTATCGATTAGCACTGGAATTCCTGTTTATCAATATCAGGTGGGCGCGGTGGTGCCGATCTTCACCGGCGGGCGCATTCGAGCCGAGACTGTGAAAGCCGATCTGGAAATCAAGAAAGTGGAACAGCAGCGCGACGATTTGCGAAATCAGATTGCGCTGGAAGTGAAGACAGCGACGGCGCAACTGGATTCTGCGCGCCACCAAGTGGAAGTTGCGAATCTGGGTATTCAGCTTGCGCAGGAAGAAGTGACGCAGGCGCGGGATCGCTTCGCTGCAGGAGTGGCCGACAACATCGAAGTTGTACAAGCGCAGGATGCGCTGAGCCGCGCCAGTGACAATCAAATCGCGGCGCTCTATCAGTTCAATCAAGCCCGTGCCGACCTGGCGCGCGCCACCGGACAGATGGAATCGATCTATACGAAATAATTGATAACATTTTTGCAAACCGAATTTCAGGTGAGGCCATGGAAGCAAAAGTATTGGAACAAGAAGACGAAGTGAATGCAACGCAATCGCAAACGGTATCGCCCGCGCTCGCGGCCGCGGCGACGGAAGCGAAGAAGCCCGGACTGTGGTCAAAGCCCGCATTCCGCCTGTTCATCTTTGGCGGAGGGATCGTGCTGATCGCGGCGCTTGCGTTTTTTTATTGGTACTCGAGCGGGCGCGTGAACACCGATGATGCCGAAGTTGACGGCCACCTGAATCCAGTTTCCGCCAAAATTTCCGGGAATGTTCTGGAAGTTCTGGTGAATGACAACCAGCAAGTAAAAGCGGGCCAGGTTCTTGTGAAAATTGATCCGCGTGATTTTCAAGCTCGTGTTGACCAGATGCGTGCGGCGCTGCAATTGGCGCAGGCACAATCCAACGCCGCGAATGTGACGGTTCCGAAGACACAGGAGTCGACACAAGGCGAAAACTCAAACGCCAGCGCCGGTCTGCAGGGAGCGATCGCCGATCAAGCCAGCGCCAATCAAACCTATCAAATGGCGCTGACGTCGGATCTCGCGTATGCGAATGCGCAAGTTGCCAAGAACCAAGCCAGCTTCGATAAAGCGCAGGCGGATCTGGCGCGGATGAAGCCGCTTGTGGACAAAGCTGAAATCTCGCGGCAGCAATTTGATTCGTTTGTTGCCGCAGCTCAAGTTGCGCAGAGCGATCTGGACGCAGCGAAACAGCGGCTGGCACAGGCGCAACAAAATGTTGCCGTTACAAAAGCAAAATTGGACAGCAAAACCGCGGACGTGGCGAAAGCGCGCGCCGCTCAAGTGCAGGCCAACGCGAATCTGAAGCAGGTGAATATTGACACTGCGAACGCCGCCGCGGCTGGCGCGAGTATCAAAGCCGCCGAAGCAAATCTTGCGGCCGCGGAACTTCAACTCAGCTACGCAACAATCGTTGCGCCAACGGACGGCGTGGTGACGCATAAGTCCGTGGAAGTCGGGCAAGTGCTTCAGCCGGGACAAGGTCTTCTGATTCTGATCCCGCTGCAGGACGTCTGGGTCACCGCGGATTTCAAGGAAACGCAGCTTGCCAAAGTTCGTCCCGGCCAAAAAGTTGAAATCAAAGTGGATATGTACGGGCAAACATTTACGGGTCACGTGGATTCCGTGGCGGGTGCGACCGGTTCGAAACTGAGCCTGCTGCCGCCGGAAAATGCCACCGGGAATTTCGTGAAAGTTGTGGAACGTATTCCGGTGAAAATTATTCTGGATCCGATTCCACCGGATAGAGCCGTTTTGCGTCCGGGAATGAACGTGGACGTGACAATCATCACGCGCTGACCACGCGCATCGGCAGTAGTTTCGCGCGCAATTCATTCGCGGCGCCATGGAAGGCGCGTCGCCGCAGTAAATAACTCAAACGGATGGGACTCGGCGGGGCCGAGCAAGAATTCATGAGCGCAACGGTGGCCAATTTCATGGATCGCGCCAAAAGCAATGATGGCGTGGTGAATCCATGGGTCATCGCAGTGGTGGTAATGCTGGCCACGTTCATGGAAGTGCTGGATACGAGCGTGGCAAACGTTTCGTTGCCGCACATCGCGGGTAGCCTTTCGGCGAGCGTGGACGAGAGCACCTGGGTACTGACGTCCTACCTAGTCGCGAACGCAATTGTTCTTCCGCTTTCCGGATGGCTATCGTCTTTATTCGGACGAAAAAATTTCTACATGTTTTGCGTGATGCTTTTTACGGTCAGTTCTTTTCTTTGCGGATTTGCGCCCAGCCTGGGCTTGCTGGTTTTCTTTCGAGTGCTGCAAGGCGCGGGTGGCGGAGCGCTGCAGCCGGTTTCACAGGCAATTCTGGTGGAAAGTTTTCCGCGCGAAAAACAGGGATTGGGAATGGCGTTCTACGGCATGGGCGTGGTGTTGGCGCCGGTGATCGGGCCGACGCTTGGCGGATGGATCACGGACAACTACAGCTGGCGTTGGATTTTCTTTATCAATATCCCAGTGGGACTGCTTTCGTTGATTCTGACGCGCGCGCTGATTTTCGATCCTGTCTATTTAGTGCGTCGCGCGTGGAAAGCGGTGCGAATCGATTATATCGGGCTGGGATTATTGGCGCTCGGTTTGGGATTTCTCCAGGTCATGTTGGACAAGGGGCAAACCGACGACTGGTTCGGCTCGAACTTTATTGTGGTGTGCATGGTCTTAACAGTGGTGGGATTGTTCGGCGCAATCCTTTGGGAATTGCACACGCCGGACCCGGTGGTTGATTTGCGTTTGCTGAAGGACCGAAACTTTCTGATTTCAACGCTCAGCATGTTTATGCTCGGCGTTGTTCTGTATGGCACCACCGTTTTGCTGCCGATTTTTTTGCAAACGCTGCTTGGGTATAACGCCACGTTAAGCGGATTGGTACTTTCTCCGGGCGGCATCGCAGTGATGGTGATGATGCCGGTGGTGGGTGTGCTCATCGGAAAAATTCAAGCGCGCTGGCTGGTGATTGTCGGTGTGCTGATCACATCGATTTCACTTTTTCACATGTCCAATTTCAATCTGCAAATCGATTTTAAGACGGCGATGTGGGCGCGGATTTATCAAAGTTTGGGAATGGCGTTTTTGTTTGTGCCCATCAACACGATGGCGTTTTATTTTATTTCCAAAGAAAAAACGAACAACGCGACGGGAATTATTAATCTGGCGCGCAACGTGGGCGGAAGCGTGGGCATTTCTCTGGTAGCGACGATGCTTTCGCGCGGCGCGCAAGTTCACCAGGCATATTTGACCGGGCACGTGAATCCGCTTGATCCGGCGTATCGCGCACAGCTTAAGGGATTGACCGGAGCTTTCATTGCCGGAGGATCGGGTCCGACGGGCGCGGCGGGGCAAGCGCAGGGCGTCATTTACGGAATGGTGCAGAGGCAGGCCAGCATGCTGGCGTTCGTGGACAATTTCCGGCTACTCGGCGCGGCGATGCTCATCATTATTCCGCTGTTGTTTTTGATGAAGAAGGCGACTCCGAAAAAAGGAGGGGCGGTCGTTGGGCACTAACGGAACTCCTCTGCGTGCGAGCGTCAGAAACGAAGCGTTTTCACGCTATTTTGCGTAACAAAGTAAGGGAAGAATCTTTGCTGGGAATGTCTCATTTTTGGTTTTCAGCCGTCTAATATAAGGGGGAACAATGGCTTCAATATCGCAATCCATAAACACCTCTGAATCTTTGCAAACACCTGAAGAGAAAGGACTTATCAATCGGGCTGTGCGTGGAGATGCTTCCGCATTTGAGTCTCTTTACGCCCGGCACAAGCGCGCCCTGTTCCAAACCGCCCTGCGCGTTCTGGGGAACGTGGAAGATGCGGAAGACGCCCTGCAAGAAGGTTTGCTGGCCGCCTATCGCAATTTGAAACGATTCGAAGGCCGGTCGCAATTTTCCACCTGGCTTACGCGCATCGTGATCAATGCGTCGTTGATGCGCCGGCGCAGCATGCGATCGCGTCCGGCGATTTCACTCGAAAATTTTTCCGACGAAGAAAATACGATTCCGGCGGAAGAGCGTTTTGCTGCCGCGGATCCCAGCCCGGAAGAAATTTACGAACGGCGAGAGTTGAGCAATTTAATCAAAGCGAATCTTGCGGAGCTTTCGCCGGTATTGCGCGATGCGTTTGTGTTGCGCGAGAGCCAGGGACTTACGACTTCGGAGGCGGCTCGAGCGTTGGGCGTTTCGGAAAATACTTTGAAGGCGCGGCTGTGGCGCGCACGTCAGCAACTGGCGGAACGGCTTGCTCCGCTGCTTCGCCGTGGACCGGGCGCTGCTGCGAGACTTGAGTTGGCGCTTGGCGACGTGAGCTAGGAGTTAGGTAGACGCCCGGCGGGCGGGTCGCGGACCCGCCTCTGCGCCCTGAACGGACAATCGCATCTATTCCACTAAACTGAATTAGAAATCTGCGTTGGAGGCATCGATGAATATCGGCTTTATCGGCCTGGGCAAGATGGGCCGGGGCATGGCGCAGAATTTAATTCAAGCGGGAAATGCCGTTACCGTTTGGAATCGTACTGCAAGCCGCGCGGACGATTTACAAAAACTTGGCGCGCACGTTGCTGTTTCTCCGGGGGAGGCCGCGCGAACCGGAATCGTCATTACGATGCTCGCTGACGATGCTGCAGTTGACTCGGCCGTGTTCGGCGACAATGGGATTCTGAAAGGATTGCCGGCGGGCGGATTGCACATCAGCGCGAGCACCATCAGCGTCGCGCTTTCCACACGCCTCACCTCTGCACACGCCGCCGCGAAGCAATCGTATGTGGCCGCTCCCGTTTTTGGACGCCCAGAAGCTGCTGCGGCGAAGAAATTGTTTGTTGTGGCAGCCGGAGCTGCAGCCGACCTTGCGCGATCGCAGCCGATCTTTGACGCGATCGGGCAGCGGACTTTCATCGCAGGCAATGAGCCGCACTCCGCGAACACCATCAAACTCCTCGGCAATTTTCTGATCGCTACTACCATAGAAAGTTTCGGAGAAGCGTTTGCGTTGGCCCGAAAATCCGGAATCGCGCCGGAAAAACTTCTGGAAGTGCTCACCGGAACAATTTTTACCGCGCCGATCCATCAAGGTTACGGTGGAATCATCGCGCGCGAGGCGTATGAGCCGGCCGGTTTTGCCGCGGCGCTTGGATTGAAAGACGTGCGTTTGGTGCTGCAGGCGGCTGACGCCGTGGGGGTGCCGCTGCCGATTGCTAGTATGGTGCGGGACCGATTTCTTTCCGCGGTCGGACATGGCTATGCGGAAAAAGATTGGTCGGTGATCGCGAAACTGGCGGCCGAAGACGCCGGACTGAAATAATTTTGTTGTTTTCATGATGAGGTGAAACGCAAATGGCCACGCAAGCGCAACAATTCGTTCCTATTCCGCGACGCAAACTCGGCCGCACCGGATTGGAAGTCTCGGCGCTGGGCCTGGGATGCATGGGCATGTCTGAATTTTACGGTACGCGCGACGACGCCGAATCCATGGCCACGATTCACCGAGCGATTGATCTGGGAATTAATTTTTTGGATACCGCGAACATCTATGGCCTGGGCCGCAATGAAACTCTGGTCGGCGAAGCGATTAACGGACGCCGTGAAAAAGTAATTCTCGCCACAAAATTTGGAATTGTCCGCGACGCGAACGGGCACCCACTGGGCGTGAACGGACATCCGGAATATGTGCGAAAAAGTTTTGAAGAAAGTGTGAAGCGCCTGGGCGTGGATTACGTTGACCTTTATTACCAGCACCGCGTGGATACCAGCGTTCCGATTGAAGATACCGTGGGCGAAATGGCGCGGCTGGTGGAAGAAGGCAAGGTTTTGCATCTCGGGCTGAGCGAAGCAAGTTCCGCGACGCTTCGCCGGGCTTTTGCGGTGCACACTATTTCAGCGCTGCAATCGGAGTATTCGCTGTGGACGCGCGATCCGGAGGACAATGTTCTGGCAACGTGCCGCGAACTGGGGATTGGATTTGTGGCGTACAGTCCCCTGGGCCGTGGATTTCTTACCGGGCAAATCCGCCGCTTCGAAGATTTCGCGGCGGATGACTATCGCCGTAATTCGCCACGCTTTCAGGGAGAAAATTTCCAGAAAAATTTGGAATTGGTGAAGAAGATGGAAGAAATCGCGGCGGCAAAACATTGCACAGCGTCGCAACTGGCGCTCGCCTGGTTGCTGGCGCAGGGGGCGGACATTGTTCCCATCGCAGGAACCAAGCGCCGCGCGTTTCTTGAGGAAAACGCCGCAGCCGTGAGCGTGACGCTGACTCCGGCGGACGTCGCGGCGATTAACGCCGTCGCGCCGCAAGGCGCAGCTGCAGGGCCGCGCTATCCGGAGCACATGATGGCGCGGGTCAATCGTTAGTCTGGGGCGATAGCTTGTGTAGTTTGTCGCTACGCTCGTTTGATCAGGCGCACGAGGAAGAGCAGCAGCAGCGCGCCGATCACAGCGACAATTAATTGACCGATGACGCCATAGCCGGGGAAAATTCCAAGCATCCCGAATACCCAGCCACCGATAAACGATCCCACGATCCCGATTAGCAGATCCACCAGCAGGCCAAATCCCTTGCCGCGCATGATCTGTCCGGCAAGAAATCCCGCCAGAATTCCAATCACGATTTCCCAAACCCAGTATGGAAGCATTTGCTGTGTCCTCCTTGGATGAGCTTGGCCGGTGTTGCGGGCTCAGCCTAACACACAACGAATGGCGAAAACTGTGCTTGAAATATTAGCCTTTGGCATTAGCGCGGAATGCAGATCGTCAAGCACTTTTGACTAGCCGCACGAGGAAAAGCAATATCAGCGCGCCGACCAGCGACACCAACAATTGCCCTATGAAGCCGCCAGACGTCGCGATTCCCAGCTTTCCGAATACCCAGCTGCCGACAAACGAGCCGATGATCCCAAGTAATAAATCCACGATCAGTCCGAAGCCTCTACCTCGCATCAGTTTTCCGGCCAGAAAACCGGCCAAAATTCCGATGAGAATTACCCAGAACCAATACGCAGTATTTGGATCGCTGAACCTCATGATGAGTGACCTCCCTTACCTGTGCGTTCGATGCAAGGGTACAGGCATTCGACTCTTTCCAAATGTTGCCGTAGCGGCTGCAAAAACCCGCGAAATAAAACAAAAAGCCCGCGACGGAGCGCGAGCTTTTTTCAAATTTAATTTTGAAATCGAAGATCGCGCTAGGCGATAGCAGCCTTGGCGCGGGCGACAGCTTTCTTGCTGCGCCGCTTAACCTTGATTGGCTTTTTTGGAGTTTCGCCGAGTATTTCCGCGGTCATGATGCTGGTGACGAATTTTTTCGCGCCGTGCGATTGAAAATGGATGGTGGTGCGCTCGGCATCGGCCTCGGTCACGATACCCAATCCATATGTAATGTGTTTGATGTACTGCCCTTCAGGCAAGACCTGCATAGTTTTCCTCCGTATCCGCTGTATCTCGATTGAAATCCAGTGGTAACGGAGCGAACCGGCTTGCGTCGGTTCACTCCATTCCGGTTAGAGGGGGCTAACGTTTTCCGCCTGCAGACCCTTGGGTCCTTGGCGAACTTCAAACTCAACCGCCTGGCCTTCGTTCAAGCTCTTGTAACCTTCGGCCTGGATAGCTGAGAAATGTACGAAAACATCCTCCCCGGACTGGCGTTGGATGAATCCGAATCCTTTTGCTGCGTTAAACCACTTTACCGTTCCTTGTTCCTTCACTTCGGTATCTCACTTTTCTAGTGGATGTAGCTTTAGATGTCTGCCATTGCAAATTGGGCTGGGTGCGAAGTCCCCCAAAAATAAAAAAAGCCGCAGGGCAATTCCTGCAGCTAAACCGCGCGAGTAGACTTAGAAGACGAGAGCATCAAAGCAGCTAAAGTGTACCATAGTGCACACCTGTCGTCTATACCTTTCGGTGGCGTAATCTCGGCCCTATGCGAGACTAAGTCATTGAATTTGCAGGGTTTAAGTTTCTTCGTGTGCAGTCTTGGACAGTGCATATTGGCCCCGCCGAGTTGCAAGCGACGGTGGCCGCGAAGGAGGCAAGCAGCTATTGCTCGTGGGGGCAGATTCGACGGAACTGGCGGTAAAAGATGTCAGGCAGTTTCAGGAGGGATTCGGCCCTTTCAGTTGATTTGACTGCTGCAAGCTGATAAATGGTTCGGGGGGCGGGAGCACCTTTTTGATCCTCAGTAGGTATTCACACTTTGGTTCCGCCAGTTTCAGTTATCATTCGACCGCGGAAGGCGCCCCGGCCCTGATTCTTGCTCAACGTTATTACTTCCGCGTGTTACGCAGGATTTGCGCGTGACACGCGGAACGACATACGTTACATTTACGCCGCTGGTTTACCGTTCTTACTCCCGGTGGGGAGAGCACTTGAAAATTTACCGGATTTGCGCGCTTTTAGCGTTGGTGTGTGTGTTGGGTAGCCCGGCTTACGGCCAGGTCACGTCCAATTTTGTGCCGGTGAATTCGCCGGTTGGTAAAGGTGTGTCCGCAAGTGCGCCAGTAATTCCTGAAGTGATTTCGGATCGGCACGGCACCACTTTTTCCGGCGACGGAACATGCCTTTTCTATCGTTACTGGATTCCTTCCGGCGAAGAAGATCCGGAATACGTCGTGCTTTTGCTGCACGGGATTGGCCTGCACAGCGGACGCTACGAAGCCACGGCGGCAGAGCTGAATAAATCCGGCATTGGCGTTTACGCAGTGGATACGCGCGGCCACGGACTTTCCTGCGGCAAGCGCGGATTTATTCCTACAATCGCCAAAGAAAATCGCGACCTTACCGCGATGCTTGCGGCCATTCGGGAAGCGCATCCCAATGCAAAAATATTTTTGATGGCGGAAAGCATGGGCGGAATTTTCGCGCTGAATTACGCGCGAACAAATCCCACGGAACTTTCCGGCATGATTTTGATGTCACCCGTTTTCAAGTTGGCCCGCGCGCAATACTGGCATTGGGGCGCGCTGCGTTTCTTCGTTGATTACGCGTTCCGGCCGAACGCGCCAGTCGTTGATCTGTCACAGCATGCCGGCGCTTCTCGAAAAACCGGCGAGCAGCCGACATCGAATCAACCGCAAGACGCGCTTGCTTACACGCGCGTGAGTCTCAATTATCTAATGGGCATTCACAAAGCCATCATCCATTGGCAAATCAAGGCGCCGCAGGTGCACGTGGCCACGCTGGTGATGGAAGGCGAGCACGACCCCATCGCAAAACCCGGATCCGTGCAGCACTTGTTCGATCTGATTGCCACCAACGACAAAAAATTCAGTTTATGCGCCGACGTGACGCACTCGCTGCTGGGCAATGCGCATTCGCCGGATATTCTGCACGGCGTAAGCGTCTGGATCGCGGAGCACTAAATTCCCCAAACATCGTTTGGCTATATTTTCCCGACGGATTTCAATAATCCTGTTACGCCATTCCAAAGAATCTGCACTCCGATGCACACCAGCAAGAATGATGACAACCGCATAATTACATTCATGGCCGATTTCCCCAGCAGCCGTTCCAGCTTTTCCGCAAACCGGTAACACAAATAAATACTCAGCGCGATCAGCAGCGATCCGACCAGCCCTGCGACCGACGCCGGAATATTGAATCCCACATGGCGCGGCTCATTTGCGCCCAGCGCAATCGCCACGGAAATTGAGCCGGGCCCCACGGTCAGCGGGAGGGTCAAAGGATAAAACGCCTGCGCCAGAACATCGCGCGAACGCATCCGCGATTCCACTTCTTCTCCGCGGTGGTCATCATCACTGCTCTTCAGCATGGTCCAGCCGGTGGAGATCACCACGAGTCCCCCGCCAACCTGCACCACCGGCAGCGAAATTCCAAAGAACGCCAGAATATGTGTGCCGATGAAAAATGAAACCACCAGCAACAGGAAACTGTTCACGGCAATCCTCCAGGAAAGTATTGCGCGCGACGCGCTGGAGGAATTGCGCGTCAGCAGAAGAAATATCGGGCTGTTTCCCAACGGGTTCACGATTGGAAACAAAGCCCCGAGAATCAGAATCGTGCTTTCCAGTATTTCCTTCACGCAGGCCTCCAACTGCTCGGAGTATAGCGCAGCAGTTCGCGGGGCGTTGCTCGCTATGCCCGGCGCCGACTTCAGATTCTGTAGTGAGGTTTATTTCGCCGCTGATTTCGGCGTAGTGTTAAAACTTTCCAGCGCGGAAGCGAGCGTCGGAAATGTGGGAATTGCATCGAGCAAACGCGTAACGCTGAGCGCGTCGTACACGCGGCCGGCCGGACACACCAAGCGCAGGCTGCCGCCTTTGCGCGTCAGCCCGGTGCATTGACGCACCAGCGCGCTGATGCCGGAACTATCCATTTGGATCAGGCCGCTCAGATCGACGAGCAGCTTCTTGCACCCCGTGCCGGTGATGCGCTGCAGTTCGCGGTCAAAGATTTCGCTGTTTTCACCGAGCGTGGCGCGGCCGTGCGGTTCGACGATTATGATGTCGCCATCGGTCCGCGTGTTGATTTCAAGCTTTGGATGTTCAACATTCATCATAAGGATGACCTGATGTTTATTTTGCGCATAGAAAGTCCGGGTCGGGCAAGCCGCCATTCCGCGCCGGAGACATTATACGACGGAGAAGCAATTCCGCCATCTCGAAGTTTCGGGACAGACGAATTGTGCACTCCGAATCTCACATGATTAGACGCGCGAATGCGGAAATCGTCTGCCGGCTCATAGTACGTCATGCGTCTAATCCACAAACACCGCGGAATTGATTTTCGGGGTGGAACCTGAGGCGCTCGTATAATGGAGCTGGCATCTGCAGGCTCATACACCTATCCCCGTCTTGGGCGCCGGGCAGGAAAAGGCCCCGACCATCACTCTTATGGATAAATCGAATTCAATACTGCCCGAAGCGCCGCAGGAAACGCGGATGGAAGAAATTCAGGCCAGTCTGAGGAAACTCGAGCGCCGGGACTGGTGGTTATGGGCCATCGCCATTGTGGTGATGCTGCTGCTCACGGCCGCGGTCGTGTCGCTCAGTTTTCCGGGGCTGATGAAAACGGAAGATCCGATTTTCCAGTTCAGCCTGAATGAAGCGGTGCGCGGACTTGTCGGACTGGTGCTGCTTTTCAATGCCTACTCGATTTATCAGCAGGTGCAGATCAAGCGGCTGCGGCGGCAATTCTCAGAGCAGTTGCAAGTTATGGGCCGCCTGAGAGTACGCGCGGAAGAATTTCACCGTCTGGCCACTGTGGATCCGCTCACCGGACTGTACAACCGTAGATTTGCGGAAACCCGGCTGGCTGCGGAAGCTTCGCGTTCACAGCGATACGGGCATCCTCTGACGGTAGTTTCATTCGACTTGAACAGTTTCAAGCAGATTAACGATAAGCATGGACATCCAGCAGGCGATCAGGTGTTGAAGGAATTTGCGGAGCGGCTGAATAGCGCCATTCGCGTCTCCGATTACGCGGTGCGCATGGGCGGGGACGAATTTTTGGTAATTTTGCCGGAATGTCCCGCGGAACAGGTGCAAGCGCTGTTCAAACGTTTAGCGACAATCGAAGTGAATTACTCGGGGCACATAATTCCGGTGCAATATTCGGCTGGCTGGGTGGGGTATGAAGCCGGTGAATCGCCGGAAATGTTTTTGGAGCGCGCTGACCGGTTGCTATACGCAAATAAGCGCACCAGTAAACAGAACAGTACGCCGGAACTCATCGTGCATTCTTCTTGAAGGTTTCCATTGACGCCGGAGATTTTTGCGACCGGCGGAACTATTTGCCACGATTTGACGCCCCAGATTCCGATGGAATCAAGGAAAGATCCAGCAGTTCGCGAACTCGCCGCGCAAGTTTCTTCGGATCAAACGGCTTTTCTACTACTGCGCCACCCGCTTCAATCACTGTGGTTAGCGCTTCATGATCGGTGCTATAGCCTGTGGTGAAAATCACCGGCAGTTCCGGGCGAATCTGGCGCATGCGCTTGGCCGCTTCCAATCCACCGACGCGCGGCATCACTACATCCAGCACCACCAGGCTAATTTCGCGCGCTTGTTCCTCGAACATGCGGATTGCCTCTTCGCCGTTTACTGCGAATAACACGCGATAGCCGCAGCCTTCAAGCGCGCTGCGAACCATTTCCCGGATGCCTTCATGATCGTCGGCGACCAGCAACGTTTCTTTGCCGCCGCGAAAAGCAGTCTCTTCAGGTTTGGAGCGTGGTCTGGCAAGTTCAACGGCGTTTTTCACCGCAGGCAGATAAATGCGAAAGGTAGTGCCGCGGCCCGGTGCGCTGTCCACGGATACAAATCCGCCATGCTGGCGGATGATGCCGAAGACCGTAGCGAGCCCTAGCCCCGTGCCTTTACCCGGTTCTTTCGTTGTGAAAAACGGCTCGAAGATATGCTCGCGTGTCTTCGCGTCCATGCCGATTCCATTGTCGCTGACGGTCATTTCCGCGTGTCGTCCCGGCGAAAGTCCCGGCGTTCGGCGGCAGGCATCGTCGTCCAGATCCGTGTTGCGCGTTTTGATGGTCAGACATCCGCCAGTAGGCATTGCATCGCGCGCATTCAAACAAAGATTCATCAGCACTTGTTCGATCTGGGAGGAATCAGCGCGCACGGCGGCGAGTTCTGGCGCCAGAGCTGTTTTGATTTCTACGTCTTTGCCAATTACTTTCTCAAGCAGGCTGAGAACGTCAGTAACCACGGTGTTGAGCTGAATGTCTTGCGGTTCAAGAATCTGATGGCGCGCGAAGGCCAGCAACTGGCGGGTGAGGCCGGCGGCTCTGCCTGCTTGCGTGCGAATTTTCTTGAAGTATTCAGAAAGGCGGCTTTCCGCGGGGGCCTGCTCGCTACCCAACTCGGCCCAGCCCATCATCGCGCCAATTACATTGTTGAAATCATGGGCGATGCCGCCCGCGAGTTGTCCAATCGCCTCAAACTTGCGCACCTGATGAAGTTGCTTTTCCAGCGCGCGCCGCTCGGTAACATCCTCGACGATAATTTCAAGCTCCTGCAAATCCCCCGCTTTGTTGGGAACTCCGCGTCCGCTGAGCCGGACGAGAAGCGGCAAGCCATCCTTGCGTTTCCATTCCACTTCAATGCCCAGCACGCGTCCCGTGCGGTTGTATTCCTCAAGCAGCAGAAGCGCGCGATCTTCAGGATTGCGATATACAGCGAGCGCGGAAAGATCCATCAAATTCTCGCTGGATTCATAGCCGAGCATACGCACAAGCGCTGGATTTACCTGAAGAAAACGGCCGTGAACGGTTTCGCGATAAATTCCGTAAATTGCGTTTTCAACTAGCTCGCGGTACCGCTCCTCGGAATGACGCAGCGCCAGGCCGGCGCGATTTCGTTCTTCTCGCAATTGATGCTCACCGATCGCGCGGTCGATGGCATAAGGCAGGCGAGCGAGGCGGTCTTTCAAAATATAATCGGCGACACCCTGTTGCATGCAGGAAACGGCGGTCTCTTCGCCCAACGCTCCAGTGACCAGAATGAAGGGAATGTCCTTCCCTCTTTGCCGCAGCAAAAGTAATGCATCCATTCCCGACCAGCCAGGGATGTTGTAGTCAGAAAGAACAACGTCATAGACATCTTTGTCGAGGTGGCGTACGTAATCGTCAGGAACAGCGACGACATCAATTTTCAACGCGTATCCGGCCGCGGTAAGTACATTGACGCAAAGTTCGACGTCACCGACTTCGTGCTCGACCAGCAGCACGCGCAATGCGCGATCATGTGCTCCGGAATGCTCCATCCGAATTCTCCCAAAAAGATCCGGCTACAAATCGTCGGCCACTTTGAGTGAGGTGACTTCGACATTTGTGTCGTCGGAATTCCGCTCAATTCCCGAATGCCCGCCCGTCAAATCGCCAGTTACCGGCGGCTGGTTCATGAGCAACCAGTACCACCCAAGCTGGCGGACTGTTTCGCGAAACTTTTCAAAATCCACAGGTTTCTGGATGTAACTGTTCACGCCGAGTTGGTATCCGCGAATAACGTCCTGCTGCTCGCGTGAAGAGGTCAGAATCACGATTGGGATCGTCCGAGTGATCGAATTGCTCTTGATCTCGCGCAGTACGCTAAGACCATCCAGCTTTGGCAGCTTCAGATCAAGCAACACGAGACGCGGTTGAAGCTCTTCGGTTCGGCTTGAATAAGCTCCCCGGCAAAAAAGGAAATCCAGGGCCGCTTCGCCATCGTTGATCACGTGAACATTATTGGCAAGATTTCCGGAACGCAACGCGCGTAAGGTCAGCTCAACATCGTCCGGGCTATCCTCGACCAGCAGTATTTCCACGGCGTTTTTCATGATCAGGATGTCACTTTCTCCGCCGACGGAAGGCCTGAGACCGATGTAGCAACTACTCCGACAGTGAAATAAAAGGATGCGCCTTGCTCCAACAGTGAATCCGCCCACACGCGGCCGCCATGTTTTTGAATAATACGTTGGACCGTCGCCAGGCCAACTCCGGTTCCTTCGAACTCTGTAGAAGAATGCAGCCGCTGAAAAACTCCGAAGAGTTTCTCTGCGTACTTCATGTTGAAGCCGACTCCGTTGTCCCGAATGACGATCACTCTCTCTTCGCCGCGCGACAGGTGCTCCACATTAATTACGGCGACGTCACGCCCACGCGTAAATTTCAGTGCGTTGGCGAGCAAATTCACAAAAACCAGCTTCAAGAGCCTGGCATCCCCTTGAACGACGGGCAACGCGCCGATTCGCCAGTCAATCTTTCTGCCCGCTAGATCTGGCTCCATTTCAATCAGAACGGAGTTTACGATGTCTCCCAGGGCCACGGGCCGCGAGGCGATCTCTGTTCGCGTAAGACGCGACAGGTTCAACAGATCGTCGACAAGATGACCCATATTGTGGATGGCCAATTGGATGCGATTCAAACAATGAGCCGCTTCGGGAGCCATCTGCGCGCCAAAATCCTCCTGCAGGATTTTGGAGAAGCCGTCTATGTGCCGGAGTGGCGCGCGAAGATCGTGAGAAACGGAATAGCAAAAAGCTTCCATCTCCTGGTTAGCAAGCGAAAGCTGGGCGGTGCGTTCCGAAACTCGCTGCTCCAGGACAGCATTCAACAGTCGAATTTCTTCCTCAGCGGCGATTCGTTCCGTATTTTCGGCACGCAACAGAGCGTTGACGCGCTCAAGATCAGCCATGCGATCGCGCACACGCTGCTCGAGTCGAGAGTTCGCCAGCTCCAATTCCCGTTCAGCGCGCAACCGAATGGAACTTTCCCTCAAGAAAACCGCGAGCACGGACATCATTAGAAGGAACGCGAAGACGCCGCCCCAAAGCTCAAGGCGGATCGCCCGGCGCGCTGCGACAGCTTGAGCGTTCGATCGAGTTTTCAGCAGATCGTTTTCCGCGTTCATCATGGATTCATATGTCGTATTCAATGCCAGCGACACCGGCTTGATTGCCTTTGTTATTTCCACTAGATCGGCCGGCCCCTTCTTGCCCTGGCGATGAAGTTCCATTATCTGGCGAAGAAAGACAAGCCCCTGGCCCATTTGAGTATTCAGATTTTCCGCCAAGTGGTGTTGCGATGCGTTGTCCTCGGTGAGCTTCCGCAAGCGATCAATATTGAGGTGAATACTGGCTTCTGCGGCGGCAAAGACGGAAACGTCCGACTCCGTGCCGTTCGTGTAGTAATCAGTGACAGCGTTGCTGGCGCTCTTTGTCGCCGCAGCATAGTCACTTATGGCCGAAAGTACATCTCTGCTGTGAATCACCGAATCGCTGGACTGAACCTGTTGACGGGTTTCCCGGTAAGCCATACCGATCACGGAAACGAGAAGTCCCGTGGCCAGTAGGAATCCGACGGCTGTGACCCAGCGGAAGTGGCGCGCTGGAATGCTCCACGACCCATTGGTCGAGGCGTGTGCCGTGGTGTCAGATACCGCTGAAGAAGGACGAGGTTCACTCATATAAAGGATTCTGAAAATAAACTTAGCGGCCGTTACGGTTCAACTGCCTGGAGAGGACACAGTTCTATTTTGAGTTCACTGGCGGAAAAGTCAATCGCAGCAAGTTTGGCTGTAGCCTACAAGTAATAGACTATTCATATAGATAAGGCGATACGCCGTGAGCGTTACGGTTTCGCATCTTTGATTTGCACGTGATAGCGCTCCAGAAGCTCTCCGGTCGCGTGTTGCACGGCAGTTACCGCAAGTTGGTAGCTGACTTGCGCTTGAACGAGCGTTAGATCCGCATTGGCCAGCTGCGTTTGCGTATCGAGAAGCACGAAGAGCGTTTCTGCACCCAGGTCATATTTTCTTTGCTCGGCGTCCAAATTCTTCTGAGTAAGGTCGAGAGCGATTCTTGCTGCGCCCATGGAAAGTTTAGCTTGTTCCAGAGAATGGATAGCGTTGCGTGCTTCAAGCTGAATGGATTGCAGCGTACTCCGTTGAGAGTAGAGATCGCGCTTCTTATTTACCTCACTGGTGCCCATGGCCGCCTCGGCGGCGCGGTTGCGGATGGGCAGGGACAAACTCAACGAAAATCCGTAGGTCGGAAACTGAAATTGCCCTACCTGGCTGTAAGCAAAACCAAAAGTTGTGGGAAGAAAATCGGGAGGTGGCAACGGATTAACTGCTGGTGCGTTCAGTCCGTTGGACTGGAGCGTTCCTCCAAGTTTCAAATCCGGTTGCATTTGGTTGTGCGCCAAACGAATATTGATATCGTCCACATCCAATTGTAAGCGCGCTTGTTCAAGTTCCGGCCTTTTGTCAAGGGCAGTCTGAATCGCTTGGGCAATATCCATCGAGACGAGCTCGCCGGCAGGCTCGACCTGCTCCGTCAAGGCTAGATCGAGCGCGGCCATATTTGGATCTAAATCCGCACCGATCACTTGTCTGAGCACGTCTTGAGCTTCCTTGAGTGAATATTCCTGTTGGATCACCGCCACTTTTCGAGAAGCCAATTCAGATTCCGTCCGATAAATGTCGTAAGGAGGAAGCGCGCCGAGTTCGAGCGACCGTTTGTCATGGTCGTAGCTGGCCTGGGCTTGATCTACGGCCTTTTTATCCACCGCCAGAGTTCGTTCCGCGAGGACAACAAACCAGTAGTCGCCGACGACGGTCTGAATAATTGAATTTACCTGCGCTTCAAAGCTATCTCGAGATTGTTGCAAACCGCGCTGAGCAATAACGATGGCAGCGCGATTGACGAAAAGTCCTCGATTTCGGAGCAGGGGCTGTGAGATGGAAAAATTGAGCGACGGTGACCAGAGTGGGAATTCGATACCGGTCCCCGTCGCACGGGAAGCGCTGGTACCAACGGTGAATGTTGTGCCTGTGGGAAAAAACTGCGAAAAATTCACCGAGCCGAACTGGCCGAGTGAGTTGGTGATAGCAAGCGATGCTGTTCCCGGCAGCGCAGTCACGCCTGGAGGGGCGGTGCTCCGCGTAGCCCCGAAACTCGAAGTAAACAGAGGATCAAAAGGAGAACGCGCGGCGAGAACGTTATACCAGGCGGATTGATAGGTCAGCTCGTCAATACGGATGTTGGTGTTATTAACAAGCGCGAGTTGGATGGCCTGATCGAGTGAAAGACGCAGCTTCCCGTCCACGACGAAGTCTCGCAAATGCTCCGGGCCCCCGAGTTGATCCGGCGGAATCGGCCGCTTCACAACTTCCTGAAACCATTTCGACGTGGGGAAAGGTGCGCTTTGCGCGCGTGCGGCCTGCGGAGTAAACGTGAGAATGGAGATCGCACACAGAGCTAGAATTGAACGGCGCATCGAATTCCTCCCCCAACGGATTTTGCTCACTTGGATGAAACGAAAACAATTATTCGCGAGACGGCACTATTCGTCAGACAAAATCACTCGTACCGAATTGCTTCCACCGGATCCAGCCGCGCCGCTTTCGTCGCCGGATAAATTCCGAAAACCAGCCCCACGGAAACGGAAACGGCGAACGCCAGCACGATGGAAATCCAGGTGACGATGGTCGTCCAACCGGCAAGCCAGCCGATCATGCGGGACATTCCGAAGCCCACCAGAATACCCATCAATCCGCCGACGAAGGAAATCATGGTCGCTTCAATCAAGAATTGCCGCACGATATCGCGCTGGCGCGCCCCCACCGCGCGGCGCACTCCGATTTCGCGAGTGCGTTCCAGAATGCTGGCCAGCATGATATTCATGATTCCGATGCCGCCCACCAAGAGTGAAATTGAGGCAATCGCCACCATCACAATTCCGAAAATCCGCTGCGTTTTCTTTTGCTGAGCCAGCAGTTCCGCCGGCACAATTACGGAAAAATCGTCGGCGCCACGATGCGAAGTGCCCAGCAGCCCGCGCACAACTTCAGCGGTATCCGGACTCTGATCCGCCGAGGCCACTTGAAGATACACGCCGTCAATTTCGTCTTTGAGAGAGCTATCTTGGTCCGCCAGCCGGTAGATGGCGGTGTTCAGCGGCACGTAAATTAAGTTATTCAAATCCTGCGTCGGCAACCCCGCCACTTCTGTCTGCGCGGTTAATTGCGGGCCCACCACACCCACGACATGAAGCCACTGGGTATTTACCTTGATGTATTGACCCACCGCTTCCTGGCCGCCAAACAAGTTTGATTCCGCGGCCTGGCCCAGCACGCATATTGGCGAGCCTTCCGCGTTTTCAGAATTGTCGAAAAACTTTCCCGCTACCACGCGGAGATTCGCGATGCTCATGTAGCTCGGTTCGACGCCAAAAACCACCGGCATCTCGCGAGCAGGCTTGGGGTTTAATTTCGTGGGAATAAATCGTTTTCTCGCGGTAGTTCCGGTGAGCCCGCCAACGTTGGCACGGATGGCGCGGTAATCCTGAAAGGTAAGGCCGGGAGAAATTTTCCGCGTCTTTTGCACTTCCGTATCGTTCCGCGCTTCCTTGGCTTCCACGACCACGTTGCGCAAACCCATCTGCTCGATAAACGCCATCACTTGTTGTTGCGCTCCGGCGCCGATAGAAAGCATGGAAACCACGGCGGCCACGCCAAAAATCATTCCCAACATGGTCAGCAGCGAGCGCAGCTTGTGCTGCGTCAGATTCTGCAGTCCCAACTGCATATCGGAAAGGTACTGAACCCAGTCGCGTTCCGGGGCCAGCGGGATCAGCGCGGGATGTTTCGGAGAACTCACTTGCCGGCCGCCTTTGCTGCGGGCGCGGCACCCGACGCGGAAGCAGCGGCCTCTGGATTCACGAGTGCGACCTCGGTGCCTTCCTGAATACCCTCAATCACCACCTGGCTTTCCGACATGTGCTTGATGGTGACTTCGCGCGGCTCGAATCCTTTTCCTGCCCGTGCGAACACCATCGGTTTACCGTTGCGAATGAATAACGCCTGGCGTGGAAGATAAAGAACGCCTTTTAGTTGCGCGCCCTGAACTGTCAGATGTGCGGTCTGGCCGGGCCGAAGTCGGGGATCCAGTTGATCCAGCTGAAATGTGGCGTCAAAGCGGCGCGTTGTGTCGTTACTCCACATGCTTCCAGTAGAGGCAAGTGCGGCAACCATCTTCACCTTTGCGGGATAGTTTTTTTCAGGGATTGAATCAACTTCTATATCGGCTGAGTCATTGGTGGTGATGTCCGCGCGCGAAGTTTCCGGCAGGCGCGCGAAAACTTCCATCTGGGAAACGTCCATGATCATCGCCACCGGCGATCCGGGAAATGTTTGATCGCCTTCTTGATATTCGGGAATGGACATTCCATTGATGAAGAAGCCGCCGCTGTAATTGGATTTGCGCGCAAACAATCCGGAAATCGGCGCTTTGATCACCATGTTTGCGATGCGATCCTGCGCCAGCTTGATATCCAATTGCGCCTTGGCGCGCTGCGCCACGAAAACAGCAAGGTTGGCGGCATTGGACGCAGCGCGTGATTTGGAATCTTCTTCCAGTTGCGCCAGTCTGCGTTTGGCTTCTTCCAGGGCCAGATCGTTTTTCTTTGCATCGATAGCGCTCTTCAACTCATTCTGGCTGACGTCCAGTTCCGCGCGGCGCACGTCATAGCGTGCATGCAGCAAATCCACTTCATCCTTTGAAATGGAAATCGCCGCGTCTGCTTGGTTTTTGGTGATTTGCTGCTCCGCTTGATCCAGCGCCGATTGCGCTTGCTCCAGATTGTATTCTTGCTCGCTGGGATCAAATTCGAGCACCACATCGCCGGCTTTCACGTTGTCGCCGGTTCTGGCAAACTTGACGATCTGCAGGGTGCCACCCACCGGCGGCGCGATCAGCACCGATGTGTTTGGCGTGCGCAGCTCGCCGGTTATGTACACTTTCAGATTTATATTTCCTTTGGCGACTCTTACGGTGGGAGTTCCATGATCCGTGGCTTTAATTTTTGCCAGCGAATAATTTATTCCGAAGCCCGCGGCAGCCACCGAAAGGACGCCGACCATGATTCGTACGCGGGTTCGCCCCTTCATGGCTTGGTCACCGGATCTTTTGTGGCCACTCGGACGCCCGGTTCCAGTCCGCTGCGGATTTCGACTTGCCCTCCGCCGCGATGACCGATGATCACCACGCGTTCCGCAAAATTATTGCTGCCCTTCGCGCCCTGCTCCACGTAAACAACGTCGCGGCCGTTTCTGGTGAACACCGCTTCGGCCGGCACCAGAATCACGTTCGGAATTCGCTGCACGGCGATGCGTTCCGTCACGCTCATTCCTGAGCGCAGCCGGCCATCGATGTGATCCAGCGCCACCACCAAATCGAAATTCTTCACCGGCGGCCATCCGCTGGAGAAATCAATTTTCGTGAGCGGGCTGATGTCCGCGACCGTTCCGGTGAAAGCCAGATCGGTAACGGCGTCCACACGCGCCGTTACCGTTTCGCCGGCATGCAGTCGGCCGCGATCTTCTTCGTCAAGGCGCGCCGTAATTCGCAGCGCGGCAAGATCGGGAATTTGCGCGATCGCCGCCATCGACCAGGCGCGGTCGCCTTCTTTAAACGGAGGTGGATTCGAGCCAAAATTTCCGCCGGCTTGATAATTGGGCATCAGGTGCACCATGCCGTCCGTGGGCGCCAGTATCGTGAGGTGCGAGATGGCTTCTTCCCAGTGCTGAACGTCGCGTAAAGCTTTTTCGCGTTTCTGACTGATGTTGGCGATGTCCGCTTTGTTGCTGGCGACATCGGAATCGGCTTTCTGCTGCGCTTGCTTGGCGCGCTGTTCCGCGTCGGCAAGCAACAATTTTTTCTCTTCACCGTCAATTTTAGAAAGTATTTCCGACTGCGACGCGTCAAGCTTGGCGCGTTCCACATCGTACTTGGCTTTCAGCAAATCGGTTTGATCCTGCTGCTCGGCGAGTTTCTGTTTGGCGCGCATGTCGTCAATCTGCGCTTCCGCCTGTTTCAGATCGGAGCGGCGCTGATTCAGCGTCATCTGTATGGTTGAAGGATCAAAAACGATGGCCACATCGCCCTTCTTCACGGTGTCGCCGTCTTTGACCAGTTTTAGAATCTGAATTTGTCCGGCATCGGGCGGCGCAAGAAGATCAACGGAATGCAGTGGGCGAATTTGTCCGCGGAGTTCCACGACATCGACCAACTCGCCGCGGACCACCGCCGCGGATGGAATTGCCGTGGCAGCGGAAACGGTGCCCGCGTCGCCACGCGTTGCAAACCAGCGCATGTACGCCGCGATCATCGCGGCCAGCAACAATAGTCCGGCGACAGTTTTTGTGCCGCGCCGCCGGTACCAGGTTCGCGAACTGTTCCCCAACATACGCTCTCCACTTCCTGACTTATTTCTTTGGAGCGGCAATACTCGCTGTAACCACTGGAATCGCTTCGGGGGCCACGCCGCGAATCACTGTTTCGCCGGGCTGCAGCTTTGCATCTACCGCGGCTTCCACGTCGTTGATCCGCAAAACTTTTACTTCGCGTTTTTCAGAACTGCCGCCGGAAGCGACGCGCACAAACATTTTTCCTTCTTCGGAAACCAGGGAATCGCGCGGCACAATCAGCGCGTTGGGCAAACGGTCGAGTTCCACGTCCACCGCGGCGGAAAGATCGGGTAGAAGCTTCGGATCCTCTCCGTCAATCACAAACAACATCATGAACGTGTGCAGCTTCGAGGAAAAATCGTCGGGCACTCCCACGGATGAAATCAAGTCGACATGCCCGTGAAAAACCATTTCGGGATAAGCGTCAAGCCGCACTTCCACTTTTTGTCCCACCTGGATTTGAGGAAGGTCCTGCTGATTTACCTGGCTGCGAACGCGCATCGCGCCGGGATTTACGACCTGCATAAATGCCGCCCCAGCGCGGACCTGGTCGCCATTTTGCCATTCGGAAAAGCCGGATTGCTTAAACGTTGAATTGACCACCACCAGGCCATCGTTGGGAGCATGGATCGCGAGCAGATCCGCGTTCTGGTTGGCATGATCCACGGCCAACTTTTTGGATTCACGCTGGATTTCCAGCAGCCTTACTGCTGCCGTGGCTGACTGGCGCCGCAACGCGTAGGTTTCACGCAACTGCTTGAGTTTTGCGGTCGCTTCGTCCAGATTTTCCTTCGCTTTTTCGGCGTCAATGCGGGACATGATTTCGCTACGCGTTACTTCCAGCGCCGCAGTGGCCAGAGCGTCTTCGGCGGCTTTAATGTCCGTGTCGTCGGAAGCTTTATCGGCGGCCTGCGTGGCCTTCAGCTTATTAATCTGTTGGGCGAAATCGTCGTATTCGGCCTGGCGATCGAGAGCGTCACGAGTTTGCGCCTGGCGGTCGAACTCGGCGAGTAGATCCCCTTTCTTTACGTGTGTGCCGGTCGGCATAAGTGTCGTCAGGGTTAATTGGTTCGCGGTTTGAATTGCCAAGCGCGGCGCCACGATGGGATGAGCCACCACCGCTTCAACCGTGCCTTGAACTCGGACGGAGTGGACAAAATCGCGGCGTTCGACTTTCGTGATTCGATCGATGTTGCTGGATGTTTGAGCGGTAGTTTGGCCTCGCCGATAAATCACCACGCCGATCACGATAATCGCGAGCGCGGCAAACGCCACCCAGAATCCCGGCTTCTGCCAGGGGCTTGGTCTGCGTTTGCGGCCGGTAACCGCTTGTTGCGGAGGGGTGCTCTGCGACGCAGGTCCGGCGGGCGCAATAATTGGCTCGGTTTCAGTGATTGAACGCTGGGATGTGAACGCCATTTTTTACACTGCCCTGAAACTTGCCTAGCGCAATTCAGTCGAACTGAATCTCGAAATAACCGTGAAAGGGCCGACACCCGTAGCACAGACTATGTGCTGGATATAAAGACGCTTGAACGGCCAAATAGTTTGCATCGGGTTTTACAAAATAACCTTTTAAGCAAGGGGGAGCAACCGGCAATCCGGTTGGGGGGGCTTAAATCTACCAGTACCGGGGTCTAGCCCCGCTCCTCGACAGGCACGTATTCCCGTTCGTCCGAGCCCAGATAGATTTGCCGCGGCCGCGCGATTTTCTGCTCGGGATCGAGCAGCATTTCCTGCCATTGCGCGATCCAGCCGGAAGTGCGCGGAATGGCGAACAGCACGGGAAACATCGTCATCGGGAATCCCATGGATTGGTAGATGAGGCCGGTGTAGAAATCCACATTGGGGTAAAGTTTGCGCGAAACGAAGTATTCATCTTCAAGCGCGATGCGTTCGCATTCCAGCGCAATTTCCAGCATGGGATTTTTTCCCATCAGCTCGAACACGCCATACGCTACATTTTTTACGATACGCGCGCGCGGATCATAATTTTTATAAACGCGATGGCCGAAGCCCATCAAGCGAACTTCGCCCGCTTTCACCCGCTTGATGTATGCCGGTACTTTGGAAATCGATCCGATTTCCATCAGCATGCGCAGAACTTCTTCGTTTGCGCCGCCGTGTAATGGCCCGTATAACGCGGCGGTCGCCGCAGCGGTGGCCGAAAATGGATCCACATGCGAACTGCCCACGTTGCGCATCGCACTGGCGGAACAATTCTGCTCGTGATCTGCATGCAGAATAAAAAGTATATCCAGCGCGTGTTCCAGCGTGGGATTCGGGCGATACTTCATCTCCGTGGTCTTGAACAACATGTTCAGAAAATTGCCGGGATAACTCAGGTCGTTATCGGGGTACGCGTAAGGCATTCCCAAACTGTGCCGGTATGCAAAAGCCGCCAGCGTGGGCATTTTCCCGATCAGACGGTAGGTCTGTTTCCGCCGCGATTCCTCGTTGAAAATATCTTTTGCGTCTGAATAAAAAGTGGAAAGCGCCGCGATGGTCGAAATTAGCATGCCCATCGGATGGGCGTCATAGTGAAAGCCATCCAGGAATTTCTTGATGCTTTCGTGAATAAACGTGTGGTGCGAAATGTGGTAGGACCAATCGGAAAGCTGCGTTTTCGTGGGCAACTCGCCGTACAAGATTAAATAAGCCGTTTCGAGATAAGTGCTTTTTTCCGCCAGCGTTTCGATGGGATAGCCGCGGTAGCGCAGGATGCCCTTGTCGCCATCAATATAAGTTATGCGGCTGATGCACGCGGCGGTGTTGTTGAATGCCGGGTCGTAGGTCATCAGCCCGAAATCATCGGCGCCGGTTTTGATCTGACGCAAATCAGTCGCGTGAATTGCGCCGTCCTTGATGGGTACTTCGTAGGATTTACCGGTGCGATTGTCGGTAATGGAAAGGGACGCGCGTTCTTTGGCGGAACCTTTTGCGGCGTCTGCGCTCGATGCTGGCTGCTGAACCGGATTCATGATGTTTTCCCGCGGGAATTGTTTCCTTCTCCAATGTACACCAAGTGGCGATGCCGCGGAAACTGGCACGGCGCATGCGGGTAAGTGGTTACTGCGCGCCGGGTTCCAGAGTTTTGGCGGGATCGGGGGCCAGCCCACCACTAAAGTGTGCCTCTTGACAATAGTCGTTATAACGAGTATTATAGGCGCGCTGGACGACCTATACGGAGGATTCCATGGTTCAAGTTATTCGCAGCGCGGATCGCCATCACCTGGACGCTGGCTGGCTTTCCACTCACTGGCATTTCTCTTTCGACGACTATTACGACCCCGCGAACATGTCATTCGGGCCGTTGCGCGTATTTAATGACGACGTGATTCAGCCGGCCAGCGGGTTTCCCACACACCCGCACAAGGAAATGGAAATCGTCACCTACGTAATTGACGGGACTCTGGAGCATACCGACAGCATGGGCAATAAAGGCCAAATCAAGCCCGGCGAAATTCAACGCATGAGCGCCGGCACCGGCCTGCGTCATTCGGAATACAACGCCTCAAAGACCGATCCGCTGCACTTGGTGCAACTCTGGATTATTCCCGCCAAGCAACGGCTCACGCCTTCATGGGAGCAGAAGCAATTCTCCGTCGAAGCGCGTAGCGGAAAGCTTCTGCCAATTGCGGTTCCGGACGGTGAGAAAGTCGATGGCGCCGTTTCCATTCATCAGGACGCCACGATTTACACTTCACTTCTGGCGAACAACCAGACAGCGAAGCTCGCGCTGGACGCCGGTCGGCGCGCATACATTTTCGTGATAAACGGCGAATTGAGGTTGGAAGCGAAGAACGGCAACAAAGACGCGAAACCGGTGACGCTTGCGGCCGGAGATCAAGCGCGCGTTACGGATGTGGACGCGCTCACGCTAAGCGGCGGCGCAACGCCCGCCGATTTTCTGCTGCTGGATTTGCCGTAACTAGAAAACGTTTCTGCCCGGTGCATTTGCTGCACGAGTGCGCTGGATAAAACTACGCATCGCCCAATCGCTTCCGCAATTCCTGTTTTCGCGCAAGCAGTTCATTCAATCGACCAGCCGCGCCCGCCGCCGCAGCCTGCGTGCCCGGCCGCGCGGAATGAACTTCAATCTCCCTCTGCACGGCCATCAATTCCGCTTCAGCGCGCTTGCGCCGCTGCACACCCAAACAACTTTCCGCCTCATCCCAATCCGGCGGCGCACTTGGCTCGAACGCAATATCGAAAAGCAATCGCCGGTCCGGCTCATCCAATGTTGTAGCCAAAACTGCCGCATCCGGACGTCCACCTTCAGCACAAATCGGCAGCAACGCCGCGAACACGCGTTCTGTCTCAAGTCCCGCGTGCAAATTTTCTTTAATAATTTCCTGCGCCAGCCGCTGACGGAAATCCTCAGCTTCAATCAGCATCTGCACCAATCGCCGCTCGGCGGGACGCGCGCTGCGTGCGATTAATTCCGGTTTCGTCTTCACTTCACTGCGCCGCTCCGCCGCCGCTTTTCGCAGCGCTTCGCGAAGCACCGGCTCTTCCACGCGCAACTGTTGCGATATTCTCGTGGCCCATTCCGAACGCAGCAGCGGATTCGCGATGCGCTGCACGTGCGGCATTAGAAAATTTACGGCGCTCAATTTTCCCTGCGCAGTCGTCAAATCCATTTGCCGCGCGCGGCTGATCAAATAATCCAGAAACGGCGGCGCCTTTTCGAGCAGCTTGCGATATTCCGCCGCGCCTTTTTTCTGAATGTACGTGTCCGGATCCGCTGGTTTTCCATCGAGTGACGGCAGCGCCAGCACGCGCGTATCAAAATCCTGCTCCAGCAGCAAAGCCAGCGAGCGTTCCGTCGCCGCCTGCCCCGCGTTATCGGGATCGTAGTTCACCACGATGCGCTTCGTGAATCGCGACACAAGTTTCACCTGCGCCTCGGTTAGGCTGGTGCCGCAACTGGCCACCACATTTTCCGCGCCGGCCAGCGCCACCGCGATCGTATCCATGTAGCCTTCCACCAGCACCACAAATCCGCCGCGTCGAATGGGCTCTTTCGCGCGGTCCAGGTGATACAGCAGCGCGCTCTTGGAATAAATCAGCGTCTCGGGCGAGTTCAAATATTTCGGCATGTCGTCGCCAAGAGAGCGTCCGCCGAACGCCACAATTTTTCCGGATTCATTCGCGATGGGAAACATGATGCGCCGGCGAAATCGATCGTAGAAACGCCCACTCGCGTCGCGCGAAATCAGCCCCGAAACTTCGATCAGTTTTTCAGGGAATTTCGATTTCAGTCCGCGCAACAACGCATCGCCGCCCGAAGGCGAAAATCCCAATCCGAATCGCGCAATCGCTTCGTCGTTCAGTCCGCGATCCGTAAGATACGCCCGAGCCGCTTTTCCTTCCGCGGTAGTCATCAAATGCCGCGCGAAAAATGCCGCCGCCAAACGGTGCATTTCCACCAGCACCGCACGTTGCTGATTCTGATGACGCTCCTCGGGGCTTCGCTCCCGCGCTTGTGGCACCGGAATGCCGCATTTATCCGCCACCACGCGAACCGCATCCAGAAACGCGACCTTGTCCACTTCCATAATAAATTTGAAAACGTCGCCGCCCACTCCGCACCCAAAGCAGTGATAAATCTGTTTCACCGGATGCACCGCAAACGAGGGCGATTTTTCCGAATGGAACGGACACAATCCTACAAAATTCTGTCCGCTCTTGCGCAAAGACACGTATTCGCCAATCACGCGAACAATGTCCGCCTGCTGTTTTACTTTATCCGCGAATGATCCGGCTTCAGCCATGGGATGAGCGAATGTATTTTATCGGATTCGAGCTGATGATTTCATTGTACAGCGAAGTGACTAACCTCGCGCCGGGCCGCGCGTAGCGTAGAGTACCACCGGAAATCCTCTGTGCCGGACATTTCGTTCGTAATGCATTCCGATTTTTTGCATGATGCGCCGCGACGCGAGGTTTTCCGCTATGGCAATGGCCACGATTCGATTCGTCCTCAAACTTTTCCGCGCCTCGCGCATCACCGCGCTCGCCGCTTCGGACGCGAGACCGCGTCCCCAATTCCGCGGCGTCAACCACCATCCAATTTCGACTTCCCAGCGGCATCCTAGTGGCAATGCCTGCAAGCCGCAAAGGCCGATCAGCCGCCCATCCGGCTTGCGTTGCATTTTCCAAAAACAAAATCCATTGCGCGCAATGTGCCGCATCTGGCGCGCAATAAATTCGCGCACCTTCGCATCGCTCCACGGCTCGCCGTTGTTTACGTAGCGCATCACTTCCGGATCTTGTGCGATTGGGCGAAACGCTACAGCGTCGGTAGGTTCCCAACGGCCAAGACGGAGACGCCGCGTTTCAATCGTGTGCGGAAATGGTTTGTGTGTCGGGCGACGCATCCCTTATTCCTTCAACTCAACCAGCGTTATCGCCGCGCCGCCGCGTTCCGGAATTTCATTGGTGATTTTTTCAACCAGTGGATGCCCGGAAAGAAATTCGGCCAACCCACGCCGCAGCGCGCCCGTACCATGTCCATGAATAATGCGCACTCCAAGCTTTCCCGCGACGGCCGCTTGATCCAGAAATTTGTCCACGCGCTCGGTCGCCTGTTCCACCGTGCATCCGATCACATTGATCTCGTCCGCCGAAGGCTCGTCCGTAGGTTGCGATCTCACGGTGACACCCGGCGAGTATTGCGGCTGCTTCGATTGCTTCTTCGCGCCGGCGTCGTCTTCCATGATGGAAAGAATGTCATCCAACGCAATTTTCATTCTCAGCGGCCCGGCTTCCACGTCAGCCCCTCGCCCGTCAATTCGACGCAACACCACTGGCGACGGGAATCCGCGCACGCGGATTCTTACGCCCGGCACAAGCCGCTCCGCCTGCACAGGTTTTTCGACCGGCGCCACCGCCGCGCCCAAATCCAATTGCGAAGCCGACAAATGTTGCACCACCGCCGCATCAGCTTCTTCGCGTGCATCGGTTCGCGCTTTCGTTACGGAACGCTGTGCCTGCTTTGAAAGTTGATCGCGGAGTTGGCGTTCCTTAATCGCTTCAAGCGCCTGCGTCAGCGCGGTCTCGTGCTGCTTCAGCGCCTCCGCAAATTTCTGTTCCAGTTCCGCGATGCGTTTGCGCTGGCGCTCCGACCATTCCGTCTGCAAAAGTTTGCGTTCGCGCGCGATTTCTTCAGATTGTTCGCGCACTGCGGCGCGCAGTGAGTCCACTTCATCGCGCGCGCCATGCAAATATGAAATTAGATTCGCCGCTTCGTGCGCCGCAGGACTCATCTCCGCACGCGCGCGTTCCAAAATGTGATGAGGCAGCCCCAACCGCTCGGCAATCGCAATCCCGCTCGATCCCCCCGGCACTCCGACCATCAACCGATAAGTCGGCCGCAGATTCACCGTGTCAAATTCCACCGCGGCGTTCAAAACTCCGGGTGTCGTCGAAGCATAGGCCTTCAACCGATCGTGATGCGTAGTTGCCAGCGTCAAACAATGTCGCGTGCGAAATTCTTCCAGCAAGGCCACCGCCAGCGCCGCGCCTTCCTCCGGTGCCGTGCCGGTGCCAAGTTCATCCACCAGAACCAGCGAATTCTGCGTCACAACCGCGAGCATCCCGCGCAAATTCAACATGTGCGCCGAAAAAGTGGAAAGATTCGCCGAGATCGATTGCTCGTCGCCGATGTCCGCAAGCACGTGATCGAACAGCGGCAACTCCGCCGTTTGCGCCGTCACAGGAATTCCGGATTGCGCGGCAAGCACAACCAGTCCGACAGTTTTCAACGCGACAGTTTTTCCGCCCGTGTTCGGCCCGCTAATCACCAGTACCGTTTCGCCGCCGCCCGTCGCCAGCGACATCGGCACCACGCGCCCGCCGTCCCGCCGAAGCGCCGCTTCCATCACCGGATGCCGCGCCGCGTCGAGTTTCATTTGAAAGCGCGAATCACTCGTTGAGTCAACGGCCATCTCGTTAGTCAAAAAAACCGGCAACGCGCAATCGAATTGACGCGCATATCGCCCGCGCGCAAAAAGCGAATCGAGTTCCGCAATGGTATCGGCCGCATGACGCAGCGCCGGCGCATTGCCCCGCAATAAATCACTAATCGCCGCAAGTATCCGCGCAATTTCTACGGATTCATCCTCAGCCAGCTGCACCAATTTATTATTGAGTTCAATCGCGGCAAGCGGCTCCACGTAAACGGTCTGCCCGGTAGCGCTCGCGCCGTGAACAATTGCATTCTTCACGCTGGAATGCTGGCGGTCCGCCGCGCGCACCGGAATCACATAGCGGTCGTTGCGAAGCGTCACATAGTCTTCGCCAGACTCCGCTCCGCGAGAACGTTGAATTTCGCGCAATGATTTCTGAATCGAATCGCGTGTCCGCGCCAGCGTTCCGCGAATGCGCCGTAATTCCGGCGAAGCATCGTCGCTGATTGTGCCGTCCGGCAAAACTGTTTTGCGAATGACAGTAGAAATATGCCGGAAATCCGCCAGCGATTCGGCCCGTGCGGAAACTCCGGGAAATGATTCGCGCGCTTCGCGGAAATGCGTTTTCAACCACGCAGACGTATCGAGCAGCGACGCCGCGTCCAGTAGTTCCGCTGGCGCGAGCACGGTGGTCGAAGCTGCAATTTCCGAAGCGCCCGGCTCCAGCCGCGTCAACCACGGATCAGGGTCGGCCAGCCCGCCGAATCCCAACTCATTGCTGCCCCGCAGCCATTCCATCGCTTCTCGAATCAGCGCAAATTCGCCGTCAAGCTTTGCTCGATCTTGCGAAAATGCCAACGCTTCCACGGACCGTCTTCCGGGCGCACATGTATTGAAGCCGCAAACGATTTCGCGCAGGCGGCCAAATTCAAGAAGTTCTTCAGCGGAACGAGGCATGATGGTTTCTATTTTTCGAGGCTTAGCTAAGCAATTGTAGCAGATTCGTTTTCGCGCTCACTTGTGCGCCGCAGCGCGCCGCAGACCAAGCTCTTCGACCATTGCGACGGTCAGCGCGTCCAGCACATCCGTGGCAGCCTTCGGTTTCAAATTATTGTTATTCCCAATAAATGAAAAAACTAAATGCGCCCCACGCCCGGACGTTGCATATCCAGCCAGCGAATCTACATGCGTCAGCGATCCCGTCTTCGCCCACACATTACCAGCCGCTGGCGTGCCCTTCATCCTGTCCATCAACGTGCCGTCTTCGCCCGCGACGGGAAGGACGGACCGATATGTCGCCGCCCACGGTTGCTCAGTAACCCATCGCAGTAGCGAAACTTCCGACTGCGGCGACACCATATCTTTTCGCGAGAGCCCCGAAGCGTCCGTCATCACCACATCATCTTCTTTAAGCCCAATACTCACGCGGAAATCCTGCTCGAATTGCAAAGCCGCCTCCGCCGATGGATCTCCTGTTTTTTGCCGCGCGGCCGCACGCAGAAACATTTCCGCGTGCAGATTCTGACTAATCTTCGCCATCACGCGAAGCGCGTCGGGAAGCGGCGGAGAAACATGCTGGGCGAATCCTTGGGGCCACGGCGGGATCGGAGCTGCTGAGATAATGCTGAAAAAACCAGCGGCGCTACCACACGCATGAGATTCGATATCACTCATCTCTGCGCTGCCGTCAGCCTTATACCACGCACCCAAATCTCCTGTGTGTTGCGCGCGTACATGCCCTTCAATCACAACTCCCCGCGCTTCCAATAAACTCTTCAGCACCGCCGCCGCAAATTCCGCAGGCCGGTCAATCGCAATTCCCATCGAATGAGGCTGCGCCCCAACCGGCATCGATCCGCTCACAATTATTAAAGTCGAGCCAGGATCACGCGAGGCCGAAAGTTTCTGCGGCGATCCCTTCGGCCCAGTCACAACTTCATTCCGAATTTGATAAACGCTCGTCGAAGGCGAAATCGTATAAGTGGCCGGCGCTCCCGCCGCGTCACCAGCCTGCAACTCCAGAAAAAATACCCCATCATTCACTTCCAACGCCGAAACCGGCACACCATAACTCCACAGCATGTCGTCAATCGCCCAGCCGGAAGGATAAGCTCCGCCCGCAAAATAACTGTCGTCGCCGACCACATCGCCGGTAATTTTCTTCACGCCGCGAGCCACAACCGCATCCGCCATCTCCGCCAGAATCTTTTCCGGCGGCCCGTCGCGTTCCGCTTTCTTCGCAAACGGAAAAACTCGATTGGAAAGATTCGGATCGCCGCGCCCCACCAACACCACATCTCCGGCCAGCACGCCATCGCCACTCAAAGCCGAGCGGCTTTCAACGGTTGTATGAAAACAATAGTCCGTTCCCAGCGTGGCCAATGTCAGCGCTGCAGTAAATAATTTCGCATTCGACGCCGGCAGAAAATAACGATCCGCGTTCAGCGAATAAAGCACTTCGCCGCTGTCTGCGTCTTCCACCAGCATTCCCCAATAGCCGCGATTCACGTCAGCGGCGGCGAGAATTTTTTCCACCCGCGCGCGAAATGCAGCAACCCCAGGCCGTTCGCGCGTCGCAGGCGCAGATTTCCCACCACGCCCCGGCGCGCCAGCACGATGCGCGGCCGATTGCGCGCTAACCGGTAGTCCCGTTACCGCCGAAATCAAAATCAGCGCAAATATTTTCCGTAAATTCAATCGACTCATTTCGTTTTCACAAGCGGCCAGATTCTTCATCACGCCGCGATCCGCGCAAACACAAGTTCAACTCGAACCTATCGGTTTCCGCAGAGCACGTCAATCCGCGCTTCACGCGAATCCGCAGCCAACCAAATCTCGCTTCAACCACTCTTATCGGAGCAGATGTTGCGCGCGTGCGCGGGAAGCACTATTATCATTGCGCCCATCCCATCTGGAGGATACGAATGCGAAAAGCGATTGCTCTTGCTGCGGCGTTTGCCCTGGCCGCCATGCCGCTCGTCGGCGCCGATAAGGATAAAGACGAAGACCGTTTGATGGATTGCGGCACTGCGATCCACGAAATTCTGAATGTGCCGGACAACATTCCGCAAAATCTCCTCGACAAAGCCGAATGCGTGATCGTGATGCCCAACGTGTTGAAGGTCGCCTTCATTGGCGGTGGCACCTACGGACGCGGCGCAATGACTTGCCGTAGCGGCGCGCGCTTTGACGGTCCCTGGGGACCGCCGACAATGATGGCGATGGAAGGCGGCAGCATCGGCTTTCAGGCCGGCGCGTCCGCAACCGATTTAGTCTTGCTTGTAATGAACGATCGCGGCGCCCGCGCCATTCTGGAAAATAAGGTGAAGCTCGGCGCGGACGCGACCGCTGCTGCCGGCCCGAAGGGCCGCACCGCTGAAGCTGACACCGATACTACAATGCGCGCCGAAGTGCTTTCCTATTCGCGTTCGCGCGGATTGTTCGCCGGCGTTTCACTGGAAGGCTCAACTCTGCGCCCGGACGAGGACGCCAACGCGCGCCTCTACGGAAAAATGGTGCGCGCTCGCGATTTGGTTTTGCTCAACTCCATGCCCGCGCCCGCCGCTGCGAAAGATCTGCTGGAAACGCTTACGCAGCATTCACCGAAAAACGATTCCTCCGGCAAGGCAAAGTAGTTTTTATTTTTGATTCAGATTTTGCAAACGGTCCCGGTTTTTACCGGGACCGTTCTGCGTTAGGACTCATGAACTTGTTTGCGCGGCTCGCGATACACGCGCAACTCAAATAGGTCCGGTCGCGAATAATGTCCCGCGACGTCCAGTGACAGTTTTTCCTGCGCAATTCGCTCTAAGTCTACTTCCGCAACGATGATTTGTTCGCGGCCGCGAACCGGTTCCACAATGTAAGTCGCGTCGGGCGCGATAATTGCCGAGCCGCCATCGAGCAGCACTTCATCTGCGCCGGCGAAATCTTCCGCCAATTCAAAATCGCGCGGCAACATTGATTTCGTCAGGTAAGTGGCCGCCAGCAAAACAAACGCGCGTCCTTCAAATGCGTAGTGGCGCGAAGCCAGTTGATACATCTCGCGGCCCGCCGGCCACGCCGCCACGTGAATCTGTTCGCCGTCGGCGTGAAGAACTTGCCGCGCAAGGGGCATCCAGTGTTCCCAGCAAATCAATCCGCCCACCCGCGCGTCGGCAATGTCGTATGCGCGCAATCCTGCCGCGTCGCCCTGGCCCCAAATCAGCCGTTCGCCGCCGGTCGGCACCAGTTTGCGATGCCGCCCGAGAATTTCGCCTTCGGCCGAAATAAATAGAAGAGTGTTGTACAGACTTCCGGTATTGACGCGCTCATTCGCTCCCATCACCACGGCGCAACGCGCTTCACGCGCCGCGCGGCACAAATTTTCAGTTTCTGGGGAGGAAATCGTCAGACTATTTCGCGCCAGCCGCGCATGCAATCGCTTGGAGGGCTCGTGCTCCCATTTTCCGAGTGATCCGGTATCGCACCACAGCGGATAAACGGGCAGCCAGGTTTCCGGAAATGCGATCAGCCGTGCCCCGCGCCTTCCCGCTTCACGAATCCACTCGCACGCTTTGGCCACCGACCCAGCTAAATCCAGAACGGCCGGAGCAGCCTGCGCGATCGCAACCGTAACCTTCATAGAATTCCACCTCCGGCTGCAATTCAATCACAAGCGCGAAACTTCACGAAATCTGAATAGCCCCTCACACCGGCGCCGTCGATTTGCGGAATCTCCGCGCATCACTTACTCTGCATTATCCCAATTTGCTGGCGTCAGAATTGCCCGGGATTCGCCGAATATGCTCTGTCCAATTTGCAACAAACGAAAAGCCGAACGGTTTTGCCCCGCCAAGGGCGAAAAAATTTGCGCCGTGTGCTGTGGCACCGAACGCGAAGTCACCATTGACTGTCCCGTGGACTGCGGCTATCTAATCGCCGCGCACCGCTACGAGCTGAAACAGAATAAGCCGCTGCCTGTTTCCGAAGTTCCGTTCCCAGATTTAGAAATTCCGCGCGACTTAATTCACTTAAATCGCTCGCTGGTTTCCGGCCTGGCGTTCGCAATTCTAAAATGCGCTGCCGAAAATCCTTCGGCCAACGATACCGACGTCCTCGCTGCACTACAGGCGCTCGCTGAAAAATTTCGCACACTCGGATCAGGAATTTACTACGAAAAACCTCCGGCCGGCGGCCCTCCGCAAGCAATTTATGCGGCGCTCGATAAATTTATCGAAGATTTTAAGCAGCAGTTGGCGAAGCAGGGTGGTCCGACTCACCTGAAAGATATCGACATCTTCCTGTTTCTGGTTTTTCTGCTCCGCGTAGGACGCCAACAAACAAACGGGCGTCCGAAATCGCGCGCCTATCTCGAATTTCTCCGTGGACAATTCCCGAAAACAACCGCAGCCCCGCAACCCGAGCCCTCGCGCATCATCGTCCCCTAGTGAGCAATTCTGTAGCTCAGGGCGCCCCGGCACAGTTCGCCGGGGGCCCTGAGGTCTCACCACGTACCAAAATCGCCAAACCTCAGCGCACAGCCGATGTTTCCACCGTCCTCGATCGCACAGAATTTTCCCGTCGCGTGACAGCCCCCAGCACGCACAATATTCCCAGCACGACTGCGACAATGCGAATCCATCTCACCATTACATCGTGATTTCTTCTCATGGAATATTTTTCCTGCGATCGAATTTAGACTCTGTTATGAAGTTGAACGTTGCTAAGAAGCCGAAAGCCGCAACCGCGCATCCCCCAACGAAAAAGAAAGCTGGCTGGCACTATCAAATCGAACCGCCGCCTCGGGTCGGCTTCCCAATCCATACTTCCGTCGAACCAGCGCCAACCGCTCCGAAACTTCTCGTCGATAAGTCTCCGGCGCATAAGCCGCGCGTCCATAAAACTCGCGATACTGTTTCGCCAGCCTCGGAAATTTCTCCTCAATAAAAGGCAAAAATTCTTTCGCCGCCGAAGGCATCAAAAAAAGCGCCGCCGCCGCGAACCACTGTGCGTCTACTTCTTTCGCCGCTTCCGCCATCCTCTCAAAATGCGCATCGCTATCCGTCAACCCCGGCAGCACCGGCATCATAAAAACTCCCGCCGCCAATCCCGCCTCACGCAACTTTCGCACCGCCGCAAATCGTAAATCCGGCCGTGGCGCGCGCGGTTCCAACATTCGCGCCAATCGAGTCCGCAGCGTAACAATCGTCACATTAATGGTTAGCGACGACTGCGCGGATATTCGTTTCAGAAGATCAATGTCCCGCACCACTTGATCCGACTTCGTCGTAATCGAAACGCTCAGTCCCCGCCGTTCCGCCAGCCGCTCCAACACCGCGCGCGTCACTCCAAATTCCCGCTCCGCCGGCTGATAAGGATCAGTAGCCGCGCCAATCGCAATGTGTTCTCCGGCCACATGCTTTTCCGCCAGGTCGCGCGAAACAATCGGCCCGGCATTCGCCTTTGCATAAATCTTTCGCTCGAAATCTGTGCTGTCCAGTTCCATGAACTCGTGCGTGTAGCGCGCATAACAATAACGGCAGCCAAATTCGCATCCGCGGTAGGGATTGATCGTCCAGGGAAACGGAACGCGCTTTGAATCGCAATGATTTAGGATCGAACGCACCGGCAACAAAAAATACTCCGTGCCGCGCTTGGCTTCAGCGCAAGGTGAATCAGCGGCGAGGCGGGCGATGCCGACAAGGTCGGCAGCAAGCTTCGGTGGTAGCGAAGCCGTGGGCTTGTCCCGGTGGAGCGGGACGTTGGGGAATAAGGTAGGAGTGGGAATAGTGGCCATCGTCCGGCTCGCCGCTGAATTCGGTCAGCTTGCGCGCAGTATTTCGCCTTTTGTTCGCCATGTCAAGAGAAATCGTGAGAGTGTTCCAAAAAAGTTGAAGCTTGGCAAGGTTCAATTTTGAGGAGTAGTACTAGGATATCTTACGCCGTCCAAGCGGTTGGATAAATCCTTTGTTTTCAATGAGTTATATTGAATTTGGCGTTGTTTCCTGCTAGGCTACGTGAATGCGTCCTGGTCTATTTCTCGTGTTATGTTGTTCGGTTGTACTTTGCTGGGCCGCCAAGGTTGAAGAAACCTGTGCAGGGAGGTTTGTTCCTAGTAACGATGTAGGTGAAGCAGTAACGCGTTTCATGACGTCGTTGAAATGCATCACGATATTCGATAATCCCATACGCCAACATAGTCGAAGTATCCCAACGAACTGCCTCAATCTGCGACTGAGCGGGACGCCCGCCTTCAAAGACGGATTTAAGCTGTATTTTTTCGTTGGGGGTCAGAATGCGTCCACCGAGCGGAACTGCTTGTTCGTCAATCGCGCACGCTTCGTAATCAGGACTATCGGGGATTTGTCCTTTCTCGATAATACAATATCTCTGGCGGTAGCTCGTGATCTTGGCGGGCGTGCGGCCATGATTTTCCAGGTTGATCTCGAGGGTCCAATCTATACCTATGGCTGGCACTGTAACCCAGTCGAGTTCTTCAGGGATTTCTTCGATAGTGGCGGTTATCCACGCACGTTCCACGTCGCGAGTACTTTTGATCTGAAAGATGAATACTCCGATGGTGATGAATGTGAAGAAAGCGATCGCGAGAGTGGAAAATCCGGCGACTTGGTCAATCCAAGAAGGCGCGGGCTTATCTTCGCGGCCTTTCTTGTCTGCGGCGTGGTCTTGGGTGGGATTGGAACTTGGGACATGTTCAAGCACGGTAGGTTTTGGATTTTGATCGTCGTTTCGATTTGTGGTTGGGTTTGCTGGTGTATTGGATGGAGTATCTACATGGGTTGGCCGTGGTGGGGCCTGTTCAAGTGGTCCTGAAAACAGCAATAGGAACATTGCCAGAATCATATTGTATTGGTGTTCCCGACGTTCGCCGGCTTTCTACAGTCTGCGGCGGTGTTGTGCGTAGGCCCCGACTTTGAATCGGGGCCTACTTTGTTAAGGGTTAGAACAGACCTGCAATGAACTCGTCGAGTGCGTGGCTAAAAAGATGTTCGGCCACCGTACGACAACCGCGTGTACAACGCGGGTCACTTAGCAGAACTGTTCCAATCAACAGCGCCGCAATAACCAAGCCTGCGTTATTTTTATTCATGGTGTTTAGCATTTAGGATCGATGTCTCTTAAAACGACACCGATACGGGGCCTACACACCTCCTTGCCAAGCATATAGCTTCCCCGATTGACAAGATTTTACTCCTGAAGTTATTTCGTTGTGAAGGTAAAAAGATCGGCGGGGGTCATTCTCAGCTTTTTGGAAATTTTTTCCAGCATCTCAAAAGAAGGCGCGTTGATTCCTCGTTCGATAAGGCTCAAGAAGTCTACCGACATTTCGAGAGTTTCCGCGAATCGTTCCTGGGTCATTCCGCGCCGCACGCGGATTTCCCGCAGATGACTTCCAAACTGTTTACGTAACGTCGCCACTGGCAGGCTCTACCCAAGCGGGAGTCTGTCGTAGTATGGTTACGGGCACCACCGAACGAGATTACGGGTACGATTGGAGTTCTCGATGAAGCGAACCGCAAACATATTCACCGCCATTCTATTGCTGCCAATTCTTCTGTCTGGATGCCCAGGTACGGAGAGAATCCGCGAAGCGCACCTTTACAACCTCACTACAGGCGAAGTCGCTCCAACTCAATTCACCGATGCAGGTCGAGGAAAAGGAACCGTTGCAGTTACGCTTGCGTCCGGTGAGCAATTCAAAGGCGAGTACGTGACCGTTCTCACTGAAGAAAGTAGTTGGGGCTCAATTTACGCCAGTGTCTACGGACGAGGCGCGCTTACAACAGCCAGCGGCACGCAACGATCACGATCCCAAAGCTCGCAGCAATATGGAACGGCCATCGCTACGGGCGATAAAGGAACCATCATTCAGTGCGAATACGTGATGAGCCTAAGAAATCGGGCCGGTACGGGAGCCTGTGAGGACAATCACAAGGTCAAATACAAAGTGATGTTCTAAATGTCCCTCAAGAGAACAATTGCGCGCGAATGGCTGTATTTAGTCGCCGGGATATTCCTCGGACTTCTGCTAATGATCGCACCTGTACTATCATAAAAGGTTTTTCGGAAGGATTCTCAACCGTATGGCACATTTTATTTGTGCGACCTGAATTTGGAGCTTGGATTTTTCTATCAATACCATACGTGGTCTTTCAGTTTTCGCGTTCTATTGTATGGGCGGTAAGGAATTCTAAAGCTACTCCGGAGGGATAACCCGATGCCGCGTCCGTCAGATCCGTGGGAACAAGCAATGATGGGAGAGTACAAGATCGACGATGTGACACAACTGCGGAAAGTTCTAGCACAACCGCCAAGCCCGAAATACAGTCGAGCCGATGAGATTCAAGCTGGCCAGTTAGAATTTGAACGATGCGTGGAAAATTACGCACGTCAGCGCGATATCGATTTCATTCGGCGCGCGCCCGTAGTTGCCAAATTCACCCTGTACTTCCCGTTTCGCGGTAACTAGCGGCTATCGCACCGAACCGACTCGAGGCTTCGCTGTGACCCGGAGCATAGGGGGTAACTTTTATGCCTAACAAAATGCTATTTGTTTGAATTGGTTTTTGAAAAACTGATATTGTTTTCGCACTACTATGGATAATCAAGAATCCATCTTCGACGTTAGTGAGATGTTTCAAGTGGTTGTTATTTGCAATGGGTGTCATAACGGTGTCCTATTCAACTGTTCAAACGGTGACACTGGGCTGCCGTTAGAGTGTCCAACTTGCAAGTCTGATTTCTTAAAAGTTGGGCAACTTTTGGGCGATTACAGGAGATTCTTTAAGGCGGCAGTAGAATCACATCACACATTTCAGTTCAGAGTCCGTAACATTGTTAAGAACTAGCCCTGAACCAACAAGCCATTCCTGCTCATGCGACCTTTTCTGACTCCGCTAGATCACCTCTTCGAGCTAATTTGACGGGTGGAACAGTGTTTCGAGATCGCCCCAACAGATCGGCTTTGAGCATGTTTCTGATGGTTCGTTCCGTGCGATTGCGGTAGTGAGTCTTCTGCCGCTTCCTAAACCAACGATTAGTCCTTTCAACGTGGTTCGTTGTTGAGTCCAGGTCTTCGTAATCCAGAAAAGTTACCATTTTCTCGAATTTCTTGTCCGGCAGGCGTTTGAGCGCTACCTGTAATCCGGGAATCTCCTTATATTGGTCGTTTGCTCTCATCGCGCGCAGTCTAGCCCAGGCGTCAGTGACGCCTTGATTCCTTTGAAACAGGTTGAGTAAATCTAGAAAAAAACTGCGCATCGCATGAAGTTCCGGGTAACGACCAGATAGGTGTGTTATCACTCTGCGCTGCCGGGCCGAAAGATTTTCATCTCGCGTAAGAAATGCCATGCGGTGTTCCCGAATGAGCAGTTTGTCCCACTCCTTACGCTTCATTTGTTGAATCCACCATCCGGGTGCGGTGAAGTTTTCGTGCGGCAAATGGCCGCCTTTGTATAGTGTCCTGTAGAAAGTCCGAATGGCACTTTCAATGTCATCTGTGCAGTTTTTGATCACGTGAAAGATGCAGAGTTGTATTCGCACGGCCGGCCAAATCTCTTGTGGAACTGACGTATAAAGTGCCGAACCGTCCACGATTAGCACTTCAGGGCGTATGCCGATGCTGTCTAGGTATCTGAGAAACTTTTCCAGCTCGCCGCTGGTGCCGCCCCTGCAGAGATGAAAGGAAACTGTTCGACGATTTAGTGGATCAGTTGCAAACATCAGGCAAAAACCCTTGTCATAAACCTCATCAATAGCCAGGGCGCCTGAAAACGATTGGACAGCCAGCGGTTCATATTCTTTTTCAAAATCAATCTTGTCGGCTCGGCTGTGAAACCACCTGTGACAGCTTGATTTCGACGGCGTGATATGGAAGTCGCGCGAAAGGCGATTGGGAAGCGCGGTGAAAGTTGTTTTGTCGTCTCGGATCGCTACAAAGCCTTTTTCGAGCGCACGCTTACTGTAATGTTTCCCCTTCTCGGCGAGGCCGGTTTGCAGACGAAAATGCTTTTTGCAAACAACACAATTGTAGACGCCGACCCTGACGGGAACAACGCGTTCGCCGTCCAAGCTGATATCGCGAATCCTACGCCGAGCGATCGAATGCCGTTTGCCTTCATTGTGGCAAACCGGACACTCAGCCGTCGGCGGCGCTATTTCTAGTGCATTATCCCAAGCAACTTCCACGCGGCCTCTTGACAGCACTCGCGAAGCGACCGCAGACTGAAAGTGGCTACCATCCACATTCTTGCGGTTTCCGTGAGTGTGTGGAATGCCCCCTCTGGCGCGCTCAAACGCGTCGGGGGGTTTTTAATTTGTAGGGATACAAAGCGAATTGAGGGGAATTGCTCCCCTTGAAAACTGGTGGTGGACGTGCAAAAATGCAGAATCCAATCGTCATTGGTTAGCGCCGATGCCTTTGGGTTTTACTGAGGCTCGCTGTTACAGGCAGCGGGCCTCAGGTCTTAGTCATCCAAATCTTTTAGGTGCTCCGCCACAGGAACCGTATACCGATACCGATTTCCCTCGGCACCGCGCTTCCGTTCGGGATCACAGAAACCGTCTTTGGCTAATCGCTGTAGCGTCGTGCCTACCGAGCTCTTCGGATCTTTTGCGGTCGATTTGTAGCCGCCGCGAAACACCATGTATTCGATCTGCGCTTTGGAGAGCCACCGATCCCGATGATCGCGGAGGATGGTCTTGCAAGTATCGGCGAGCGACATGCCTGCAAACGGTTGTTTTGCAACGTAGGCTCGTTCCAGCTCTTGGGAGAGTTGCTCTATGGGCAACGCTCCGACCATTTCGAGCGTGTGACGGAAATTTTCAATCTCGCGGTCTAATTCCGATCGTTTACGTTCAGCTTCTTTTAGCAGCTTCAGGATTTTCTTCGTCGTCGGGTCCATATCATCGCGTCCAAGCGATTGACGCAATGTAGCATTTCCATTGATACAACGCAAGCGCAGTTTATTCTTCATGGTCATTCCTCCGTTAAATCAATCCAAGGTGTGTGCAGGTGGTGAAAAAACACGGCCGGATCACGTTATGGTGCGGCAGAGGCAGTTCCGGCTTTGCTGTTCCGGTTTCCCGCGATTTTTGGCCTTGAAACGCGCGCATTGTACCGTTTTCCCTTTATATTCGCCTTTGCAGACTTAACAGCCTATTATCTATAGGCTTGCAGGCGTCAATTTTTTTAGAACAGTCTCGAAATCGTTCGCTATTTGTTCGCCTAAGGAAACATGCGCTATTCTCTGGGATCTAGAGGGAATTGAGCGGTTACTCGGTGGGCTTGTCGCGCTAAAGCAGCTTCATCGCGACGGCGGATCTAATGGCGGCATCCACGGCTCCACCCAATAATCGAATGCCAGCCACAGCCCGCGTGTAGTCCGCACCAACAGTAATGACACTAGAATCGCCGCAAACATCCACGTCGCGATTTTCAATTCCGGAGAGGCTAACCAAATTTCCGGCATCAATCGCGAAAGCAGATACACGATGAGCACCAGAAACGCCGTGATACCGTAATTGATCATCATGGCGCCAACGTAGTATCCGGACTCGCGATAAAAGCCCAATCCGCATACGGAGCACTCGCGATTCATCCGAAAAAATGTTGTGTAAAGCCGCCCGTCGCCGCAGCGCGGACATCGCAGCCGCAGCCCGCGCCCAATCGCGGCCTTGAATTCCGGACGATACGGAATCGCGCTTTCATCCATACCCAACATTGTATCTGGAAGCGCGCGGTGCAGTCGGATTGTTCAGGAAATTCTGATGCCGAATTCGCCGCATTGCTCAACTCGCCGCGTTGTACATAACCGTTCCACTGCGCCCATCAGGCCAAGACTATAATTAAAGTCGGAGCCTCGCGTGGATCACATCGGAATTCTGATTCTTGACGACGATCTCGTAAGCCAGGGCGCGCTTTGGCAGGTTCTGGATTCCGAAGGCTGGCAAATCCGCATGATCAAGGATCCCAATCTCGCCCTGACGGAATTAGCGAAGGGCGAAGCCGCTCTGGTGATTGCCAATGTCGCCATGACCGGACTTTCCGGCCCCGTTTTTGAAACTCTGAAAATACTTTCCGAAGCGACGGCCGGCGATGGCGAAGGCGCGCGGACTCCAGCGCGTGTATTATTTTTGGTTCCAGCGGGAATTGGCCCGGAAGCCCAGCCAGTTTTGGAAAAAGCGGGCTTGCCATTTCTGCTGAAGCCATATCACCTGCACGATTTCCTGCAAAAAATAAGCGACTTGCTTCTGGAAGCGAACGCCATCACCGCCTCCATGCGCAGTGTGCAGGATCAATTGAAAGTGGCGCCGCGCCCGCTGGTGCGCAGCGGTTCCAGACTGGATTCGCGCCGCACGGATATGTTCGCCGGCCGCGCCGACTACTCCATGACCGAGGAAGAACTCCTGGAATACGAACGGCAAGAAGCAGAAACCACCAAAAAGAAAAAGAACCCTAAAAAAGACGACTACATCTCCTAAATATTTTCCTCACCCAAATCATTCATCCGCCGCACCTGACTCCGATCCTTCTTGCCCGCCAGCAATTCCGTCATCGTCAACCTCAAAACCGGATGCCGCAACGTAGGCGCAATTTCCGCCATCGGCACCAACACAAATCGCCGCTCCGTCATTCGCGGATGCGGAATCTCCAGCTCCGCCGCGCGCATAATACTCGTGCCGAACAATAAAATATCAATATCAATCGTGCGCGGCCCTGAACGCACAATTCGCTTGCGCCCCAGTTCGCGTTCGATCCCGCGAATCACCCGCAAAAGTTGCCGCGGCATCAATTGCGTTTCCGCTTCCACCGCAATATTCAAAAACCATCCCTGCGCCAAAAATTCCACCGGCTCCGTTTCATAAAACGACGAGCGCTTCACAATCCGCACGCCTTCTTCATCCAGACGCGCGAGCGCCCGCTCGATGTGCGCGGCGCGGTCGCCAAGATTTGATCCGAGCGAAAGATAAACGGTGTGCGTAGGCATGTCGGCAGCCGCTAAAATAATGGCTGCTGGCGGCGGGGAACTTCCAATCCAAAATGTTTATAAGCCAGTGGAGTGGCCACGCGTCCGCGCTGCGTGCGATCCAACAATCCAAGCTGCATCAAATAAGGTTCGTAAATTTCTTCAATCGCGTCTTCTTCTTCACTCAGTGACGCCGCAATTGTGTTCAATCCCACCGGTCCGCCCGCATATTTGTGCAGAATGGTGAGCATCAAATTGCGGTCCGTTTCTTCCAGGCCGTGCTCATCCACGCCCAGCATCGCCAGCGATTCCTGCGCAACCGGCTTTGTGACGTGTCCCTGTGCGCGAACTTCCGCGTAATCGCGCGCGCGGCGCAACAAGCGATTCGCAACGCGAGGAGTTCCTCGCGCGCGCCGCGCAATTTCCACCGCGCCTTCGTCATCAATGGAAATATTCAAAATTTGTGCGGAGCGATGCACGATCACCGCAAGATCTTCCGGCGTGTAAAAATCCAAACGGTGCACAATCCCGAAACGCGAACGCAGCGGCGCGGTAATTAATCCCGCTCGAGTGGTTGCGCCCACCAAAGTAAATTTGCTCAGCGGAAATGGATGAATCCGCGCGCCCGGCCCCTGCCCGATAATCAAATCGATGCGGTAATCTTCCATCGCCGGATACAGAACTTCTTCTACCGCCGGCATCAGCCGATGAATTTCATCTAGAAAAAATAATTCGCGCGGCTCCATCGCCGTCAAGATAGCCGTCAAATCACCTTTGCGTTCTAGCAGCGGCCCCGAGCTCGTCTTAATCGCCACGCCCATTTCGTTGGCAATAATTTGTGCAAGCGTTGTTTTTCCCAATCCCGGCGGCCCAAATAATAATACGTGATCCAGGGCTTCTCCACGCGAGCGCGCCGCTTCTATGAAAATCGCCAAATTTTCTTTCACGCGCGATTGCCCGATAAAGTCCTCAAGCCGTTTCGGCCGGACGCTCGATTCAATACTCGCGTCCTCGCCCGACGCCCGGCCGGAAACGATTCTCTGGCCGTGCTTATCTTTCAGCGGATCTTCGGCTCGCACTGGTTTCATCCCGCTCATATTATTCGGAAACTACCTCGCCGCTCGCGCCATGCGTTCCACTGGTGACGCAAGTTTTTGCAGCGCCGCCTTCAGCAACACTTCAAAATTCTGCGCGCCTTTTTGTTTGCTGGATTCCACAGCCGATTCCGCCGCGTGCCGCTCATATCCCAAATTAATCAATGCGGAAATCACATCTTCCACCGGCCCCGCCGGTGATGCAGGACGGGAAGGCTGATGCGCTTCCATCGTCGCAAGTTTATCGCGCAATTCCAGCACAATACGCTCGGCGGTTTTTTTGCCGACGCCGGGAATTTGCGTCAACGCGGCGATATCGCCGCGCCGAATCGCGGGGACCAAATCCTCCACGCTCATGCCCGAAAGAATTTTCATGGCCAGCACTGGTCCCACGCCCGAGGCCGCAATCAATAACTCAAAGCAATGCCGTTCGCGCGAACTCAAAAATCCGTAAAGCGAAATTCCGTCATCGCGCATGTGCGTATGCACCAACAAAATAACTTCGTCATGCAAATCGCCCATAGACGCATATGTGGAAAGAGGAATGTGCACCAGATACCCAACGCCGCCCACGTCCACAACCACTTGGTTGGGCCGTTTATCGAGAAGCGTTCCGCGAAGTTGGGCGATCATAAATTATGCAGGGGCGAAAGCCCGGCGAAGAGATTATTCATCCCCGCGCGCACCATGTCAACGCGATACCTACCAACGAGTTGCGCACGCCGCTTCAAGAAGCGTGACCACGGCCGCGGCAATCAACAGTCCCGCTCCGAATCTAGGACGGTTGTTCCGATGCGCGATGATGCCGAAGATCACAACTGAAGCGGGAGGCAGGAGAAAAGGAATCGCCACGACGATGCCGTGACTGCCCCAAGTAACATAAAACAAAAACACAGAGGCGACCGCCGCCACTAAGCCAATTCCTAAGCCAGCCAAAATTCCAATCACCGCGCTATCTTTTTTGGTTCGAGGTTCAGTTGAGACTGGATCCATAAGGCACTCGCTCCATCACAGAATTTGGATCGGCGTAATCGCCGCGGCGCCCGCTTCGGCCGCGTGGCGCAAGGGCGCGAGCCGCGTTTCTTCCAGCTTGTCGCGATAGAACATGTTGTAAGTATCGAACGGAATCAGGCGTCCATCAGGATGCGCGATGTGGATGCAGCTTTTTTTCACGGAGCGCACATCGAACGCGTGCGCATCCATGAATTGAATGATCAGCACGCGAAAGATATTTTCGTAAGTGAGTCCGACCGGTGCCTGGATTTGCGGCAAACAGCACAGAAGATCGCGCAAACTGTGCGCGGTGGAATCCGGCGAATGATTGGTGGCGAATAATTCAAACACTCCGCGTCTGACCGCGTCGTCTTCTTCAAACACAATGGTGTTGCGGCCACCCTCGATCAATATTTTCGGATCGATCATCCCTGTGAGCGGCACAACTTTGCCGTTCAGCTTCAGCGCGTAGGCCATCGCCAAACAATCCGGATGGCATGGCACCGGCAAAACATCTTCCGGCCGAAAAACCGAACTCTGCTCAAGAATTTTGCGGCGAACTTCAGTAAGCGTCAGACGCCCGGTGGAAGGATTGTATTGATCCACCCGCCCGGCATGTTGAATCGGTTGAAATGTAACGCCGCGGACGCAGGGCTGTTGCAGTCCGAATTCAATGATGCTGCCGATTTCGTCGTCATTCAATCCGCGCTGCAATGTCACAACTAGAGTTGTGGAAACGCCGAGGCGATTCAGCCGTTCCAATGCGCGTTGACGCGTCGTTCGCAAATCCGCGCCGCGCAGCACGAGAAGTGGAGCTGCTTTCTGCGAATCGAATTGCAGATAAATTTCAATGTCGGGCATGTAGCTAGCCAGGTGCTTCGCAAATTCCTCGTCTTGCGCAATGCGAATTCCGTTTGTATTCACCATTAAATGCCGGATGGGACGGGCTTTCGCCAAATCCAATATGGCGAAAAAATCCGGATGCAGAGTTGGCTCGCCGCCGGAAATTTGAACCACGTCCGGCTCCGTTTCGTTGCGAACAATGGCATCGAGCATTCGCTCGATCTGTTTCATGGATCGATATTCCTGCCGTTCGGGTCCACTTTCCGCGTAACACACCGGGCAACGCAAATTGCAGGCGTCACAAATTTCCACCAGTGAAAGACACGAATGTTGTTCGTGATCGGTGCACAAACCGCAATCGTAAGGACATCCCCATTTCACCGGCGTGTTGTAATGCGTGGGCATTTCCGGTGTTTTAATAAAAACTTCGCGGCAGCGCCGGTAATATTCAATGTCATCGGCTACCAAAACTTTCTCGTGGCCGTGCGCCGGACAATGCTTCAGCAAAAAAACATTTCCATTCTCGAATACAATTTTCCCTTCGAGCTTGCGGAAACAAGTCGAGCAGATGGTCAGCGCGACGTCGTAAAATAAATAGGGCCGAACGCGATTAGTCATGCTTGTGCGCCTCGTCTCCTGCGCCTTGAAATAAGAGCCACCACCATCCAAACGAAAGTGACGGGGACGGCGATTGTCGCGACGATGAATACGACTGCCTCTAATTCAAAAAGGCTTGAGCTGCCTTGAAAGCCCACTAGCAT
>Ga0210410_10000305_pt1 | contig 60304 bp, 47 predicted proteins | sample IncBWC4MmetaG_FD_161058 | JGI IMG/M metagenome (GOLD analysis project Ga0210410, IMG submission 161058) | Forest soil microbial communities from Barre Woods Harvard Forest LTER site, Petersham, Massachusetts, United States - Inc-BW-C-4-M | ecosystem: Environmental > Terrestrial > Soil >... | reverse complement strand
ATTGTCCGCGTCGTTTGGCCCTTTGGTCATGTCTTCGGTCAGGTAAAGTTCCTTCTTCGTATCGGACTGCATGAAATTGGGATACACGCAGCCGGAAGATGCAAACACAACTTTCTTCACCTTGGCCTTCAGTGCCTCCGCAAAAACCAATCCATCCAGGAAAAAATTTGACGCTGGTCCTGCCTGGTGAAGGTCAACATAACCGCGGCCGCCGTGATCTGCCGCTAAATGAAAAACCGTGTCCACACCCTGCATTGCCGCGCGCGCCATTCCCGGTTCGCGCAAATCTGCCTGCAGAAATTCGACTTTGCCCGTGCCCAGTGCCTCGCGAAGATTGCCGAGATGCCCGCTCGTCAGGTCGTCGACGATCCGAATCTTGGCGGCGCCGCGCGCCAGGAGGTGATCGGTGAGCGTCGACCCGATGAACGATGCTCCCCCGCTAACAAACACTGTCTTTCCCGTCCAATGCGTTTCCGCTGTCGTCACGCTCTCGATTCCTCCCCGAATTATTTCCCGGCCGCGAACTGCTCGAAAATTTCAGTAAATCTTCGTAATTCTTTGACTCTATCATAATCGGGCGCCGCGGCCCGTGCCGCTTGGCCCATGGCCATCGTCTTTTGCGGATCGCCAATGAGTCCGCGAACCACGGAGACGAGTTCCGTGGGTTTGTCCGGGTCCGCGGAAAGCGCAAATCCGCGCCGGACGCCGATCGACACCGCATCTATCTCTGACGGCGCAACGGCCACGATGGGTTTCCCGGCGGCGAGAATTCCGTACATCTTGCTTGGCACCACCACACCTTCGAGGCCTCGCTTCACCGTGATCACGTGCGCGTCGCCCGCCGCCAACACGGATGGAATCTTGTCCGCGGGGAAAAAATCCAAAAACCGGATGTTTTCCGCGCCCGCTGCGGTTGCCTCGATCTCCGCGCGCTGCGCTCCATCTCCCACGAACACCAGCCCCACCCCATCGCTCGCGAGTTTACGCGCAGCGGCAATAAGCGTGTTCCACGCCCCGTAAAAACCCAGGTTTCCTGCGTGCAAGAGCACAAACGAAGAATTGCCACGAATCGAGCGCACCACGTCCGCATCAATCGCCGGGAGCGGTGCACCGGGCGGGAAAATCTCCGCGCCGTCTCGTACCACCACCACCCGCGAACCATCCACACCCTTGCCGATGATCCGCGCTCGCATATCATCCCCCAGCACAATCACCCGTGTCGCACGCTGCAACGCCCAGCGATGTAGCCTTTCCCATACGCGAGCCAGCATCCCCGGCTCCACAATCGCTCCGCCCACGGCCATATCCGGATACATATCCCGTATGTTGTAAACGTACGGTTTCCGTTTCAGCATCGCGACGAACGCCCCCACAATTCCTTCAAACGGCGGATCGGTCATCGCCAGCACCACGTCGCATCGCAGAAACAACGCGCGGGGAATGGCGAGCAGGGTGTAACTGAGATAATTCAACACGCGTTTTTTCATGTCCTTGCGTGGAAAATCTGTCGACCCCGTTCGAATGACGCGCGTCCGCCCACTCTGCTCCGTTTGAAAAAATCGCCACGCGCGCCGCTCCGTCGGCTCATACGAGGGCCGCCCGCACAGCACCGTCACTTCGTGTTTGGTGGAAAGCGCCTCCACTACCGTTTGCGCCATTTTCGCCGTGGCCGATGTGTCCGGCGGATAGTAGAGATTCAGCAGCAGGATCTTCATATCGTCGGAATGCGTGTCACGCGGCTCACGCCTTCGTAATCAGGAAGTCGCCCATGACCAGCGCATCCATCTGCGTGCGCAAAAAACAGTCGATCCCTTCATCTGGCTTGCAAACGATTGGCTCATTGTCGTTGAACGAAGTATTCAGCACCACCGGGACGCCCGTCAGATCGCGGAAAGCTGAAATCAGCGCGTGATAGCGCGGATTTGCCTCGCGTGTGACGGTTTGCAGCCTGCCCGTGCCGTCCACATGCGTGGGCGCGGGAATTGAGCCGCGCTTTTCCGTTCGAACGGGATACGCCAACGTCATGAACGGCGAAGGATGCGACTTCTCAAAATAATCACCGGTGGTTTCCGCGAGAATCGATGGCGCGAACGGCCGGAAGCTCTCTCTGTGCTTGATTCGCCGATTCAGGGTCTCCTTCATCTCCGGGCGCCGCGGATCGGCAACGATGCTGCGATTCCCCAGCGCCCGCGGCCCCCATTCGCACCGGCCCTGAAACCACCCTAGTATTTTTCCATCGGCAATGATCGCTGCGGTGTTACGTACCAATTCCTGCTCAGCCATTTCCACAACGCGAAAGCCCTTCTGCACGAGGCCGTTTGAGTCAATCGCGTTTCGAATCTCCTCCCGCGAGTAGCCCGGCCCCCAGTACGCGTGGTCCATCGCAAACGAACGCGGCTTGCCAAGTTTCTGGTGCCACACATAGTACGCCGCGCCCACCGCCAGCCCCGCATCGCCCGCTGCCGGATGAACGTAGACCCTTTCGAACGGTGTGGCCTCAAAGATCTTCCCGTTCGCCACGCAATTGAACGCCACGCCGCCCGCAAGACAAACCGCTTTCAGTCCCGTCCGCTTTCCGAGCTTCTTCAACATGCCCAGATAAACGTCCTCGAGCCGCGCCTGCAGTGACGCCGCCAGATTGCGGTGCCGTTGCTCGAGGGGTTCTTCCGCAGTCCGCGCAGGCCCCAGCCGCTTGGGCATCTCTTCCGAAAACATTTTTCCCAGCGTCGGCGTCTTGTCGGCCTCCGCCCAACTCATCTCCGGCCCCGTGCGATGGTGCGTAAAATAATCGAGCCCTAGCCGGAAGCCATTCCCGTTCGAACGTGCATCGAATCGCACAATCTCTCGGAATGCCTCCATCTGCTCCGGCTCGCCGTACGCAGCCAAGCCCATCACCTTGTATTCGTCGCCAAATTTCGGAAATCCCAGGTACTGTGTGACCCCGCTGTAGAAAAGCCCCAAGGAATGCGGGAATGCGATCGCCCCATCGATATTCATGTGGCTGCCGTTGCCCGTTCCCCACATGGTGCTGGCGAAATCGCCCAGTCCGTCCGCCGAGAGCAGCGCCGCCCGTTCGAACGGCGAAACAAAAAAACTGCTCGCCAGATGCGCCTGGTGATGCTCCACGCGGTGAAACTTCGCCTTCAGTTTCTTGGGATCGCTTTCGAAAACCTGCGCCAGCGCCTCAGGGACTCCCGTGAATTTCGCCAGTACCTTTACGCGTTCCCGTGCAAACGACGGCATCCGCGCCGCATAAAAAAGTTTTGTCGCCAGCCGCGCGTACGGATCCCGCGGCACCGCCACGTGATCGATCTCTGCAAGCGTCAGCCCCGCTTCCTTCAGGCAATAGCGGATCGCCTGCGCTGGAAAACCCGCCGCGTACTTCACGCGGTTGAATCGCTCTTCCTCAACCGCCGCGACCAGCCGTCCTTCGCAGACAATCGCCGCCGAAGCGTTCCCATGGTACGCATTGATTCCCAGAATATTCATCGCGTAATTTGTCAGTGTACCGCAGCCGGACGCGTCATGCGGCAAGGTAGCGGCGGCACCACTCGTTCAGCACGTACAGTGACCACGGCCGCGACCAACTGGTCTTTCCCGCCAGAAATTCGTCCCACACAAATCGCATGCCGCCCGGGCGAAGATAGCGCACAAGCGGAGGCGCTGGATCTGCGAAGCTCGTTTCGAGCCGCGCCCGCAGCGGCCCTCGAAGCCATTCTTCCCACGGCAGCGTAAAAGTTCGTTTTCGCTGCGCAAGAATCTCCGGCGGCAGCAAATCACCCAACATTTGGACAAGCAGCGCTTTCTGTGTGCCCGGCCGCACACGCGCCGCGTCCGGCAACGCTCCTGCAAATTCCACGACCGGCGTATCCAGCAGCGGCACGCGCACCTCCAGCGATTGTGCCATGCTGACCGAATCAGTATCGCGAAGCAGCGTGCCGGCCATGTACGTGCGCATCTCCAACCATGAAATTCCCGCCACCGGTTCCATTTTGCGTGCCTCGTCCGCCGTGCGCTCCAGCCACCCGAGCCAGGTCGGCTCCAGCGTGACCCCATCCGCGCCGATGGTGCTCGGTCTAAATCGAGGCTCGATGATGCGTTCGAGTTGCCCCGGCGGAAAAAGCGCCCGCGCATAAAAATAAGGATGCGGCAGTGAGCCCGGATACGCCCAAGCCGCCGCCGCCTTTCTCGCCGCGTCCGGCGAATTGTGCCGTCCAATCAGACTTGCCGCCAGCGCCGCAGTCCACCGCCGCAGCGCTCCCGGCACAAACCAGGCCAGTTGCACAAGTTTCGAAAACCGCGGCGTATCGGAAAATGTAGAATAGCCCGCAAAGAGTTCATCCCCGCCCAATCCCGAAAGCGCCACTTTCAATCCGACTTCTCTAGCTGCCCAGGAAACGAAGTACGTATTGATCCCATCCATCGTCGGCTGGTCCAGCGCCGAAAGCGCTTCCTCGACGCGCGATAGAACCGCCTCGCCTGTCAACGGCACTTCGGTGTGCCGCGTCTTGCAGCGCTTAGCCACCACCCGCGCAAGTTCCGCCTCGTCAAAAGACGTCCCGGGAAAAGTGAGTGTAAAACTCTGAATTCCAGCCTTGGCCCGTGCCGCCAGCGCCGCAATCGCTCCGGAATCCAGCCCGCTCGAAAGAAAAAGGCCTATCGGCACATCCGCGATCAAATGCCGCCGCACCCCATCTTCGAGAAGTGTCCGCAGCCGCTCCGCTGCCGCCGCAAACTCGCGTGGCTTGCGTGGGTCCTTTGCTGCGGGACTCTCCGCTGGATCCCACCACGGCCGCGCTCGCGGCGTGCGCCGCCGCTCCGGCACGTGCAGCAGCATCCGGTGTCCCGGCGGCAACGAAAACACGCCCTCAAGCAGCGTCACCGGCTCGGAAACGCTGCCGAATAGCAAATAAGATGTGAGCGCATCCTGCGAAAGCTGTTTTGGCACCGCCCCCGAAGCCAGCAGCGCGCGAACCTCGGACGCAAACGCAAAACCTTCCGGCGTCTGCGTGTAGTACAGCGGCTTGATTCCCAGCGGGTCGCGCGCAAGAAAAAGTATCGGCGCCGTGGCGTAGCGCCCTCGCAAATCTAGCAACGCGAACGCGAACATCCCCTGCAGTTCGTTCAGCGCGTCTTCGCCCCACTCTTCCCACGCGTGAACCAGGATTTCCGTATCTGATTGTGTTGCGAACCGGTGGCCGCAGAGCGTGAGCTGCTCGCGCAATTCCCGGTAATTGTAGAGTTCCCCGTTGAAGATGACCGCAACGTCTCGCGCTTCGTTCCAAATCGGCTGCTGGCCTCCGGCAATGTCGATGATACTCAGCCGCCGCATTCCCAGCGCTAGCCCCGGCGCCCTTGCGTCTCCCGTCAGAAAGCCATCTTCATCGGGCCCGCGATGCCGCATTGCCGCCGTCATCGCGCGCACGCGCAGCTCCGCCTCTGCGCTGCGCGAGGCAAACGCGACTCCGCATATCCCGCACACGCTACTCTTTGATCTCCGGCGTCGTAATGAAGGCCGCGCCGGCGCGGACCACGTGCTCGCGCAAATGAAAACGGGGAATTCTCAAGCGGCTATCCGCATACCACGCAAGCACCGCTCGCAGCAGCAGGAAAAAAATCGTTGCCCCCGCCGTCAGCACCAGGTAAAAAAACGATTCTCGCTCCAGCAGCAGGCTCCAGTCAATCGCCTCATCCCAGCCGGGAGCCACTGAGTCCAGCAGGCTACGCAGATGCAATCCATCGAGTGGCAGCCGCGCCAGCCGCACATGCGCAAAATTGTCGTAATTGTACTCGTGCGGGTAGTTCGGTATGGTGCTGACGGCCTCCGCAAAAATCGCGGGATTCTTCAGGTCTTGCCGAGTCAAGAAGTGGCCACGCGCGTCCTTCATGATTACGCGATAGGTTGGATCGACGATGATCCACCGCCCACCCAGCAAGACTTCGGCGACCACGTGTTTCGTTCTCCGATCGGGGGACAGCAGCAGCAGCCGCCGCACTCGCAGGTCGGAGCTCCGCGCAAGATTCAGGAAGGCATTGGTCGCGGTCCCGCAAACGTTTAACAGTTGGCGGTAAGTAAGTGTCACTTCCGGGTCGCGGCTCGGCAATTCATTCACATCCGCAGCCGTTGCGCGCGATGGCTCGGTGCGCATCCAGCTCAAGATGCCTTCCAGCTTTTCTTCCTCGGGAAGGATATTGGGTACAATTGCGTCCGAGAACCCGTCGAGATACCGGCGCACGGAATATTCCCGCACACAGAAGTGCAGCATCCCCAAGAAGGCAAGCCCCAGAAGCAAATTGCTGCTCCACCAGGCGGCACGAAAAATCCGGTGTCGAGGCGTCGGCAAGGAACTCTCCACAAGCTCAGATTCTGCCTGCAATGTTAGCCGGGGGCAAGCTTCGCGTATAAGGCTTCCATCTCGCGGATCGGTTCGTCCCATCCCAGCTGCGACTTTACCTTAGCGCATCCCGCCGCCAGTCGCGCCCGTAATTCCGTCTCGCTAAGCATCCGCGAAAGCGCTCCGGAAAGTGCATCTGCATCGTGCCTCACCACCAGGCCCGCCTTGTCCGCCAGAAGCGGCCCGATGCCGCATCGTTCGGTCACAATCACCGGAGTCCCCGCGGCCACCGCCTCCGCCGCCGTATTTCCAAAATTCTCATTCTGCGAAGGCAGCACGAAAACATCTGCATCCCGGTAGGCCGCCCATTTGTCCGCCCCAAACACCGGCCCCGCGAACAGTACTCGCGCTCGAATGCCTAGTTGCGATGCCATTTGTTGCAATTGGGCCGTCACTCCGTCCTCGTCGGGCCCCGCGAAAACAACTATTCCTTCCATTCCCTCGAAACGCTTCAAGAGTTCCGCAAATGCCCGTAACAGCAGATCCGGGCTTTTCTTCGCGGAGAGTCGCCCCAGAAACAGCACAAGCTTGGCACCGTCCGATATCCCACGGGCCCTTCGAAACGCTCCGGCTTCGGGCCATGACTCCGGTGCCTCCACCCCATTCCGCCGCAGTGTGATCTTTGGTCCGGGAACGCCCCCTTCAGCAAGCTCCTCGGCTTCTTGATCCGAGGTGGCAATCACCGCGCTAGCTCCTTCGAAGAGTCGGCGGCCCCAAACGAAATGGTAAAGCCCTTTCAAGCGCAAGCTCCGCACAATGGGCACAAACATCCCGATGGGCTCGAGCACGTACGGCAAGTTTCGAACGCGGCATGCCGCAGCCACCGCCGGACCCAGCATGTCGTAAAGTCCGAAAATGTGTGCTACATCAAAATTTTGTAGCCGCGCTCGGCAATATCTCTTCACAGCCGGATTCCAGCTCACCGTCCGGTAGCGCAGCCACGTCGGCAGATAAATCGTCTGCACCCCATTCTCAGTGCGCCGCCAACCGAAGGGCGACCGCTCCGTCGTGACTTTTCCTTCCTGCGTTTGCATCCGTTTTTCCAGCCCCCAATCCGCTGTCAGCACTCCGACCGTGTGCCCGCGCCGAGCCAATCCTTCCGAAAGGGCTCGCACTTTGACCGGAGGACCGCCGAATTCCAGGAAAGGAGCGTACGTTTCTGTGACGTTCAGGATTCGCATTGTTCGCGAAGTATTTTTTTGAAGGATTTTGCAAAAACATTGAACCGGAATTCGTTATCCACGCGCTGCCGCCCGCGTGCTCCCATTTCCTTCGCATGTGCCGGATCCGCAAGCAGCGCTTCGATCGACGTGGCAAGATGGATCGGATCGCCGTGCGGCACCAGGTACCCGGTAACCCCGTCTTCAATAATTTCTCCCGCCCCACCGTGCGCGCCCCCGATCACCGGCTTACCACGCGCCATCGCTTCCAGATACACCAGTCCGAAGCCTTCACCTCGGCTGGGCAACGCGAACATTTCGCAGGCCGAGTAACACGCCGCAAGTTCTGCCGAGGTCAATCCGCTCAAAAAATGCACGTGGCGAATCACACCATTTTTTTCCGCTAGCTCCTCCAGCCACGCCAGGTCGTCGCCGGCTCCCGCGAGCGCCAGCTGCAGTTCCGGCCAGCGCGTTAGCAGCCGCGGCAGCGCGGTAATCAGCGTATCCATCCCTTTATATCGTTCCGTGGCCAGCCAGCGTCCCACGGTGAGAATGACCCTGCCGCGTGGAAAGTTCGCCGGTGGGGAGGCTTGCGAGCCAGCCGCAAGAAACGCTTCGAATTGCGGATCCAGCCCCCAGTGCAGAACGCGAATCCGCTCCCGCGGCACCTGCTGTTGCGATGCCACTTGATCCGCCGTATCCCGGCTTGGTGCCAGCACCAGATTTGCGCGGCGCAGCGCGCGCCGCCTCATCCCCGGCAGCGGCTCCCACACTTCGATTCCATGCGTGCAAATAATGCTTTTTAATCGCGGCGCCACAACTCGCATCGCTTGCACCACCGGCCCCAGATTTGGGTGCGCCGCCAAAACCAGTTTCGGCTTGCGCCGCCCCGCGCGTAACGCCGTCACGGTAAACTGCCCTTTCGCCCGGTCGCAGCCCGTGAACACAAATTCGCGTCCTCCCAGCGTCATCCGGTGCAACTCGGGCGAATCATTCAGGCTGAGGAAGCGATACTCCATGCCCCGGCTTGACGCAAATTCGCTCATCACCGCCGCCAGGTGCCGTCCCGCTCGCTGCACCCCGCCGGGTGCATCCAACTCCGGAAATAGGCCGATAAGCACGCGCTGAGTCTGCCAAGTACAGCGAACGATGGCAAGTGCGGATGTTTGAATGCGTGAGAAAGAGGTGACCTACTCTGCGTGTTTTATGGCGGTCAAGCCGTCATTCTTTCGAACGGTTTGCGCTTCGTTCGAATGGTTAGCGCTGGTGGGGCCTAGACGGATTCTAAGGGTGTGGCGCAGGCGCGGCGCTGTCGGCGTCCTTGGCCGCTTGAAACGCTTCGCGCTTCAGGTGCACATCCCCGTCCACGTAGGCCATGAACTCTGTTCCCTGCGCGAACGAGACGTCCTTGCCGGAGGCTGCTGGGCGCGTCACTCCAGCTAGTGTATCGGACCCGCTGCTGTCCTGGAACGAGCGCACCGGGACCTTCTCGCTGGCGCTCAGACGCACGAAGTTTATGCTCAGGCCAATCTTCGCGCCGTGCCCCAGCCGCTTCTTTGTTTCGACTTCCGTGACGATGCCGACGGCCTTCGCCCCGCTCGGGATCACTGTCAAACCATCGACGGTGACGTCTTCCGCCACCTTCAATTCCACAACGTCGCCCACATGCGCGCTTGCGGAAGAAATGGTCTTTCCCAGCACTAGATGAACCTGCGTGCCATTGAGTAATGTAAGGTCTGAAGGCGACGATGTAGCTTTCGGCGTAGCTTCTGCCGCCACCGCGGGTGCGTCGTAGGCCGTGCGCGGTCTCGCTGGCGGTCGCGGTGCTGGCTGCGCTGCTTTCGCACCCGGCTTGTCTTTCAGGAAAAGCAGGCTTGCCAGTGGAACGAAACCAGTATCGCCCTTGGCAGTCCGGACACCCACGTAGGTATCGAACCGCCCCGTAATCTGCACTTGCTCTCCGCATTGCAAGGTTGTCCGCACATCCAGCGTGGTCATGGAACTATAGAGGTAGACATAGCCGTCCCCGCGTGGACACTCGACTTGACCGACGCTCTGCGCCCTTGCCATCACCGGCGACAAGAGACAAATAACTACGGCTGTGTACTTCGCGCTCGCTCTCATATTCCCACCTGCTGGTTCGAATGGCTAAGGATGTCCCGCTACTATTCCAGCGTAAGACCTATAGCGCCCACAACAAATAGCGCGCTAGAAGTGTGCATAAAGAGATACGGCACGGAAAAAGTGAATTAGGGCGCAATCGCGGTCGCGATCCTTAGGTCGCAGCAATCCGAGAACGGAGAGGTGAGGCGGTCGATATCGATTCGCGTACGTCCTAGAGCGTCCCGCGCCTTCGTTCGTTGCGGAACAGAAAGCCGGGTGTTACTCTCTGCGCCAAGATAAATCACGAGGCCAACGCATGCGCTGGACCCTTCGTATCGCATCCCTCTTTTTTTACGCGGCTTCCGTTCATGCTCAGTCGGGTTGCCCGTCCTTGCAAGCTCCCGTATCTGATCCTTCCAAACTCTTATTCACGCCCCAGCAGGAAATGGAATTGGGAGAAATTATCCGCCAGCAGCTCGAAAGTGATTTTCTCGTTATCGACGAAGATCCGGTCACAGTTTATTTGAAGCAGGTTGGGGACCGCGTCGCTGCACACTTGCCGGAAAACGGGTTACGCTACCAGTTCTTGTTGTACGACCAGCCGGAGATTCAGGCATTTGGCATGCCCGGCGGACGTATCTACGTTTCACGAAAAATCATCGCCTTTCTCCGCAATGAGGACGAGCTGGCAGGGCTTTTGGGACACGAGCTGGGCCACCTCGCCGCCCGGCAGCAGGCCCTTGAGATGTCCCGTGCTTTTCGGGAAGTGTTGGGAGTGAAGACCCTCTCCGCCGATGAGGACCTCTATGAGCGGTACAACCAGTTCCTCGAAAGCGTGCGCTTGAAAAAGCGCAGCTCATCGCCACAGGGCGACGAAGATAAGAGCCAGAAAATTGCCGATCAACTCGGCGTGCAAGCCGTGGCCCGCGCTGGTTACGCTCCTCAAGCGCTTCCGGATTTCCTGGATCGCCTTATGCAGACCAAAGGAAAAACGGGCAGCTGGCTCTCCGACTTGTTCGGAGCTACGCGTCCCGATTCGAAAAGGCTGCGCGAAGCGCTCAGGGACGTCGCGAACTTGCCTGCTTCATGCATCGAAGCGAAGGCTCCGATCCGCTCCGAAGAGTTTCATCAATGGCAGGCAGCCGTCCTGCACTACCGGGGAATAGGGCACCCGGAACGCCTTACCGGAGTGCTCGCTCGCAGGCCATTGAATGATCCCCTGCGCGGCGACATCGAGCAGTTCCGCTTTAGCCCTGACGGAAAGTACCTTCTTGCCCAGGATGAAGGCGGCATCTACGTGATGACCCGTGAACCATTCAAGCTTGTATTTCGAATTGACGCGGCGGACGCCCAAACGGCGCAGTTCTCTCCGGATTCGCGCCAGATTGTGTTTTTCAGTGCCGGCCTGCGCGTGGAAACCTGGGACATCGATCGGCAGGAACAAATCAGCGTCACGGACGTTCCCGCCATCGGTGGCTGCCGCCAGACCGAACTGTCTCCCGACGCCAAGTATCTAGCCTGCTTCAGCAACAGGCTGGATCTCGCCCTCTACGACGTCGCCACCGGTGAATCCATTTTCAAGAAAGAAAAGTTTTTTGATTTTGACTCCGGGTTCAGCGGTTATGGCGGATTTTTCAAACTGCTTTACTTTCTCACCCACCAGGAAGTGGTCACGCTACGTTTTTCGCCGGACGGTCGTTACTTCGCGGCGTCCTCGCGAACCAAGGAAGAAGTGATCTTGGACCTGGCCACCCTGAAGAAAATCAGTATCTCGGGAGCGCTCAACACTGCCATGGCCTATTCCTTTGCCTTTGCCGGCCCCGATCGAATTGTCGGAGTCGACAGTTCCGATCCGCAGAAATCTCCAATCGTTGAATTCCCTTCGGGCAAGGTTCTGGATCGCGTGTCCCTCGGCGGGAGCAGCGTGTTTGCCGCCACGAATCCAAAGTACATCTTGCTCCGTCCTTTGAAAGAAAACCCGGTTGGCGTCTTCGATCTGGGGCAGAAGAAATTGATTCATGCAAACCGCATGTCCGCAACCGACGTCTGGGGGGATGTCTGGGTGAGCGAACGTTTGAACGGCGAAATTGGTCTTTATAAGGTGGAGGAGCTTACCACTAGCAACAGGCTCCAGCTTCCTCTCGGAAAATTGGGTGTTCTCCGGACTGTGACGGTCTCGCCCGACTTGAAATGGCTGGCCATGTCCAGCCGCACGCGCGGCGGCGTTTGGGATCTCGACAATAATTCGCGTTCTATTCTCATTCGCGGGTTTCAAAATGCTTACTACGCTCCGAATGCCGTTTTCTTCCTGGATTTCCCGGAATTTCAGAAAGAACCCCGCGCCATGGTCGTCCTTAGTCCGGTTACGAAACAGCTGAAGGATCGGCCGATCGATAAGGAGGATGATGTCACCTTTTTCGGCGACGTTTTCCTGCGCACGAAATACAACGACAAGAATCACAACGCGCACAGGAATTTCGAATTGGACGCGCTGGATATGGCCACGGCGAAGCCTCTTTGGTCTCGCAGCTTTCCGAAGCAAGGCCCCTGGGTTTCAGGGTCGGCGACCACGGGAAAACTGATTTTGGCGTGGAATGCCAAAGCGGATGGTTTGCGCGACGAATTAGCCCGTGACGCTAAGCTGCAAGTGCTGTGGAATAAAGAGAATCCCGGTGATACCGACTATTTCGTGGAAATTCTGAATGCCCGTGACGGAACCGTGGCCGGGGGCGTCGTTTTGCGAACGGGAAAGTTTTCTTTTCAGCCCGAACATCAGGAAGCCGCCGGGGACTGGTTGACCGTCGCGGATAATCGCAACCGCGTGCTTCTCTTTTCGATTTCCACGGGAGAGCAGAAAGCGAAGTGGTTTGGGCATCGGCCGCAGATCTCGCGCAATGGCGACCGCCTATGCCTGGCGAACGGGCGCGGGCATCTGGTCGTTTACGATCTGCGCGCGCTCAAGCAGACGAAGGAATACTCCTTTGCGGACCGTGTCTCCGCTCATCTTTTCTCCGAAGATGGCAAGCGGCTTTTCGTGCTGACGAACGACCAAACAGCGTTCATCCTCGACGTCTCGGGCAGCTCCACCACAAGCGCCACCTTGCGTAACTAGACGGCCTCTTCATCGGGGTTTCCCCGCTAGCAGCGGCACGAGGTCGGTGAGGCGGTCGAGGTAGATGTCGGCGGGATGGGCCATGCGGTCGTGGGTGCCGAAGCCGTAGTTTACGGCGGCGGCCAGAGTTCCGGCGTTGCGGGCGGTTTGCACATCGACTTCGGAATCGCCGATGAGCAAGGCTTCGGCGGGCGCGGCGGCGAATTCGCGCAGGATGGTGTTCGCGCCGAGCGGGTCCGGTTTTTTTGTTTCAAAACTGTTGCCTCCATAAACCGCGCGAAAATATTTCGACAGGCCAAGGCCTTCCAGGATTTGCACGCTGACGCGCACGGGTTTGTTTGTCAGGATAGCCATCGGATAGTGCGCGAGGTGTTCGAGCGCTTCCGGCACGCCCGAGTAGGCGCATGTTGAATCCAGCTTGTGCTCGTTGTAGTAGCCTAGGAAAAACTGCAGGGCCCTCTCGCATTCCTGCTCACTGGCATTTCCGCCGAGCGCCAGCCGCACCAATCGGGGAGCGCCGTGGCCGATGTAGCCGGAGATGGTGTCCTCGTGCAACTCCTCGCGGCCCATTTCTAATAGCGTGGCATTGACGGAACAGATCAAGTCGCGCTGGGAATCGATGAGCGTTCCGTCGAGATCGAAAATAAGAGCGCGAACAGAGGAAAATTTCGGGGCAACCATGAACACGCTATTGTAATATGGCGGCGCTTTTTCAATAGTCATCAAATTCAAATCAAACTTCCACCAAAAATTAATGCATGGGGTTTTTCGGGATTCGCGCGAGTTCGCGTAAACTAGAGAGATTCGCAGGCGGCAAAAAACGATTCCGGAGAGTCCATGGCCCAGATTTACCCCTTCCGCGCATTCCGCTACGACCCGGCGCGCGCGCCGTTTGACCGCGTACTGACGCAGCCTTACGACAAGATTTCTCCGGCGATGCAGGAAAAGTATTACGACGCGGACCCGCACAACCTGATTGTTGTGGAGAAGGGCCGGGCATATCCGGGAGACACGCCGCAGAATAATGTGTACACGCGAGCGGCGGCGGCGCTGGAGGACTGGATCCGCGATCACGTGGTCGTGCAAGATCCCACGCCATCTTTCTACGCCTACACACAGGAATATACCGTGCCTGGAACAGAAGAGCGGCGCACGCGGCGCGGCTTTATCGGCGCGGGAAAGTTGGAGGATTACTCCGCGGGCGTTGTGTTCCGGCACGAGCACACACTTTCGGGGCCGAAGGCGGACCGGCTGGAACTTCTTCGGCATACGAAAACGCACACGGGCCAGCTTTTCATGTTGTATTCGGATGCCCAGCGTCGCGTCGATGGAATTTTGACGGAGGCGGAAGCGGTGGGCGCTCCGGCCTCGGAGATGCGCGATGAGTACGGTGTGCTGCACCGACTGTGGGTGATTGCCGATGCGCAGCGCGTGGCAACGATCCAGGAAGCGATGAGGGACCAAAAGCTGGTGATCGCCGACGGACATCACCGCTACGAGACGGCGCTGAATTACCGCAACGAATGCCGCATGCGCGCTGGAAAAATCGCGCCCGATGCGCCGTACGAGCGAGCGATGATGAGTTTTTTCAATACGCGAAGCGAAGGGCTGACGATCTTGCCGGGGCATCGTGTGGCAGCGCACATCCACGATTTTTCCTGGAGCGCCGTGCGACGGTATCTGGAGCCGTGGTTTTCGGCGGAGGCTTTTTCTTTTTCGGACGAGGGAAAGAAGGCCGAGGCACGAAAGAACTTTCTCGCGAAGCTTGCCAGCGCCCGTGAAAAACGCGCGATCGGTGTGTATCCCGCGGTGGAATCGCAGAAGCGCGCTTTCTACGTGCTGACGCTGCGCGAAGGCGTGAGCCTGGCGCAGCTGCTGCCGAACGTGTCGCCGCTGCAGCGCGAACTGGATGTGGTGCTGCTGCACGAAGGGATTTTGGAACCGGCGCTGGGGATTACGCCGCAAGCGGTGACTGCGGAAACCAACCTGACGTACGAGCGGGAGGCGAGCGCGGCATTGGACGCGGTGGACAGCGGCCGCGCGCAGATTTCGTTCCTGCTGAACGCCTGCGACGTCGAGCAGGTGATGAAAATCGCGACGGCCGGCGAAGTGATGCCGCAGAAATCGACGGACTTTTACCCCAAGCTGATGAGCGGGATCACGATGTACCGAGTTGAAAGCTGAGTGAGGGAGCGGCTCAAGGTCTGGACCGAGAAAAGCGAAGAAAAAGCGCGGGTTTCCTTGGGCTAGGCTCGTGACAATTTCCTACGGGCCATTACGGGGGAGAGTTACTTTGCGTATCCACGTTCAGGACCGATGCATCTGATTCCCTCAGTGAGGGAGACATGACGACACGCCGGTATGGCCTGGCCAATCCTCAAGAAGTCGCGAGCATGAGCGGCAAGGAGTTTCTGCAAGCCATTATTGACGGGCGGCTGCCGCAGCCACCGATCGCGGAGCCGATGACGTTTCGGATGGTCGAGGTCGGCGATGGCTTCGCAGTGTTTGAGGGCGACCCGGGCCCGCACCTGCTGAATCCGATGGGCACGGTCCACGGAGGCTGGGCGCTGACGCTGATTGACAGCGTGACCGGGTGTGCGGCGTTTTCGCTGCTGCCGCCAGGGTCGTCCTATACCACCATCGAAACCAAAGCCAACTTCTCGCGGCCGATTAAGGCGGACACCGGGCGAGTGCGCGCGGAAGGGCGAGTGGTGTCTGCGGGACGGCAGATTGTTTCCGCCGAAGCGCGAGTGCTGGCGCAGGATGGGCGCGTGCTGGCGCATGGCACTTCGACACTTCTCGTACTGGCTGCGAAGCCTTCGGCCGCCACTGGCACATCCGGAACACAGAAACTCTAATCGCTGCTGTTTTTGCTAGTGGGCTTTCGCTCCGCGAAGGCGAGGGCATCCTCTAGCATTTTGGCGATGCGGCGGTCGCGGGATTCGGGGTTGCGGTAGTAGAACATAGCGAGCAGGTGGCCGCGGCGGTGCGTTGGCGACATGCGCTGCCAGCCGACTAAGGCGCGAGGATCGCGCGCGAAGGCAAGCTTGAGGATGGGAGGAAGTTCGCGTTCGGCTTCCATCGTGGACATCAATTGTTCGGCGACTCGTTCCGCGCGGCGGAGGCGGGATTCAGGGCCTTTGACTTGCGTAACCAAGTCGCAGATCCATTTGCGGGTGGAGTAATTGAGCTGGTCGAACCAGCGGCGGAACGAACGTTCTTCGTTGAGAATGCGCTGGAGTTCGGGAGGGGTGGCAGCAGTGCGTTTTTCGATGTCGGGTTCGATACGGAATTGCGCGGTATCGCCGGGACGCGCGCCGGCTCCAGCTTGCATGCGTTTATTGACAAGCAAATAGTGGAAGCCCTTGCCGGTGGGGAAGAGCGAAGTGCGAAAGTCGAAGCCGTTGATCTCGCCTTTTACCTTGAGCATGCCGCGCACTCCCCAGACTTTGGGGACGTCGAGCGGAATGCGAATGATGACCCAGCCCAGGTTGGAGCGCATGCGCTCGAGCGTGGCTTTGAAGGACTTGGCGATTGGTTTGGCTGAGGGCTTCATGGGACCGAATCAACGAGCTAGAAAATCACAGAGGGCACGCAGGAACGTGCCCTCTGTGTTCAAAGGCTTTGGTTAGAAGTACATTTATCCAGCAAAGATTTTAGCTAGAAAGACCAGAACTACTTGGAGAAGCTGGCGACGGCTTCAGCTTCAGAGTTATAAACGTCGAAGACCGTCAGCAGTTTGGTGATTTGCAGGACTTCCTGGAACTTGCTGCCGAGGTGGCAGAGGCGGAGAGAAGCGCCCTGCGACTTCACGCTGTGGTGCGCGGCGACAAGCGTGCCGAGGCCTGCGCTGTCGATAAACGTGATGTTGTCCATGTTGAGGACGATTTTCTTTTTTCCTTCGGCGATCAGGGATTTCACTTTCTCGCGCAGCGCGTTGCTTTCCTCGCCCAGCACAATGCGGCCGTCCAGCGCCACCACGGCCACGCCATCCACTTCGCGGTTCGTCATCTTCAAAGCCACGTTATTTTCCTCCTCATCGGAAAGGGGTTCCGGCGGCAACCGGGCCGGAGCCGTCAAGGATATCAATAATAGTCCGAACAGGACATGTAATAACCGCAGGCCGAACAGATTAGCTTGCACCGCCGGGATTCCAACCGCTGCGAGCATACGGGGCAATACCGCGAAGCATCTTCGGCGCGAGCGCCCTGATTCTGGTTACCCTGCGAAGGCACAGCCGGTTGAGATGACGGCTGCACTGGCTCACTATCGGCTTGAGCTAGCACCTGCTTCGGGGCGCTTTCCACGGCTCGAAGGTTATAGCACATCCCCTGGCAAGGGAAAAGGTCGGCGGAGACAGAATGGGCACCGACTTGAAACCAATGGGCGAAATGGCGCATCTTTCTTAGTGTAGGCCTAGTGCAAGACCCGGCAGGCGGGTCTCCAGGTGGTTTCCATGGTCCGTCCCATTCTCGTAGCAGGGTTGGTCGCAATACTTCCCACGATAGTACAAGCGCAAGGCCGGGCGATGGCGTCCGGAGGCATGCATACCATGGCGGCGGCACCGCCAAGAATGGTTGCGCCAGTTGCGCATTCGGTGGCCGCACCGGCAACGACGGGAGCGAGGCCGGTAGTGAGAACGGGAATGGCACCCACGCGGTCGGGAGTGATTCGAACAACGAGACGACCGGTGGGAACTCCGCGGCATTTCGTGGCCGATGGCCGCGAACATAAACCGGGATGCAGCAATGTACCGGGACTGGGATTTGATGCGGCCCACCTGGCGGCAATCTGCGGACCGGGAGCGTTCGGAGGAGGGCGCGGCGGGAATGAAGTGCCGTTCTTTTTTCCATTTTTCGACGGCGGATTTTATGTTCCAAGTTCCGCGGTAGCGGACCAAGGCGCGGCGGCGGAGCCGCAACAAACGGAAGATGTGGAAACGGATGTTGCCGAGAGGCCTCGGCGGACAAGAGTTTACGCATCTGCGCAACGGCAGGAGAATGAACCGGCAAGCGCCGGGCCGAGCGAGTCGCAGGAATTTGTTTTTGTGCGCCGGGATGGCACGGTATTTTTTGCGGTAGCCTACTCTTGGGAAAGCGGGACGCTGCGGTACATCACCAGCGAAGGGTTGCGCCGGAGCGTGGCTCGAGACTCGCTGGACCTGGCTGCCACACAACAATTCAACGAACAACGTGGAGTGAATTTTCGCCTGCCGGCGTAAGCGTTTATTTTTTCACCGGCTCGGGCATGACGTAGCCGGAGTGTGCCGGAAGGCCGGCGCGCTCCAACTGCACGGTGGTGTGCTCAATCCCAAAATCCTGGGAAGCCTTTTGCTTGATAGAGGCGAGGAGCTGTTCGCATTCGTCGAGGTGCATGTCCGGAACGCGGGCGTGCAGGCTGAGGGCATGGTGATCGCCGCCGAGAGACCAGAGGTGCACGTCGTGGACTTCCTGGACGCCTTCGATGGTGAGGATGGCGCGAGCGACTTCCTCGACGCGCAGTTCGCGGGGACGGCCTTCGAGAAGAATATGGGAGGATTCGCGCAGGATGCCGATGCTGGACCACAAGACGAGCAAGCCGATGGCGAGGCCAAGAAGCGGGTCGATCCAATGGGCGCCGGTGACGTGGATAATTATTGCGCCGACGATGATGGCGATGTTCGAAAGGGCATCACCGAAATTGTGAACGAGAATGCTGCGGAGATTGAGGTCGCCGCGGCCGCGGACTAGCGCGAGCGTGATGCCGCCGTTCACGGCCAGGGCGGCGACGGAAGTCCAAATCATCCAGCTTTCGACCACTTCGACGGGAGCGCGAAAGCGTTCGAACGCTTCATAGCCGAGCCAGATCGAAAGCAAAACCAGAACGAAGGCGTTGGTGTAGGCCGCGAGAGTGCCGGCGCGGTGATAACCGTAGGTTTTTTCCGTGTCGGCGGGCCGTTCGGCCCAGCGCATCGCTAGATAGGAAATTCCAAGAGCCGGGACATCGGAGAGATTGTGAACGGCGTCGTTCAGGAGGGCAACGCTTCGCCCCAGGATTCCGCCAAAAACTTCCGCAACAACCAGGCCGAGCGTCGCGGCCATGGCCCAGCCAAGCACAGAAGGCCGGAGCGTCGGATGTACATGGCCGGCGTGACCGTGGCCATGGTCATGCGAATGACCGGCGTGGCTGTGATCATGGACTTGCTCGTCGCCGTGGGAATGCGCATCCATCGCTACCATTCTACTCACTCCCTCGACGCTTCGCAGCCCCCTGACGCTTATTGGGCATTTTGACACGCACTCTCGGGGAATGGATTGACGGTGCCCCCGGCGACTGCGACCATGAAATGAGCTTCTAGTTCCGTGCGTTTTTATGTGGAACAAGCTGTAAACAGGGGTATTGCGCTCAGGGAGTCGGTCGCTTTGCGTCCGCTCATACGATGACGGTTCCTATTGCCAAATTAAGTTTCTGGGGCGTGCGTGGATCGACGCCGACGGTGGACCCGGCGACGTGGCGCTACGGCGGAAATACGCCTTGCCTCGAACTGATGGCGCCGGACGGCACGCAATTCATTTTGGATTGCGGGACGGGATTGCGCATGCTGGGAAACCGCTGGTCGGCGCCGAACGGTGGGAAAAATCCCGGGACACATATCTTCGTGACCCACTATCACTGGGACCACATTCAGGGGATCCCGTTTTTCGCTCCACTATACGTGGAAAACAACGAATTTCATTTTTATAGTTTTCGCTCGAAATTCCTGGGGCGCGACAGCTTGAAACAGGTTTTCGAAGCGCAGATGGCGCTGCCGTATTTTCCTGTAGATCTGTCCGCGATGAATGCGAAGCGCAAGTTCAAGGAAGTGGACGGCGGAGAATCTTTTACGGTTCGCGAGAACAAGATCACGGCGCGGTGGCTGAATCATCCGCAGGGCTGCCTGGGCTTTCGAATCGAGACGCCGGCGGGGACTGTGGCCTACGCGACGGATAACGAGCCTGGGGATCCGAAGCTGGAAGAAAATCTGCGCGAACTGGCCGCGGGGGCCGACATCTTTATCAATGATGCGCAATACACGCCGGAGCAGATGGCAACCACGAGAAAAGGATGGGGGCACTCGTCGTGGAGAGAGGGCGTGCGCGTGGCGCGTGAGGCGGGAGCGAAGACGCTGGTGCTATTTCATCACGACCCGGACTCGACGGACCGCATGGTGGATTCACTGTTGAAGCAGGCGCGGGAAGAGTTTGATTCGGTTTTCGCGGCGAGCGAAGGCATGGTGATTACGCTGGGAGCGCCGGGGGAAACCGTGCAGGCGCACATGCCGGGAACGCGGACGGCGCTGCGGCGCGAAGCGCAATTCCACGCCAAAGTGTGCGGGCTGACGGAAGGCGGGAAGGCGTTTGAAGAGGAGACGATGGTGCGCGACCTTTCTCTGCAGGGCGCGCTGATTTCGCTGAAGCACCTGCCCCAGCTGCAATCGGAGCTGCAAGTCACGATGGACGCGCCCGGTCCCGATGGCGTGCAGTTGATGAAGTTGCGCGGTTATGTGGTGAGGATTGACTCGGGGGCGGACAAGGGGCATGTGGCTGTGGGGGTTGTCTTTACGGATTAACCGGAAATCTCAAGATCAATTAATTTTCTGGCTAGGGGCGCTCCGACTCGATAGGGACGCCCCGATTGCTTTCTTGGTTTGAACGAGCCGCTCCTGTAGGCTCAAGGAACGGTCTATGGGTGAAAAGAAAGCAAATTTCGTTCCTGTGAGCGCGCTGGACAAGCGGGTGCCGACGAAGCGCGAGATATTGCGCGGGCTGGTGCGGCAGGCGCCGTTTGTGGCGAAGAATTTCCAGCTTTATTTTCGAAATGCATGGCGGCGAAAGATTTTGCGAACCAAGGTGGTCGCGCCCTACGCGGTTACGTTTTACGTGACGCATAAGTGCAACCTGGCTTGCAGTTATTGCACGCAAAAAGAGCCGGATGTCTTCAGCGATGAGCTGCCAACGGCTTCGACGATTGGGCTGCTGCGGAGGATTCGAAAAGAAACGGATTCCATTGTAATTACGGGCGGGGAGCCGACGCTGCGGGCGGACATCGAGGAGCTGGTGGAGGCCGCGCGGTTCGAACATAAGTATCGTTCGTTGCTGCTGATCACCAATGGAACGTTGCTGGACCGCAAGCCGCGAATTCTGCGGGCCGTGACGGGGCTGGTGGTGAGCTTGGATGCGCTTGCTGCCGATCCGACGAATCCGCTGTCGAAACCAGCGGCGCTGCCGAAAGTGCTGGAAAATCTCGAGTTGGTGAAAGAGCAGTTGGGAAGTCCGGGGCGCATAACCATCAGCACGGTGATTGAAGAATGGAACATCGGCGAAGTGGAGCGGCTGCTGGATTGGTGCGGCGAACAGGGATTTGTCTTTGCGGCGCAATCGGCGCAGATGGAGAAGATGCCGAATCTGGCGCTGCTGCGAAATGCCAAGTATCAGGCGCTGGTGGATAAGATCATCGAACGGCGGCGCAGCGGGTTGCAGCCCATCAACGGCACGCCGCGGACGATTGAAACGCTGTTACGCTTCCGCGATTTTGAGTGCTTTCCGACCATGTTTCCGCGCGTGTATCCGAACGGCGATGTTTTTTATCCGTGCGAGCCGCTGCACAAGGTCGCGGGAAATTTGCTGCGCGATGGCTCGCTGAAGAAGATCTTTGCGCGCGGGAAGAAGATCTACGGAGACATCCCGCCGTGCCGGGGCGTTTGCTACCTCTTCGGGAATGTGCTGTCGCACTATTATGTGAATGATTTTTGGGGCCTTGCGGGCAATTTTGTTCGTTAAATGTTTGGCCCGGCTGTCTGGCTCAGAACACTAGCTGAGGTCGGCGATTTTTTTGTCGAGGTGGGCGAGGGCGGCTTCGAGGGATTTGCGGTGGTTGGGGTGGGTGGCGGTGGCGAGGTCGTTGGCGATGCGCGTGCGCGACAACTGCAAGTCTTTGCGGTCCTGCTCGCGCTTCAGTTGCTCAGGACTTTTGGGGCCTGAGCCTGATTTTTCCTTCGGTGCTTGCGTCGCTTCCACTTGAGATTCGACGTCCTTGCTTTCCCAGCCGCGCGCCATAGCTATAGTTTGACACAGTTCGAGCGGGTCGCGCGTGACTCAAATGGAAAGAGTTGCGAAAAAAATCAGGCGCCGGCAGCGCGGGCTTGGGGAATCACGGGGAGGGCCGGGCGCATGACGCCGTGGAGAGTGGTCTCGGCCACACGCGCGAGATGCTCGGCAAAGACGCCGCGATAGGCAAAAACGGCAGTTTTGTGGGCCCAGTTGACGTGAAGGAACCAGCGGCCATGCGATTCTTCGGCGCGCGCGGCGGTGATTTCGCTGACGGGAATTTCCAAAAAGCACTGGAGTTGCGAATTGAGCACGCGAACATAGTCGGCGCCGACGAACAGTTGTGCGGCGAAGGAAGAGTTCTCCCCTAGCTTGAATTTTCCGCCGTTGACGACGACGAGTGCGCCGAGCTCGCGGGCTTTATCGTCGGCGCTGGTACTCTGCTTCGCCGATGGCAGAAGAATGGAAGCAGTGAACATGGCCAGGCCGACGAGCGAGGGTGCATAGTTGTTGCCCAAGCCGACGGGCCAGATGACCAGAGACGCTCCCGCGAGCGCCAGGAAAATGCGAAAGAACAGCCAGGAGCGTGGGTTGCGGCGCATGTGCATGAGCTTGGGGATGAGCAATACGAGGACGAAGAAGGCTCCGATGAGCGCGTTGCGGATTCTTGCGCCGGTTCCCTCCGGCGATGAAAGCATTTGACTGGGTGTCGCGCTCATTCTCGATCGTATTCCCTAAGGCTTCAAGCCGTTGATTTCGTGCATGCGAGCAAAGGCGCGGCGCACGTGCGGAATAGTAATGGAGCCGCCGACGACTAGCGCAACGTTGAGCGCGTCAATTACTTCTTCGCGCTTCCAGCCTTCTTCGCCGCAGCGGACCAAATGATAGGTGATGCAATCGTCGCAACGTAGGACGGCGGATGCGACCAGCCCGAGCAGTTCCTTGTTTTTGGTGCCGAGCGCGCCGGGTTCATACGCCTGGTGGTCCAGCGCGAAGAAACGCTTGATGCCGAGATGGCCGCAGCCGAGGATTTCCTCGTTCAGGTCGGTGCGAAATTTCTGAAACTCTTCCAGGCGTTCGGACATTACTCCTCCGGGGGAACGTGCGCTGCATTGGCTTGGCAACCAGCCAGCTATTATGAACCAAATCGAGCTACTTCGGCAGAACGCGGCCGGGACGCGCGCCGGTGGGCTTGCCGGATTCCCACACGACTTCGCCGTTCACGAAAACTTTTTCAATTCCTGCGGGCAGCTCGAACGGTTTCGCGAAGGTCGAGCGATCGATGACCGTTTGCGGATCAAACAAAACCAAATCCGCAAACGCGCCTTCGCGGATCACGCCACGATCTTTCCAGCCGAGGCGCTGCGCCGGAAGCGAAGTCATCTTGCGAACCGCTTCGGGAAGCGTCAGCCAATGTTTCTCGCGCACATAGAGCCCGAGAACGCGTGGAAACGTTCCGGCACCGCGCGGGTGAAACGAACCAATGCCGCCATCGCTCGCCACCATCACCCACCGCTGCTGGTAGAACGCCTTGATGTCGCTCTCGATCATGGATTTGCCGATGATCCCGGCTTCGGTACCGGCGGCGTCACCTTCGCGAATAATTTGAATGTACATTTGCACGGGAGAAATCCCGTGCTGGGTAGCCAGTTCCGCGATGGTGTGAGAGGCGTACTCGGGGTGCGGCTTGAAATTAGTGATGGTCACGGTATCCGGGCCACCGGTATCGGCGAGGGCTTTTTCGACGCTTTGCGGATTTTCATATTGCTTGTCGGGCATGATGACTTTGATGTTCGAATGCCACGCGTCATAGGGATAACAATCCGCGAGAAAATCGACGCCGCGTTTACGCGCCGCTTCGATGACGCGGATGTATTCCGGGGCTTTGCCCCAAACTGCGACCGTGCTCACCTTGATGTGCGAATGTTCGATGGGAATGTGAGCGCGCTCACCGATGGCGATTTCCTCGTCCAAGGCCTCGAAACTTTTGTTGCCTTCATCGCGAATGTGCGTCATGTAGAAGCCGTGGTCGCGAGCGGCGGCGGTGGACATGAGCACGAGTTCCTCGGTTTTGCTGTAGCTGCCGACTTCGTATTCGAGGCCGGACGAAAGGCCGATGGCGCCTTCAAGCATGGCTTGCTCGGTCAGTTTCGCCATCTGCGCCATTTCCTCGGCAGTGGCAGGGCGCTTGAAATCCTTACCCATGACTTGCTCGCGAATGGTGGCGTGACCCGCCATCATTGCCACGTTGACGGCTGCGGGATTCTTGCGCACGGCGTCCAGCCAGGGAAGAATGGGCCAGGGCGAATCACCATCGGCGCCGAGAATTACAGAAGTAATGCCCTGGGCGATTTGCGTTTCCGCGAGCGGATCGGATTGCAGGCCTTCGGTCGAATGGTTGTGAATGTCGATGAAGCCTGGTGCGAGAACGAGACCCTTCGCATCGATGACGCGTTCGTTTTTCTCCGGTTTGAAATTTCCGATGCGAAGGATGCGGTCGCCCGCGATGCGCACGTTGGTTTTTCGCAGAGGGTTGCCGGTGCCGTCGGCGACTTGCGCATTGACGATGACCGTCGTCTTCGCGTCTGGGGCACCGGCCGATGGCGTCTGAGCGCCAAGAGCGCGAACTAGGAAGCAAATCACCAGAAATTGCTTTGAGAGCGGCAAAAATAATTTGCGAATCATGTTTTTCCTTTTTCGAGCCAAGCGTTCATCTAAGGAGTTTCCACAAGCTCCCGGGCGTCAGCACCAAGGCTGCGGGTGCGCACACGATACCAGATAACGATGAGGCCGACGGAGACCGCAAAGATCAGGGTGGACACGGCGTTGATCTCCGGAGTGATGCCGCGGCGGAGGCGGCCCCAGATTTCGAGCGGCAAAGTATTGTCGCGGCCGATGAGGAAGAAGGTGACAGCGATCTCGTCCATGGAGAGGGTGAAGATCAGAAGGCCGGCGGCAATCAGAGAGAGTTTGAGATTCGGGAGCGTGACGTGCCAGAAAGTCTGCCAGGGAGTAGCGCCTAGATCGAGCGAGGCTTCTTCTTGAGCGCGGTCCATCTTTTGCAGGCCGGCAAAGAGTTCCGTGGTAGCCACCGAGATGAGCGCGGTGCCGTGGCCGAGAAATACCGTGAAGAGACCAAGCTGTGCGCCAACGGTGACCGCAAACATCAGCAAAGAGAGACCGGTGATGATGCCGGGAAGAATTAGGGGCAAAAGTACGAGGCGCCGGAAGAGCGCTTTGCCGGGAAAGGTCGCTCGATCGAGCGCGAGGGCGGCCAACAAACCCAGGGTCAGCGAGAGCGCGACGCTGGAGGCGGCGACCATGAGACTGTTCAGGACGGAATCCCAGATAGGGCCGTCGGCAAAGAGCTGGCGGTACCAATCGAGCGTGAAATGACGCGGCGGAAAACCGCCGACGCCGTCGCGATTGAAGGAGTAAAGGATCAGAACGACGATCGGGAGATAGACGAAAGCGAAGACCAGCGCGGCATAGATGCTGAGGAGCGGAGCGCGATTGCTTCGAGAATTGGCGCTCATTTGAAGGACCACCGCTTCTCGAGGCGTTCGGTGAGGAAGAGCAGGGAGAGGATGACGATCAGAATACAGACGGAGATGGCGGCGCCGAGCGGCCAGTCATAGGCGGCGCCGAAAAGGCTTTGCACCACATTGGAGATCATGGTGCTCGAAGCGCCGCCGACGAGAAGCGGCGCGAGGAAATCGCCGAGAGAGAGAACGAAGGCAAACGTGGCGCCAGCGATCAAGCCAGGGAGGGAGAGCGGGAGAATGACGCGAAGGAAAGTTTGAGCGGAGCCGGCGCCGAGATCCTGCGAGGCCTCGACGAGCGGACGAGGGATGTGTTCGAGCGCGGCGTAGATGGGCAGGAAAACAAAAGGCGTATAGATGTGCGTGAGCATGAGGACGACAGCGAATGGACTGTATAGAAAAAACGAAACGGGCTCGCGAGTGAAGTGCAGATATTGGAGAAAGCCGTTGAGGACGCCGTCAGTACCCAGAATGGTTTTCCAGGCGTAGCCGCGGACCAGATAGCTGACCCACAAGGGCACAATGACGAACTGATAGAGCAATTCTTTGCGCGCGCCGGAATGAAAGGAAAGGTAGTAGGCAAGAGGATAGCCGAGCAGGAGCGAGCAAAAAGTGACCGAGGCCGCGATACGCAGCGTGCGCAGGAAGACTCCTGAGTAAACGGGTTTGGAGAACAGAGTGGAATAGTTCTCCAGATTCCAATGTTGGACAAGCTGTCCATTGTGCACGGCCCAGAAGCTGTGAGCAAACATCAGCGCGTACGGAAGCAGCAGGAACAGGCCGACCCAGAGGAGCGGCGGAAGGGAGACGATCGTCTTATAGGCGCGCGAGTGCATGAAAGGTGTACAGCATCCTCATTCGTGAACGCGGATGGCGTCCGCGATGGAGAAAACAAACTCGTGCTCGCCGCTCAGGGGTCCTCGCGCGGAGATGCGAACGCGCAAGAGTTGGCCGTTTCCACACTTCACTTCGAGCAATTCACTTGCGCCACTGTAAAACTGTTGCTGCAGAATCGCGCGGAAACGCGCGGTTCCCCCTGAAACCGGAGCGTCGGAGGCGAGGCGAATGACTTCCGGACGCAAAGAGAAGGTTGCCGTCCCGGCAGGGTCTTGCGTCGGCCACTGCAGCGCTCCACACGTAGCCATGCCGTTGCGAACTTCGCCTCGCAACAGATTGGTCTGGCCGATGAATTGGGCGGTGTAGGCCGTGGCGGGATGAGCGTAGATCTCGCGTGCCGAAGCAACTTGCTCGAGAGCACCGTCGCGCAACAGGGTGATGCGGTCGGAGAGCGCCATGGCTTCTTCCTGGTCATGAGTGACAAAAAGAAAAGTGATACCGAGTTCGCGCTGCAGGGATTTTAATTCGCCTTGCATCTGTTTGCGGAGATTGGCGTCGAGCGCGGAGAGCGGCTCGTCGAGTAGAAGAAGTTGCGGGCGATTGATGAGCGCGCGTGCCAGGGCCACTCGTTGCTGCTGGCCGCCGCTCAATTTCGAGGGGCGGGAGTTGGCGAACTCTTCCATCTTCACCATGCGCAGAGCTTCCTCCACGCGACCGCTGATTTCGTTGACGGGAGTTTTTTTCACGCGCAGGCCGTAGGCAACATTGTCCCGCACGCTCAGATGGGGAAACAGAGCGTAGTTCTGGAAAACGGTGTTGACGCGGCGTTTGTAGGGCGGGAGCGTATCCAGTCTTTCGCCGCCCATCCAGATTTCTCCGGCGGTAGGCTGTTCGAATCCGGCAATTAATCGCAAGAGCGTGGTCTTGCCGGAACCACTTTCGCCGAGCAGCGTCAGAAATTCTCCGGAGGCGATATTCAGAGAGATTCCCTTCAGAACATCACGCAGGCCAAAAGATTTGGAAACGCCTCTGACTTCAAGAAGTGTTGCAGGGGAGGCGTGAGCAGGATGAAGCGAATTCGCGCCGGCGGAACTCACGGCGCGTTCTTCACCTCGTTCCAGATCTCCGTGTACTTGGCGCGACGGGGAACATCCTGCCAGAAATAGATGCGTTGCATGTAAGCATCCGGATTGTCGAGGTGCAGGCCCTTCTTTTCGTCTTCGCTGAGGAATTGCGACGCGCCTGGATTCGCGGGCGTGTAGTGGGTAACGTCGCTGACTTTCTTCTGTGTCTGCGCTTCGATCATGTACTCCAGGAACTCCGTCGCCAGCTCCTTGTGAGAACTCGCCGCGGTGATCATCAGGTGATCGATCCACCCGGTGGTGTTTTCTTTCGGAATCACCTCGCCGATTGGAAATCTCAAGGCGCGCAGTTGGTTGGTCATCAGCGGCCAGCCCATGGCGAGGATAATCTCGTGGTTCTGGAAAAGATTCGTCAAATCGCCGCCAGTGGCCCAGTATTTGCGGATGTTGGGTTTGAGTTCAATGAGTTTTTTCCTGACGGCGCCGAGCTCGTCGTCCGTCAAGTTGTAGATGTGATTGGGATCGGGCTTGTCGTAGCCGAGAACCTGGGCGGCCATGTACACGCTGGAGAGTTCGTCCCACAGCGAAATCTTTCCTTTGTACTTGGGATCCCAGAAGATGCTCCAGGAATCCGGCGGCTGCGCAAAGGCGTTGGTGTCATAGAGAATCGGGTTCGGTCCCCAGATAAACGGCACTCCGTAGACCTGGCCATTGCTCTTAACGAGAGGAAGGTCGCGGAGCTTTTGAGAGAGCTGCGAATACGAGGGGATTTTGGAGAGGTCGAGGGGTGCGGCCAAGCCGGCCTTCACGATGGAGGTAGCGACGTCGCTGGAGGGCGAAATGACGTCGTAATTGGAGGCGCTGCCGCCGCGAAGCTTTGCGACGAGCTCGTCGCTTGTGCCCATGAAGGATGCGACTACCTTGCAGTGATGAGTTTCTTCGAACGCGCGGACAAACGAATCGTCGGAGTAGCCTTCCCAAACGAGCAAGCTCAGAGAATCCTCTTTTTTCTTGCAAGCGCCAGCGGCCAGCGCGAGCGCCAGAAGTCCCAGAAAAAGTGCGCGAAATTTCATCGTGCCTCCCGCTTGGCTTGCAGCCAGATTCATTCGCATATAGTCCCGAAATCAGAATGTCGGCGGCGTGTTGATCCACAGCAGCCAGGTTTCTGTCCGCCCGGGATTTTTCCACCGATGCGGAGTCGAGCTCTCAAAATAGAGGCTATCGCCCGGTTTCAAGCGATAGTGCTCCTTGCGGTCCAGCCAGATCTCAAAATCACCGCGAAGGACGTGCAGAAACTCCTCACCCTCATGAGAGTAGGATTCGCCGCTGCCCCCGCCGGGTTTGACGCGGAAGAGATGCGGCTCCATGGCAGTATTGCCCCAGGCGAGCAATTCCATGCGCACGTCGGGGTTGGTTTCCAGGATTTTTCGATCGTTGGGGCGAACGAGGCGGGGATTTTCGCCGGCCGTTTCGAACAGCGACAGAATATTAGTGCGATAGAAGCGCGCGATGCGGCGTAGCGTGGCGATGGAGGAACGCATCTGACCGCGCTCCAGGCCGCTTAGAAATCCTACGGAGACACCAGTAGCGCGGGCCACTTGCGCGAGTGACAGCCCTCGGCGGGTTCGCAATCGGCGGAAACGCTGGCCGGGATGCGCCTGGGTTTCCGCGGGCGCCGAGACGACACCCTGGCGTTTCAAGACGTGAACGATGGCGGCGGGATTGAGGCCGCGAGCGCGGCGCAGAAAAATCGCGCGCTGAAGCAAGCGAACGTCCGTCTCGCTGTAGAGGCGGTAGCGGCTTTCCGTGCGTTCGGGAGAGACGAGCCCCAGCGCCTCCCAGGCGCGCAAGGCTGAGGAAGAAATACCCACGCGGCGAGCCACTTCGCTGATGCGCATGCGGCGTCGGGACTCGCGCTTTGCTGATGTGGCGGATAAATTCTTTCTGCTTGACACTGGTGCCGGCTTTCTCTAAGTTTGCTGGATTATAGTAAGGTTTCAGGGGCACAGCAACCACGAAGAATCAGTCCTCGAAAGATTTTTCGCGGCAAGGGGTGAGTCCATGAAAGTTGATCTGCGATTCCGGCAGTGGCGTTCCTTGCGTTGCCGCTACATTTTGTCCGCGGCCATTTGTGCATTTGCGCTGTACCTGGGCGCACCTCTTGCCGCCGCGCAAAGCACCGGCGGCCGCGTCCGCGGCACTGTGATGGACAACAGCGGCGGTGCCGTTGCCGGCGCCAAAGTGACGCTTATCAACGAGGCCACGCACGCCACGCGCGACGTGGAAGCGGGCGCCAGCGGAGAATACATTTTCATCGAGGTGCCCGTGGGCACTTACGAAATCAATGCCCTATCGACGGGGTTCAAGAAGTATGTGCGCAAGGGGATTGCGCTCAACCTGAACGAAGTTCTGAGCGTGGACATCACCCTGCAGATTGGCGCAGCCGTGGACACCGTGGAAGTCACCGGTGCGCCACCCGTCGTGGATACCAGTTCGTCGCAGCTTGGCGCGGTGGTCAACGAGCGTTCATCGACGCAGTTGCCCTTGAACCAGCGCGACGTCTATCAATTGCTTCAGCTGCAGCCCGGAGTGCAGTCCCAGTTAGGTAACGATACTTTTTACGGCTCCGACAAAGCCGGTGTGGTCACTGTGAATGGGGGCCGGGGTCGGGCCAACAACTACACCGTGAACGGCGGCGACGGCAACGACCTCTTCGCCAACTTGCCCGCGATCGAACCTTCCCCGGACAGCATCGAAGAGTTCAAGGTCATCTCCAATTCGTTTGATGCGGAGTATGGACGCAACTCGGGCGCGGTGGTGAACGTTGTCACGAAGTCCGGCACAAACAATATTCATGGCAGTCTGTACGAGTTTTTCCGCAACGACGTCCTCAACACGCATCCCTTTACCTTCATTGAATCACCCAAGCCGGCGTTCAAACAGAACCAGTTTGGCGGCACGCTCGGCGGACCCATCAAGAAGGATAAGACGTTCTTTTTTGCGTCCTATGAAGGCCGGAGAGTTGTGCAGGGAATCGTCTCTCAACAAGTTACTGTGCCAACGGCAACGGATCTGTCAGGTGACTTTCGGGGGGGAGGCGCATTTGCGGGCTCGCTGATCGATCCGACGGTCGCGAATGTTTTGCAGAACCGCTGCGGGAGTGGCAGCGCCAACCCGGCACTGAATGCCAACCAGCAGGCTCTGTTGAACGATGTGATCAACGGGACCATCCCTGCTGCACTTAATTCGCCTACACAGAATGCGGCGGGCATTCCCTATAACAGTTCGCAGTTCCCGCAATTTAGCCTTTTTCCAACGAACCAGATTCCCACGCAGTGTTTTGATCCTGTCGCGCTAAGCCTGCTGCAGTATGTGCCCGGCTCAGGCGGCAACTCCAGCCAAGTCACGCAGGTGCCAAATAAAAGAGACCGTGGCGACCAGTTTCAAATCAAGATCGATCACTCCTTTTCAAATAATCAGAAGACCGCCATCTACTACTATTTTGATGACGACAACACTTTGGATCCATTCGCGAAATTTCAGGCGGAAGGCGCTCCCTTGGGAAACTTCCCGGGCGACTATGCCACGCGCACGCAACAAATCAACGTAACCCATACCTCCACGATTGGCGCGACGGCCGTGAATGAATTCCGCTTCAGTTATTTCCGTGAAGGCCAGCTCAGGTTTGACAGCCCGACAAGGACGAACGCCATCCAGGATTCCTGCGGCAGCGGAACCGCCAAGAATTTCTGTTTCAACGGAAATTCGGATACCCCGCTGGTGGACTCCACCGGCAACTGCTTATCCACGGGCCTGCCACCGGCGGGTACGCCGCCCGCCTGCACCGCTAACCCGGACTTCGGCATTCATACCGGGCTTGGAGCCAGCAAGGAAGGCGTGCCCTACGTTCAGCTCAATGGGGGCTTTTCCATCGGCAACAACTTCGGCGGCCAGCTGCCGCAAATCGGCAACACATTTCAGGTCAGCGACAACTACAGCAAGATCATCCGGAACCACAATTTCAAATTTGGCGGCGATGTGCGCTACCAAAAATTTGACCAATTGCTGTTCTTCGACGTCAACGGGCAAATCGTTTTCAACAGCGATTCAAACATTTGCCCGCCTCCGGCAGTAAACCAGCCGGCCGCTTGCTCGACGATTAGCGCGGACGATTTGGGCTTCGGCACTCCCTATCCGGACTACCTCTTGGGATTGGCGAGCGATATGGCTCAGGGCTCCGCACAACATGAATTGGTGCGGAGCAAGGCGGTTTATCTCTTCGCGCAGGACAGCTGGAAGATCAAACCGAATTTGACATTGAACTATGGCGTGCGCTGGGAACTGAACACGCCCATGTCGGATATCGGCCACAAAGTGCAAACCTTCCGGCCGGGAGAACGCTCGACAATTTATCCGTGCAGCCTGGATCCCAACAACCCGCTGTTTGCCACATTTGGAGGCGGTGAAGCCGGATGCGATGCGGCCGGCGTAACTCCCATTGGGCTGGTTTTCCCTGGTGACAAGACCGTTCCAAATGGTTTGACCAACACGTATTACAAATCTTTCGCGCCGCGCCTGGGCCTCAACTGGAGCCCCGGTTGGCGCGATGGTTGGCTGGCCAAGTTGACCGGTGGCCCCAGCAAGACCAGCATCAGTATGGGTTATGGAATGTTTTACAATCCGATAGAGCAGCTGGTGCTCGAGCAGTTCAGCGCCGAGCCGCCCTTCGGCGGCAGCAACTTCATTCCCACACCGTTTCTCCAGACTCCCTATGTCGGCCAGAATGGTACTATTGCGCCAAATCCGTTCACGGGAATTCTGAATCCACCGCGAAACCAGGCGATAGATTGGTCCAGGTTTCTTGGAAGTATTTATTTCGGACAGTTTCCCGCCAACATGCGGACCCAATATTCCGACCAATACAATTTGACCGTTAAGCGGGAATTGCCGGGCAACATTCTATTGCAAGTTGCCTATGTCGGCGCGCAAGGCCATCGGTTGCTGGCGACCTACGAAGTAAACCCCGGCAATCCCACGACCTGCAATGATCTGGCGGCGCTTGGTCAGCAGTGTGGACCCTTTGGCGAAGACAGCGTATATAGCTTTACGCTTCCGCCCGGCGCGGTTCTCCATCTTCCGTATGTTGGAGGCGGACCCAATGGGCAGAACATTCCTTGTGCAATCGTGAATCCTGCCGCTGCTTGCATCGTGACCGGCGCGGCTGGCACAGGCACTCCGATTAATCTCGTAGGAATCCGGCCCTATTCCTCGCCTTTGTGCAACCCCTTGACGGGAACGGGCTGCCCGACCCAGGGCACCCCCGTTTTCTCCGGAATCTTCAGCGAGGACACTATTGCTCACTCGAACTACAACTCGTTGCAGGTGCTCTTTGAAAAACGCTTTTCGCACGGCCTGCAGTTCCAGGCCTCCTACACGTTCAGCAAATCTCTGGACAACGCTTCGAGCTTTGAGAGTGCTCTGAATCCGCTGAATTTTAATTCCACCTACGGGCTCTCAAACTACGACGCGCGGCACCGCTTCGTTTTCAACTATGTCTGGGATTTGCCCATTCCCAAGTTCGATGGCTTCAAAGGCCAGGTGCTAAACGGCTGGGAAGTGTCGGGCATCCTCAGCTTCCAGAGTGGTTTCCCGATTCGCATTACGTCCCAGGATGATGTCGAACAACTCGACACCACATTCGATTTTGAAGCTCCTGGCCAGCCGAACCTAACCGGGCCATTCAAGACGGTCAATCCGCGGAGTACAGTTTGTGCACCTGGCACCGGTCCGCTCGCGCAGCAACTCGATCCTACGGCTCCAGCTTGCCAGCCCGTCTCCGGATATGCGTTTGATCCTAACCTGTTCACGAACAACACGGTTGCGGCGGGAACGATTGGCAATGCGCCTCGCTCGATCTGCTGCGGGCCGGGGATCAACAACACAGACATGAGCATCTCCAAACAAACCAAGATTAAAGAGCGCGTGCAGATGGAATTCCGAGCCGATATCTTCAACGTCTGGAACCATGCGCAGTTCTACAGCGTGGACGGCAACATTTCGAATCTAGGCGGAACGTTTGGGCAACCTCTGCACATCCGCGATCCGCGGCTATTGCAATTTGCGCTGAAGTTCCATTTCTAGGCATAGCCTTGATGAACAACGATTTTCCGGCGCGGCCCGCAAGGGCCGCGCCTTTGCACGCTTGAATAAAATGTTTCTGGAAATAAACTGACCGCAGGGAACAGACCTGCTCGGGGCAGCCGAAAAGCGGCTCACCCACGTTGGAGTAAGAAAATGCACGACGCACTGCAGAAGGAAATCGCGAACTATGAAAAGAGGACGCCGAAATCCTCTATAGCCCACAAGCGGGCGCTGCAACGCATCCCGCTTGGAGTGGCCAGCAATTACAGGCACTACGAGCCGTACCCCCTTTTTGTGAAGGACGGAAAAGCGGGCCGGATTCACGACGTAGATGGCAATGAATACGTGGACCACAACCTGTGCTTTGGCGCGTTGATGGCGGGGCATTGCCATCCGGCGGTGGTCAAGGCAGTGGAGCAAAAGTTGCATGAAGGAACCACCTTCGGAATGCCGCATGAGCAGGAGTGGGAGCTTGCGGAGGAAATCTGCAAACGCTATCCCGTCGACATGGTGAGGTTCGGCTCAAGCGGGACGGAAGTGACCATGCACGCTTGCCGCATCGCGCGCGCGGCCACGGGCCGCGACAACATTCTGAAATTCGAAGGTTCCTACCACGGGCTGCATGACACCGCGCTCGTCAGCGTGAAGCCCAAGGCCGAAGAGTATGGTGATCCTGATGCTCCCAATTCCGTCCCGGGCGGCGGGGGCATACCGAAGAACTCGCTGGAAAACGTCGTCGTCGCCAGCTTCAACAATCTGAAGAGCGTCGAGAATCGCTTCAAGCAGCATCCGGGGCAGATCGCCGCGATTATTCTTGAGCCGATCCTGATGAACGTCGGCTTGTGCATGCCGCAGCCCGGTTTCTTGCAGGGGTTGCGCGATATCTGCACGAAGAACGGCGCGCTGCTGATTTTTGACGAAGTGAAAACCGGCGCGAAGCTGGCTTGGGGCGGCGCCAGCGAATTCTTCGGCGTGAAGCCGGACATCATCTGCCTGGCGAAATCCATCGGCGGCGGCTTGCCGCTGGGTGCGTTTGGCGCGAGCCGCGCGGTGATGGATCTCATCTCTCAACACAAAGTTTTTCACGGCGGCACTTACAACACGAACCGCGTGGCGATGGCTGCGGGGCTAGCGACGTTCCGCGAAGTGCTGACCCGCGAGAGCTACGCGCACGTGGGCAAACTCAGCAAGAAGCTGACGGAAGGCTACCGTGCCATCGTGGCGAAGTCCGCGTTGAAAGCCTATGTGGCTAGCGCCGGCGTGAACGGCGCTTTGATGCTTTATCCTCAGGAAATTCGCAACTATCGCGACTGGACCAAGATCGATATCGATCTCTGGCGGCACTACTGGTTCGCCATGGTCAATCGCGGGGTGCTTGCGCAACCGTACTGGTGGGACGAGCAATGGACCATCTCGGTGCAGCACACCGAGGCGGACATCGACAAGCATCTCGCAGTGTTCGAGGAAGTCGCGCCCGCCCTTGCGAAAGCCCAACAGGAACGGGGCCTCGCCTTTGTCGGTGCGGCCGGACACTAGTCGGCCATAGCAAGAGATCCGGAGAGAGGACAGTTGGACAACGAAGTCATCACGAAGCCTGCGGCGAGCGGAATGCAAGAAGCGCCCCACTTGAGGCGGGTTCTGGGCCAGTGGGACCTCGTTTTGCTCTTTGTTGTCGCGATCGTCAATCTCAACGTAGTCCCAACCATCGCTGCCAACGGCGGCGTTACCGTCTGGCTCTGGACGCTCGCCTTGCTGCTGTTTTTCTGGCCGCAGGGCATCGCCGTCATCGAGCTGGCGCACCGCTATCCCGGCGAAGGCGGCGTCTACCTGTGGGCAAAACGCGTGTTCGGCGATTTCCACGGATTCCTGTCGGGCTGGTGCTACTGGACGAACAACATTTTCTACGTGCCCACGGTTTTGTTGTACTTCGTCGGCATCTCAGTGTACGTAGCAGGTCCGCGAGCGCGCACGCTTGCCGATAACACCTGGTTCGCACTCGGCTCATCGATGGTGCTTCTCGTTCTGCTCGTTGCGCTTAATGTGCGCGGAATGGGCGTCGGCAAGTGGATCAACAATCTGGGCGGGATCGGCACCGCCATTACCGCCGTCACGCTGATCGGCCTTGGACTGGTTGTTCTCTTTCGTTTTGGCACTACCATGACCGCCGCCGATTTCCGCGTCACTGGAGACGTTCGCTTGATCGGCTCTTTCGGCGTCATCTGTTTTGGGCTCGTCGGCCTCGAACTCGCCTCCGTCATGGGTGACGAGATTCAAGATCCCCAGCGAACGCTCCCCGGTGCCGTCGGCTGGGGAGGCCTGCTCTCAGGAATTTTGTATATCGGCGCGACCCTGACGTTGCTTCTCGCCGTCAGCAAACAGGACATCGGCGTGTTGCAAGGCGTCGTTCAAGCGGTCGGGCACATGGCCGAGCAAGTAAGAGTTCCCTGGATTGTTTCGCCCTTCGCCTTTGTTCTCAGTATTTCTATCGCGGGGATCGCTTCGGCCTGGCTTGCGGGTTCCGCGCGTATCCCTTTTGTTGCGGGCCTCGATTCCTATTTGCCCGAGGGTTTGGGAAGACTGCACAAGAAATATGCCACGCCGTATGTTGCGCTGATCGTGCACGCCACCTTTTCCGCTCTTTTTCTTGGCATGAGTTTTGTCGGGGCCGGAGTGAAGGAAGCATTTGTAACGATGCTGGATTTGGCCGTGGTTTTGCAGCTCGTTCCTTTTCTGTACATGCACGCCGCGTTGCTGAAGCTCGCGGGGCAAACTGTGCCCGGCGAGGGACACTACAGCAAGGCCACTCTGCTCGTCGCCGGCAGCTGTGGCTTGGTCACCACGATCCTGGGAATGGGCGTGGCTTTCATTCCTTCGCACCAGATCGAATCGATTCGATTGTTCGAAATCAAGATGTTTACCGGTACTATTTTTTTTATCGGGCTGGCGTGGTTTTTCTTTTTTGTCTACGGCAGGCGCAAGGCCGCGCGGAAATTGGCGGCAGCAGCAGCGCTTTGATCTGAATTTGGGAGGCAGTGATGTCCAGCAGCGTGAAAACGATCGTTCGCGCGTATCAAAACTACATCAACGGTCAGTGGGTCAAGAGCGCTTCCGGAGAAATGTTTCCCGTTTACGATCCTTCCACGGAAGAAGTCATCGCGCAGGTTGCGTCCGGCGGAGCAGCGGATATTGACCAAGCCGTAAAAGCCGCGCGGGCCGCGTTTGACACCGGGCCGTGGGGAAAGACCAACGCAGCGGAGCGCGGCCGCATTCTCTACAAGTTGGCGGAAAAAATACGTGAGAATACCGCGTCGCTCGCGGAACTGGAATGCCGCAATACCGGCAAGCCGATCGTTGAGGCGGAATACGACATCGCCGATGCGGCAACCTGTTTCGAATACTACGCCGGCCTGGCCAACAAAGTTCTGGGCCACGTCAATCCCGTACCTGCGAACGCCCTAAGTTTCACTTTACGAGAGCCGGTGGGAGTCGCCGGTCAGATCATTCCGTGGAACTATCCCCTGGTGATGGCTTCCTGGAAGCTGGCCCCGGCGATCGCCGCGGGCTGCACCTGCGTCCTCAAGCCCGCCGAGCAGACGCCGCTCACTATGATGGAAGTGGCTAACTGGTTTGAAGAGCTGGGCTTGCCCCCCGGCGTCGTCAATATCGTCAACGGCCTTGGCGAAACGGCCGGAGCCGCGCTGGTCGCGCATCCTGGTGTCGACAAAATCGCCTTCACGGGAAGCGCCGCCGTGGGAAAAATCATTGTCAAGAGCGCTGCAGACACGCTCAAACGCGTCACTCTCGAGCTCGGCGGCAAGTCGCCAAATATTTTCTTCGATGGCGCGGACTGGGAAGCCGCCGTGGACGGCGCGCTCTTTGGCGTATTCATCAATCAAGGCGAAGTTTGTTCCGCGGGAAGCCGCATCCTGGTGGAAAAGAAAATCTACAAGAAATTCGTCGAAGCCATGACCGAGAAGGCCAAGCGCATCAAGCTGGGCGCCCCGCTCGACCGCGACACGAAGATGGGGCCGCTGGTCAGCAAGGAGCAATACGACCGCGTCAGCTCCTATCTCGACCTCGGCAAAAAAGAAGCCAAGGTAGCCATCGGCGGCGGGCGTCCAAAACAGTTTGGCAAGGGCTTTTACGTCGAGCCAACGATCTTCTACGACGTGGATAACAGCGCGCGCATTTCTCGCGAAGAAATCTTCGGCCCTGTCGCCTCCGTGATTCCCTTCGAAGGCGAGCCCGACGCCATTCGAATCGCCAACGACACGCCCTACGGCCTCGCCGCCGCCGTCTGGACACGCGATATCTACAAAGCCTTCCGCGTTGTGAAGTCGCTGCGCGCGGGCATCGTATGGGTCAACCACATGCAGCCTACTTACGTGGAAGCGCCCTGGGGCGGATACAAGCAGTCAGGCTTCGGCCGCGAGCTGGGTCCCTGGGGTCTTGAAGAATATCTCGAAACCAAGCAGGTGTTCGTCAACCTGGACGAGGCGCCTATCGCGTGGTACTAGATTTGCAGGGTCCGCCTTCCGAGGCGGACCGCTGTTCCCTTACGGAGAGACTCTGATGACAGCCATTCAGATTCGAACAGAAATTCCCGGACCAAAATCTCGCGTTTTGATGGCGCGCCGCGAAGCTGCCATCCCTCGCGGCCCTTCGAACGCCACCCCCGTCTTCGCTGCCAGTGCCAGCGGAGCCATCATTGAAGATGTCGACGGCAACCGCTATCTCGATTTCGCCGGCGGCATCGGCTGCCTGAATATCGGCCACAGTTCTCCGCGCGTGATGTCCGCCATCCGCGAGCAGCTCGATAAGCATCTGCATCTGTGCTTCGCTGTCACGCCGTACGAAAGCTACGTCGCGGTGGCCGAGAAACTGAATTCCCTGGCTCCCGGCAATTTCCCCAAGAAAACTATCCTCCTTAACTCCGGCGCCGAAGCCATCGAAAACTCCATCAAAATTGCGCGCGCATACACGAAGCGCCCTGCCGTGATTTGTTTCGAGGACGCTTTCCATGGCCGCACGCTCCTGGCCATGTCGCTGACCAGCAAAACGCATCCGTACAAAGCGGGCTTCGAACCCTTCGCCAGCGATATTTACCGCATCCCATTTGCTTATCCGTACCGCGGAGAAACCGGAGCCACCGCGGAAACGTTCGCCCACTATCTCGAAGATGCCTTCAAACGTTCCGTAGCGGCCGAATCGGTTGCCGCCCTGATCGTTGAGCCCGTCCTCGGAGAAGGCGGCTTCATCGTTCCCCCGCGCGGCTACTTCAAGATTCTGCAAGCGATCTGCCGCAAACACGGCATCCTTTTCATTGCCGATGAAGTGCAATCCGGCTTCGCGCGCACCGGCAAATGGTTCGCCTCCGAACACTTCGGCATCGAACCCGACTTGATCACCATGGCGAAATCACTCGGCGGAGGAATGCCTATCGCCGCAGTCACCGGCCGCGCCGAAATCATGGACGCGCCTGGCGTGGGCGCACTCGGCGGCACGTATTGTGGACACCCTGCGTCTTGCGCTGCGGCGCTGGCTGCCATCGAAACCATCGAAAAGGACGGTTTGCTCGCCCGGTCCATGGCCATTGGCAAACATTTCGAGGAACGCGCGCGCGCTTGGCAGAAGAAATGGCCTCTGATTGGAGAAGTGCGCGGCCTCGGCGGCATGTGCGCCATCGAACTAGTCCGCGATGGGCAGACACGCGAGCCAGCCGATTCCGAGACCAAGGAAATCGCAAAGTATTGCTACGAGCACGGCCTCATCACCATCACCGCCGGTACACTCAACAACGTGCTGCGCATTCTCGTTCCGCTGGTCGTCACCGACGAGCAGTTCACTGAAGGCTTGAATGTGATCGAGGCCGCGCTGGCTTCCGTAGCGGAACGCAAACACGCCGCACTTTCGCACGCATAATCCGCGTCCGGGACCTGCAGTACCCGGCTACCGCCGGCGACATCTAACGATAGAGAGCTTCCAGGAGTCTGAGATGCAAGACATCGCAACAAAACCATCGAGCGCGGCGGGCGAATTGAAAGACCCAAGGCTGTTTCGCGAAGCCTGTTATCTGGACGGCCAATGGATCCAATCCAAGTCCGGCGCGACGATCAACGTCGATAATCCCGCGACCGGCGAAATCATCGGCCAAGTGCCGAAACTCGGCGGCGCTGAAACGAGGCAAGCTATCGAAGCGGCCAACCGCGCCTTCCCCGAGTGGAGCAAGAAAACCGCCAAGAAACGCGCCGCTGTTCTGCGTCGCTGGTTCGACTTGATGATGGCCAATCAGGAAGATCTCGCGCGCCTGATGACCCTGGAGCAGGGCAAGCCGCTTGCCGAATCAAAAGGCGAAGTTGCCTATGCGGCGGCGTTTCTGGAATGGTTCGGCGAAGAAGCCAAGCGCGTTTACGGCGACACCATCCCGCAGCACCAGGCGGATAAACGCATCGTCGTCATCAAGCAGCCCATCGGAGTCGTCGCCTGCATCACGCCGTGGAATTTTCCGTTGGCGATGATCACCCGCAAAGCCGGCCCGGCGATTGGCGCCGGTTGCACCGTGGTGCTGAAGCCCGCTTCTCAGACGCCATTCTCTGCGCTCGCTCTCGCCGAACTGGCGGAACGCGCGGGCGTGCCCAAAGGCGTATTCAATGTCCTGACAGGTTCCGCAACCGAAATTGGAGGCGAACTAACTTCGAATCCCATCGTTCGAAAGCTCTCTTTCACCGGTTCGACTGAAATTGGAAAGATCCTAATGGCCCAGTGCGCGGGCACGGTGAAAAAACTTTCGCTCGAATTGGGCGGCAATGCCCCATTCATCGTCTTCGACGATGCGGATTTGGACGCCGCCGTCGAAGGCGCCATCGCCTCGAAATATCGCAACACCGGCCAGACTTGTGTGTGCACCAACCGCGTACTCGTACAGGACACCGTGTACGACGCGTTTGCCGCAAAGCTCGCCGTAGCCGTGAAAGCACTGAAGCCTGCGCCGGGTTTGGAAGCCGGCTCCACGCAAGGCCCGCTCATTGACGACGCAGCAGTTGCAAAAGTGGAAAGCCATATCCGTGACGCGCAGTCCAAAGGTGCGAAAGTCCTTGTCGGGGGACATCGCCACGCGCTCGGCGGAAGATTCTTCGAACCGACCGTTCTTACGGAAGTGACGCCGCAAATGGCCGTGGCTCGAGAGGAAACGTTTGGTCCTGTGGCCCCGCTTTTTCGCTTCCGCACGGAAGCTGAAGCCATTACGCTGGCCAACGACACGGAATTTGGGCTGGCTGCTTATTTTTATGGGAGAGATATTGCGCGCGTCTGGCGCGTGGCAGAAGCCCTCGAATACGGCATCGTGGGCATCAACAGTGGCATCATTTCCACCGAAGTAGCGCCCTTCGGGGGCGTGAAAGAGTCCGGTCTCGGCCGCGAAGGTTCAAAGTATGGAATGGACGAATTTCTCGAAATCAAATACATGTGCTTCGGCGGAGTTACGGCCTAGCTCAGCAATCCAAAAGGGCCTCCGATGGTTTTGGAGGCCCTTTGTTTCTTCCGATCCCTTTGCCCAAGGGAGTTTGCCCGAGCCGAATCCGGCTACTTGTTGATGTCGTCCTTCGACTCGAGGCGCTTCAGCAGAGGCTGCAGAAAAGGCTTCGTCGCATCCGGCGCACCATTGATGGCCTGCGTCATTTCCTTGGCGGCGGCCGTGAAGTCACCGGTGTTCGAGTCCACTCGCGCGAGTGCCAGGTGGCTGATCCAGTGATTCGCGTCCTTCTTTGGAACCTGGGGATAGAGCTCAAACGCGCGCTTGGCGTTTCCCTGGCGCTGCAGCCCGCGGGCATAGGAATAAAGCTGGATCGCATTGGCCTTATCCAGTGCCGTGGATAGCGCCTTGGAAGCGTCATCCTTGCGGCCCATGGCCTCCAGGATGCGCGATTTGGTCTCCCAGTTCTCGAAGCGGTCCTCATTTTGAATCGAAGTGTCTTCCCACTTCAGCGCTTCCTCGAGGTTGTAATTATTGTCCAGACACCACTGCGCGGCTTCGTCGTAACCGGCCCAGGTGAATCCGCCAACGTTACGAAGCTCGTTCTTGATGCTGCGTAGAACAACCGCCTTAACGTCCACCGAGATGTGAATGGGCACGGCCACCTTTTCCCAGCGCAACGTGGCAGCTACGGAATCCGGCTTGACGTCCTCAAAAACGTACGTTAGAACATCAAACGATTCCGCCGCGTGGGGTTTTGCGGTCACGCGCAGCGCATCTTCTTTCTCGTCGTAACTGAAGCTGCCCCAAGAAGTCGAGTTCTTCGAGAAGATGATCGTCCACTGGTCCTTGTCAGGGATAGTGTGCAGGCCGTAGGCGCCTGCTGCGAGCGGCTTACCCTCCACCGACACGTCGTCGGAAAAAGTGATGGTGGTATTCTCATTCGCGCCCGCGCGCCAAACCTTCCCGTAAGGCACCGTTTTGCCCCATATCTCTCGCGCCCCCACCTCCGGCCGGTGGTACGTGATGGTAATGTCCGTCAGTCCGATACGCTGGGACACAGACCCGCGCTGGCTCAGGCGAGGAATGTTCAGCTCCGTCGGCTGGCTTCCGTTCTTGAATTGCGCCGAGGCATTTCCCGCCAGGGACGCGCATCCGGCCACTAAACTCAAAACATACTTGCATGCGTTACGCATAGACACACCAATCCTCTCTTCACTATTAGCCTTCGCCTCAGATAACCGAAGCAGGCCAGAAAGACCACCCCACAGGCGATAGACGCTGTTCTTGCGGAGGCGTAAGCACATAAATAGGGGACGGCTCGCTTTGAGCAGTATGATTCAGAATAAATTTACCGTGACTTGTCCGCGCGTCCCCAGCCCCATTACGCGCTTGATGCGCATCTCCACTCTTTCGCGGTACGATGTCCTAGAGAAGGCGGGGCCCGTAGCTCAGCGGTTAGAGCAGCGGACTCATAATCCGTTGGTCCTAGGTTCAAATCCTAGCGGGCCCACCAACAAACTCTGAATCCTTAACAACTTACAAAAGTTGTTCCCGCGATTTTTGCGCGTTTGGCCCAAACTTGGGAACATCTGGGAACAACTGCGCGGCTAACTGCGAAACTGCGGCCTTCTGTGCCTCCGGCAATGCATGCGTGTAGATTGCGAGAGTCGTTGTCGGATTCGAATGGCCAAGCTGATCCTGCGCCACCTTTACGGAAACTCCAAGGTGCTGCAGGAGAGTGGCCACGGTATGGCGAAATCCCCGCCATCCCACTCTCGGCATCTTCAACTCTTCCAGTGCCGGGTAAACTGCCTTCTTGAGCACTCGCGATGGATCAATCGGTTTGCCACGACGTGTTGAGAAAACCAGCTCGCTTGTTTTCCGTCTGGAAAGCTCGCGATGATTTTGCAACGCTTTACTCAACACCGCGGGCATAAGCAGCGTGCGCCGCGATTTGTTGGTTTTCGGCAATCCAAATTCACCCATGTAGTACGAGCGAGTAATCCGCATGGTCTGTTTCTCGAAATCGAGATCAGTCCAGTACAAACCAAAAAGCTCGGAAGGGCGAAGGCCTGTTAGTACAGCGGTGAGCACAATAGTGCGGTACGGTTCGCGCAGGGCGAAGACAAGCTGCCGCACTTGCTCCGGCGTCAGATAAGGTTGAGGTGGGGCGAGTCGGGCGTTTGGAAGCCTGACGTTGCGCACCGGATTGTCTCGCACATAACTCCACGCTACGGCGTCCGAAAAAAGACGGCTAAGCGTGGCCTTCATGTGCTGAAGGCCGGAACGACTGTATTTGCGCGCCTTCTGGTTCAAGAACACCTGGATGTCGAGCGTCCCGATGTCGGTGAGCCTTCGCGCGCCAAAATATGGCAGCAGATGGCTAGTTGCCTTCTCGTTGTAAAACCGGCGAGTTGCCGGTCGTAAGACAGGCGAAGTCGCTCGCTGCCATTCGTGGAAGAAGGCCTCGAAATGCAGAGGTGCTCTGGGAACGGCTTGGCACACGTTCAGTTGCCGCAACCGGTCTTCGAGCATCAGCTGTGCTTCGTGTTTGCTGGGTATGACTGAAACGGGTCCCAGCATCACCGAATGCTGAATCCGCTCGGGTTTGCCGTCCGGATTCACGATGTCTTCTCTCCAACGACCAATCCACACTTTTTCTCTTTTCCCTCGTTTGAAAACACAACCACGTTGATACCGACGAGCCACTCTTCGTTCCTTTCCTCTTGTGGCTCGCCATGCCTTAGCTGGATGTAGCGTAGCTCGCATGGTTGTCGGAATACAACGCGAAGATTTGTTGGTCGTTGGAAGCCCTTGAGCCTCCCTATCGTTTTTGGTCGCGGAGAGCATCGACAATTCGCGGGCCTATTCAGAATTGCGCCGGGCGGCCAACCATGCGACGACATCCGCTTCGGCAAATCGCCAATATTTCCCGAGTCGAAAACCGGGAATTCGGTCTCTAGACCTTTCACGCGTGTGTTCGTACACCCAAGAGGGAGGAACCTTCACAATTTGAGCGACCTCGTAAACGGTAAGCAGGGTATCTTCTCGGATGGCTGTTTCCATTGCGTCTCCTCGGAGGAAACCGAATTCGGAAGTTGAGAGTATTAGTGGTGCCTTTCGTGGGTGGAATCGCCATCGGGTGACGTGGAAGTATCAGAGCATGCTGGGGAACTACCCGTTTCGGCGAAAGCTTTGCTGACGGTGAGGCGTGCGTAGTATTCCGGATCGGCTTTGTCTTCCGTGCGATAGTCGGCGATGCGCCGGATGATTTCTTCGGGATTGTCTCCACGAGCAAGGGCCCGTTTGGCGTACGCCCAGTCGGCTTCAGATTGACTACGGTATCCGGCAGGCATTCTTCGAACTGGCTCGTGTGCGTCGGCAAGGTGGCGTGGCGCGTCGGGTGAGTCCTCTTGCACCCGGAAATCACCAAGATGGTAGATCTGGTCTGTCTCGTGATGCACGCGCACTACAAACCCGTCGTTGTACTTCCTGTTCGTGAATCCGGGGAGACGGAGAACGCGGGATATGTCAGTGGCTGCGGGGTCGCCTCGAAATTGATTTGCTAGGGAGCGAAGCAAGGATTCCGCCTGCTCTTGGTCGAGGCCTTCGACCCGCCAGACGACTTGGTGCTTGCCAGGCGAAGTATCAAGGATGAAGTTGGGCGGCGGGGCATCGCCGGATGTCCGCACAGCATCTAGCGAGGCGCCAGCGTCCTCGTCCAAGTCGAGATAGACGTGGCGGATTTCGCGCACGTTTTCCTTGGTCCGGTTGGGAATCCCAGGTTTTACAGGATTCATTCCGATGAATATGTCGGCGCCGCCTTGGTTCTGTTCATTTAGCCAATCCTGGAATGCAGGGTTGGTGACTGCTTCCGCTGCCAGGATCCGCTGCATGGTCTGTTCGCGGTTTCGGTTACGGACCAAAACGGCGACATGGTCCTGCGGCTCATGGAGAGCGAGAACGTACTCGGGAGTCCGTGTGGGTGTTATTCCGAGAGGTAATAGTCGAGGAAGGTGTCGTGCTTGAGCTTAGCGGCCGCGAGTTTGGCAGGATCAAAATTCAAGGTCCGCTTGAGAACCGTAAATGCCTCTTCCTTGCCCAGGATTCTCGACCCGACGAAGTCACTGATGTGCGTCCGAAAGCTCTCTATCTTTTGGCGAAGGACGGATTCCGCGCGTTCGATCTCGCGTTGATTGAGCCGTACGCAGGCGGTGGACGACAGCCGCGCACGAAGATCCGTGAGTGCTTTGCGCGGATTCTCCGGAAACTCGAAGATGGTGTTCGTGAACGAGCGTCGAGCCGAGAAAGCCGGACAAAGTACGACGAAAAAGATGGACAGAGAAAACAGGTCCTCCGCCTTTTGGGCAAAGTAAGCGATGCGCTCGCGTATTGCTGCGTCGACAACCGGTTTCCCGGAGAAGGTATGGGGGATGGGTTGTCGATTCCGTTTAAACAGCAACTGGTACACGCGATAGTTCTCATCGAAGAGCCGCAGCGCCGATTCCAGGCGCTTGGTTAGTGCGTCGAGCGTAGGGGTGTCGAGACACTCATAGTCGACGCCGTGGAGTTCGAGAACGATGCCGGCGTCGCCCGATTTCGTGAGAAAAATTTCCGGGCCGATGAAGCCAAAGAGGTTGACCATGGCATTGAGCGAGCCGGTCTCTTCGTAGTTCTTGAAGACGCGCTTCAGATTGAGCATGGAGTTACCCTGATCACCGTGACGGGGGCGAACTTCGCGGGGTCATATTGGCTGCGAAGTTTTGCGGCGCAAATAAGCAACCGCAGAATCTGGGGATCGGTGGCCGTGGCCCACCGGGCGACGAAGTAGAGAAGCAGAAAGATGAGAAGGCCGCCCAGGAGACTGCCGAGCAAGTTGAAGGTGGCCGCACCAAGGCACATCGCAAAAAAGAACAGTTTCCGCTCCGCGCCCAGAATGGTGAGGGGGCGCGAGAGCGAGCGCTGCACGGGGTTGATGCGCCGTTGGTAGGCCATGGTGCGTTCTTCGGTCCGGCCGCGCCTCACGGGAAGAGCCAAGCTAGGAAATTGACTGCGGCGATGGCCATGCCGACACCAAAGAGCACACCGGCCAGGACCCGCTTGGAACCACCCTCACCGAACGCGAAAGTCAGACCGGAAACTACAATCGCGACGAGTGACAGCCCGCGCGCGATTGCTGGTGAACGCCTGTTGAAGTACGCCCACGGCGTTCTCCCAGGGAGAATTGGCTTGAGCGAACGCGGGCGCAGCAAGAAACATAGCCACGAGAAAGGCGAAGGCGACTCTCGTGGAACAAAACCAGCCATGCACCACCATCCAACGTATTTTCATATCCATACCTCAGAAACGAATTCGAATCGCAATTCGCGTCGCAGAGGGAAGTCTGCGCCCCCGACAACTGGTAGCGGTTACGGGGGAGCTCACAGGTCCGCAGACACGCAGGGCCATCCCCGAACATCTCACGCGTTGCGTCTTGATGCCGTCCCGCAGCGAAAGGAATATCTAGCGCGAACTTCCCTCCATCTACCTATTCAGTGTTGGGAAAGAAAAATGTGTCGGGATGGAATAAACAATCTGAAGCGCCACCGAGATCCGTCACACCCGAGTCTCTTTGGGATAGTGAAATCGGGGATGCTGAAACGCGCTTTCCGGGGACTGGAATAAACGGCAGAATAATATGGGATGGAAGTTTGGATTCCAGGTACACGCTGTTCGGCCTGTGAGACTCAAGGCATGTTCTAATAACCCATCTGTCGGCGACAGAATGTCTAACTCATGAGTGATCTCATATTCACTCTCGCTAGACAGGATCAACCCAGTCACGGCAGGGTATTTATGGACACTTCGACGCCTGCCGGGAAGATGGCTTTTACAGTTTCGGGTGCTGTCGCCGAGCTAGAGCGTAGTCTAATCGTGGAAGGTGTTCGAGCCAGCCTTCGGAACGCACGCGACAAGGGAAGAGGCTGGGCAGGCCGCGTGATGCCGTGGACGCCGCCAGGATTGCCCGGTTACACGCACAGGGGCGCTCCATAGGCGAGATCGCGGATGAACTCGGGACTCCCCCCGCAGCCTTGTCCAAAACAGATGTTTTCGGGTCATGGTCGTTTCATCAGCAAAAAGTCTCTCGGTCGAAGGAGCCGGCGCTGTCATCTAATCAGCCCATGAGTTAGCTCGAAGAGCGAGAAGGAGCGAGGGTAGGTCAAGAGCTGCCTTCGAAGAATGGCGTTTATTCGCGGTGGGCACTTTCCCTGAAAAAGCGGAACCGTCTTGTCTGTCCACGGGTTTCCATGGATTGGTATCCCTGGAGGGTGCCCTATTCTGCCAGGGAGACCTCGGCGACAGCGAAACCACCGGTTTGCAGGCGTCTCCAAACCACGATGAGTCCCGGTGAGGTCATTACTGCGTAGGAGCCTTCTTGCCTGTGTCCCGCTGCCCCGAACTCCAAAGCAATGGTGGAAATTGAACTGTTGACACTGAAAGTGTTTGAATCACATAGCCGTTGATAGGCCTGGTCCAAAAAATCGTCAAGCCGTCTAAACCAGGCTACACGGTCGGTGAGTTGTTCTCCGCTACGTATCGACTCTAAATCTTGCAGGTCATAAACGAATTCGGGATTTCTATTGTTCTCTTGCAGGAATCGCGCAACGAGATCCTTATGTTTCTGGCGTGCTAGTTCGAGGGCACGATTCGGGTTTGCCGCGTAGATAGGCATAGAAATCGCGAACCGAATGGGCCAAAGCTGAAACGCACCGATGAGGGTGGCCAATTCTCGAGGTTCGTCCGAAGCAAGTTTTATGCGCTGGACTGTTCGAGGAATAGAAAAGAAACTCTGTTCTTGAGGGCTATCATAAACGGGGAAGTTGCCACCGTAGAATCTGCTCTGGAGTTTGAGAATGGCAGATGGGGGCGAATTGAGCAAATCACGAACGAACTCGGCGGTATGATGGGTCAATTCTCCGACTAGAGCGGGGTCGACTCTGTCCTCAATTTTGTGCGATTGAACGATATATCGTCCATCGTCTCTGCTCGAAACGAGATGGAGCCCCGTTGCATTGCGAGTCTCAGAGTCAACCTGTAAAATGAGGAAGCCTCCATTTTTTAGAAGGTCCAGATAAATCCCGTCGCCGTAGATGGTGACGTGCTGCGACGAGGACTCACGGAAGGAGAGTTGAGCTACTTCTTGCGTCTGAGTACTCGGTTCGACTTCGCGAACGATTTGGAAAGAGGTCTGTGCATCGTGTACTTTCAGACGGACGGCAGCAATGGCTCGGTCCCCCGTCAGTTTCGGAAACTGAGAATCCATACCAGAGCGCTCCTGTGCGGGAGAGGCCCATACCATTATGAGGCAGACTAGAAGCGTCGCGAAGACTCGGTATTTCATCGTAAGAACCTCCAATGTCAGGGTTGATAGCCCGGTATCGGGCCATACCAACTCTTGTATCTCTCATAGTTGTTGATTAAGGCTCCGCCCGACTTCTCAGGGCCAATGGCACGAACGTCGTTATTGTGCGGAGGCTCGTAGTGACCTTCAAAATCAAGTCCGCGATAGTCGATGTGCACGTGTCCCACGCCCGCGTTACTGTCACCGAAGAGGAGGTGTAAACCAGTGGATCCTCTCCCAGGAGTTATCCCGTTTTCGCCTTCATGTTTCCAGCCCGGCCTCCAACCGAAACCGGACTGCTCGAATGCATCCTTTGCCCCTTCTTTCCAGGTCACGCCTATATCCATTTGACCGATGGACGTCACGCTGGTGACTTGGGAAAGCGCATTTGATCCGTCTTTTAGGGTTGTCTTTTGCATGGCATTTGTGATCGCTGCATAGTTTGCGCGAGCGGTGTCCGTCAAATCCTTCCACTTATCTTCATAGAATGAGGTGTCACGCTTTTCACCGGGTTGAATAGGGTCTTCTTTAGTATCGACGTAGTTTTGAAATAAGGACTGCTGCATCGTGCTTAGGCTGCCGTATGTGATGTCATTGTTCACTACGGAGAAAACGGCGCTGCCACATCCCCCCTCAAGGATGCAGCCAAGATCATTGCCGCCGGCACCGGCACCCATTCTGAAACCCTCGTACATGCCTTCGCTTGATACAAGTCTGCCGACATCTATATGGCCGGTGGGGTCGCTAAAGTTGAGAGGATTGTTCTTAACGTATGCGTAGAGATTAAGGGTTTGCGGGTTGCCAAGATCGGCGTAGGGGACAGGGGCAGGGACGGCGGACCAATCGGCGGAATGGAAGCGGCCGAATTGTGAAGAGTAGTAACGAGCTTCGAAATCGTCGAGGCCGGTCTCGGAATCGCGCTCCTTGCCGGTGAATTTGTAGTTCTGCGGACAGGTATTGGTGACGATGTGCTCGCTGCCGAAGGGATCGAAGTCCGCGTCGTAGCAGGCCGTGGTTTGACCTGCCTGGACGATCATGCGCGATGTGCCGAGGTGGTCGGCGAGGTAGTAGTAGATGTTGCCAGAGGAGATGTTTCGCCGGGCGATGCGGCTCCCCCCGAAAAACACAAATTCATCGGTGATGTTCCCGGAGGCGTCGCTCTCATCGAGAATGTCACCGGTAGTGCCGTACCAATAGAGCTTGCCATTGGATTTCTGGACGCGACGGCCATCGCCGTCATACGTGTAGGTGATACCCGCAGCGGTTTTCAATTCGCTCTCCGCATCCCAGGTATAGCTGAAGCTGCCGTCGGAGAGAACGTTGCCTGCGGCATCGTAAGATAGGCCCGTGTTGGTGATGCGGTTGTTAGTGTCCACGCCTGCGGTGAGAGTGAACCAGGGGCACGACGGCCGTGCAGCATCGAGCGAAACGGTCTTCAGGTTGGCGTATACGTCATAAGAATAATCGAGGCCCCAGCAGCTGGCCCCCGACGTCCCCTGGGTGAGGGCCGTGCTAACGCGGTTCATGGAGTCATACGAAAAGGTCTGAGTGCGTGCGGAGTTGAGATTATTGGTGATTTGTGCAACGTTGCCGTTGTCCGATACGCCAAGATTGTAGCCATACGTGAGATCCAAGAGATTTCCGAGGTGGGAACCGTCGGAGCATTGCGTAGGCGCGGTGCCGGAAGTCTTTACCGAAATACGGCAAGGCTGGAGACGTTTATCATAGAAAATCGTTGGAACAATGTTAGTGCCGTGCTGCAGAGATGAACGGGTTCCAGGGGGAGCATAGAGCGCTGCCGTTGCGTAGTTGATGGAGTTAGCGACATCCACCGCGGAGAGAGCGCGGCCAGCCGCGCTCGTCGTGTACGTAATGACGCGGCCGCTTGGATAGGTGACAGTGGCCAAAGAGCCATCCAAATTGTACGTATAGCCGGTCGTTTTTGTCACACCGTTGGTGGTACGCTTTTCGGTCAGCACGCGGCCCATTTGATCGTAGCTCCAAACTTCGGAGCCAGCGGCGTCGCACATCGCAGTGCGGCGGCCGACGCCATTAGTAATAGTGAGTGCAGGCGGCGTGCAACCCGTTGGAGTTTGGCCGTCGTACCAATACGTTACTTGGGGCGTGGTGTCGGAATACGTCTTTTTCGTGAGCCGATGGATCACGTCATAAAAATACGTGGTGGTGATGCCTCGTGCATCCATTTTCGTGGCAACAAGCCCGTCGGCATTGTAGGTATAGGTGATCGTGCCGGATTCGGGATTGGTTGAAGTCAATAGCTGGGAAAGCGAATTGTATGTAAATTTACGTGGACGCCAAGATGCGGGGACACTGGCATCCGTGCAAGTCTTGTCTGCGGTCGTGTCCGTTCCGCGCTGATGGACGCACAAAAGATTGTTGAGCGCGTCGTATTGATAGTCGGTTTCATTCACCAAGTTGCCCGTCGCGTCCGGTTCGAACACTTGAACTAACCGACCGAGTGCATCCCCGCAGGTTTTGCGCTGCTTCCCGGTTTGATCCGTAACCGTGCTGCAATTCCCGAGATAGGCGGTGGAAATGTTGTTCGACGTTGAAGTACCGTCCGGCGGAATTACCTGAATGACTCGCCCCAGCGCATCGTAGTTGTACGTTGTGACCCCGTAGGTTGGGTCGCTCGTGGTCCGGTAAGGATTCGAGACTGTCTTTTTTCGTCCCAGAGGATCATAGGTGGCGTCGGTGTAAGTAATTCCTTCGGGGTCGCTAGTGAGCTTCGATTGGGTTACGCGGCCAAGACCGTCCACCACAGTCGGAGGCACGAGATTCGCGGTCGACGTGATCTTTACCGTTGGCGTAATGCTTAACGGCGTGCTCGTTTCATTAAAAGTGCGGGTAATTTGTCCAGCATCGGGAAAGTTCGTTTGTGTCAAACGTCCCATCAGGTCGTAGGAATTCTGGACCGTTTGGGTGTTCGAGTCCGTCGTCGTGGCAGAGGCCCCTGAACAGGAGTTGTAGGTTGATGAAGCGGTTTGGCCCAGCGCATTGGCGGTCATCGACAAGTAAGCCTTGGCGCTGCCCCCGGTCGGAGCGCAGGCAGAGTTCGCCCAGGAATCTGAAAAGCTACGAGTGACTGTGTGACCAGCGGGATCGATCGTTTTCAAAATGTTTCCCGCGTCATCATACTGAGTGTAGGTGAAGAGCCAAGTGCTGTCCGTGTTGCGCCAAAGCTGGGCTGACGTAACGTTTCCCCGAGTGAGATAACTGGTGGAGATGGCCGGATCATGCTGGACGGCACCACTTGCCTGAAGAGCGGCATGATTGGCGTCGGCCGCGTAGTTGTCGTATTCAAACTGCGATTGGGCCATTAAATTCCCGGAGCCATCGTAGATTTTTGCCGTGAGCTTCCGATCCATGATGTGGATAGCGGTAGAGGTGTAATCGATTCCATTGATGGAATTGGTCTTCAACCAGGTGTAATCCGTGCGTCGAAGGAGAGCACCTGGCGCTCCTGAGCCGTAGGCAAATTCGCGGTGCTCGATGACGTTGTCGATGGGAGTGCCTGACGCTCCTCCCGGAGTTGTGTACGTATCGTAATCCCATTCTTCCTTGGTTACTTGATTGGAGTCATTGAGGGTGGTGGTTACCCGGATGGGCAAGGCCCAAAGCGTAGGGGCACCTGAACTATTGACGGCGTTGTAGTCCGTTTGGGTGGTTCGCAGAACAGTGGTTTTGCCCTGGTAAATTGTGCGGCTCAGTTCTCTTGGGGCATAGAGCGCCCAACTTCTTTGATACAAAAGCAGCCCAGGATTCGTGAGGAAACCAAAGGAGTAGTGCGTAAGGTTTCCGGCAGGATCGACGACGTCCATGTATTGATTGCTCGTCTTTGTGCCGTCGATCGTCGGCGTGTAGGTTGTTGTGTCCTCTGTTTGGGCTGTGCATCCCCCAAGAGGGTCTCTGCAAACGTGGCGAGCGGTGACCTCCCGAAAGTCAGCGGGGCCCTTGGGAATAAAACTGGGATAGCCAGGTGTTTGGAAGGTGCACGGAGCTTGCCAGTAATAGGTGAAGGTGGCGTAGTCGTAGCGAGCGTAGCCACCTGTTGGATAGGTGATCTTCGTGAGTTCCGTCAGAGGCGAGTTGTATTCGAATTTATATGTGAGTCCGTTCGGAAGTGTGAGCGTGCTGAAACAATAATTATTGCTGGAAGCGCTTCCTGATCCGGGAGGGTTGACAAAAGTATAGTTCACGGTACATGGGGAAATCGATGTGCTGAAACCCTGCAGGTTGCCGTTTGAATCTTTGTGTGAGGCCAAACCTCCTGAACCTGAGTTGAAGCTGACGGTCCTCCCAAGAGAGTCAGAGATGCTGTATATAGTTGGTTGGCCGCTCAGCAGATTGTCGCTGGAAATCGTTATCCAGTTTCCATTCGTGTCTTCAATGCGGTCCGCCGCCTTGAAATAATAGGAGTAAAGCGACACGTCGGAGTAGGTAACTGGAGTAAAGAAGTGATATTGGGTTCCACCTTTCGAATAAAGGATAATGTTTGCGGGGTTCGTTGTATCCAGCCGATAGAAAGTAGCATCAACTGTGTCCGTTACATTGATATTCAGGGATGGGTTTGGCTGTATAGTGCCGTTCGCGGCAAGATTACATGCTGCGCGGTTCCCAAACGATAAGTTAATGCCTTCCGGCATGGTGATAATGAAATCGGTGAGGCAAATCTCAGGGTGACCTCCAGTAGTCGAACCAAAGTCATACGTGGACACTTGCAAAACAGGCAAGTTGAGGCGCCAGTTGGGGCTCAGAATAGCTGGTGGCGTTAAATTAGAACCCCAAAGGAATATGTTTCGCATCGTGTTTGCGTCCCAGTAGTAGGAAGGGGCCAGCATCTTGCTGTCGTATTCCAAGGCCACGGAAAGATTCTGGCCATTGCGGCCTGGCAACGTGAGAAGTGGAATCTGCAAGTTTAGATTTCCAGTGGCGAGGTTTATGTTCTCGCGGACGCCTCCATAGGTGACGTAGGGGGATGTGCCGGTGGCGTTGCTGGGGTCCACATTGACAGGTGATGACTGGCCACGGACTCCAGCAGGGAGCAGGACTATCAGCAGGCAAAGGACGCACGAGGCAGAGGCGAGTCTGAGTGGCATTGGAGTTCTCCGCTATTGCGGTGCCGGAATCGAAAATGCCGAGTCCGGAACGCCCATGTTAAAAACTACAGAACTGAGTCGAAGAGTGCTGCGGAGTCGCCCCTGAGTGAATTGTTGTTGCTGGAACGGAACTGCAATGCCACTCACGACGCGAAAATCGGAAAAGACTCTAAGTACATCTACGCTGACGGCGGCGCTGTACGGAGCGACGAGGCGTGAGCGGAGTTGGACAGGCATTCCGCTCGCGGTCGAGATCCAGAGCGTAAGTTCGCCCGCGGTCTGGCGCGAACCTACCAAAGGATCGGTGGAACTAACGATAGGGTTTATTTCGATTCGATACGCCGATTGGCCGGCCACCGACTCGGTCCCAGCAAAACTCAAATTTGCAGCCGCCAATACCGATGGCAGGCAGAAAAAGGGGACTTCGAAGGAATTAATGGAAAGAGCGCTGAAAGACGGTAATACCTGCGTCGTTGCCGGCGTGATCGCAGCCGCAGAATCCTGATTGACGATGGTCGAGTGGATGCCGTCGGAGAACTGAACATCACTGCGGAAGAGGCGGCATCCCTTGGCGCTGAGGGTGACGGGAAAGGTTTCCGGAGAGGAGCCATCTTCGATCGTAAGAATGCCAATGGCCTGAGCATCCGCGGGGAGATTGACGGCATTCCAGCCAGTAGCGCTCGCCATGTCTTGAACGATGGCTGGCGCCTGGGGACTTGGCTGCCATGCGGGGGACGTTTGTTGAAGAAGTTTATTGCCGTAGGGAAGTAAAAACACAACACCGAGAGCTGCGAGTCGGGTGAAAGACACGTGAACCTCCACTTAGCGCATGTAAGGAACGCTAGTTAGTTCGCGATATGACCGACTCGCATGAGTGATTCTTTTGACCGTGGCCGGAAAATAGCAAGCGAGTTTATAGCTGTCAAGTGAATTAATTTAAAATTATCGAGCGTTCGGGATTATGGAACCGAAAAGCCCATCCTCCCTCCTCTCGGCGCTGGACTTTACTTAGCTTTGAGGGATATATAGGTGGCAGTAAACAGGTCACCCCCTTTCATTGTCAAGGGAACTTCAGTGAAACCCGCCGATCATTTCTAGTTATTCAACCGGGCCTCTCGTCTTGGAGGCTTCCTGCCTCCGCCTAGCGTCTGCGCTCCTTGGTCGTTAATTGTCCAGACCGCTTCTGACAAACAATCATACGGATTTCCTCAGCACGGCCAATCCCATGATGGTTCCGCAGGAGAAATCCCTTTTACCAATCTTCTCTTCGTTTGGACCCAATCGAAGGACTAGACGGAAAGGCTTTGGTCATACTCTCGTGTGTAAGCCCTGAGAAAGCGAAGATTTTCACGCTAGATTCAGCTCTTCCCCCTGAGCTTCTGTATGATTCAGATCGAGCGCCCGCCGCTAACGATGAGAGATTCGTCGAACCGCTAAGAAGCGTTTATCAAATTTGCGTCATTTGGAGATGCTAGGCTCGTGCTTCGTGAACGTGTCAATATGTTGGTTCCGCACAACATGATGATTCCAAGTCGCCCTTTCCTATTTGAGATTCGCAATGGCAAGCCGGAAATCTCGCTGATGAAGATGAGTAGGCAGAGTTCGAATCGTTGAAATGGGGTCCGTGAGCGACGCGAACCAGCGCGCATCCACGAAAACCACTGAAAATCGGGATGCATCCGGTACACAGAGCCTAGACAAAACGTTTGCGAGCGAGGAGGAACTGCGCCTGGATGCGCACAAATGGGAAACGAGTTTGAAAGCGACGAGGACATTTGTCGCGGCGAGCCTTACGGATCCCGAGTTTGATGTGCACTACAATGCGCGCCTTGGAGGCGCGCAGTCGAGCCAGGGCAAGGCCATCTCGTATGCGTTGGTGGTCGCGGTGCACTCGGAGCATATAAGGGATCCGGCTTCCCATCCGGACGTGCTGAAATTCGGGAAGCCCGAATGCAGAATGACCGGGAAGTTGGGTGCAGAGGCTCGTTCATCAAGTGGCGGCCACCCGTCGCAGTTTGGCAAGCAGACGTTTCAATCGCTGGCGGACAGCGTTCGAGGATTTCCGCGGGGAAGAACCGCTTTCGCCATCTCCATAATTTTCTTCCAGTTTGAATTGGATAAGAAGATCCATTTCATTGAAACTCAACACTCCTCTCGTAAGGCACTGATGCAAAAAGTGGCGCAGCCAGACGAGCTCCTCGCAAGGGTTGTCGGCAACGAGGTTGGACAAGGTCTTTTCGCTGCCTTTTCCTTGGATTGACTGGTGATTACCCTCCTTCGCCGCCCACACAAACAACTGGCGCTTCACCGCGCGAGAGATCGCGAAGGCGAAGTGGGAAGTCCGTTTGTGAAGTTCGGTCGATCGCAGAAATTGCAGGAACAAGCCGAGACTTTCCTGCGTGATGTCTTCGCGGGAAAGGGTTGGATACTTTTTTCCTATGCAGCGGACGGTCCGATGGATCATAGGCAGGAACGTGAGGAGCAGAAGAGTTTCCGCCAAGAACCAGCGGTCCGCAGGGACATTCAAGAGGTCTCGGAAAATGTCGTCGGAATCGGAATTCACCGGTGAGGATCGCAGGTGAGAGAGCAGGGCCGCGGCCGAATCGAACGTCCGCAAACGCTGCGATGAGAGAAAGAGTTCTCTTACACGCTCTTCGGTCAGTCGCAGGTCAGCGAGCAACCGAGACTCCATTTCACACAACAGGCAAGCACAGGATGCGGGGGACATGACCGGCCTTTCCCTGTTTTGGGCCGGAATCCGCGCGAGCCGGAAGACGCGTCGCATTCGCGGGCGCAAAACAGTGCGCAATCAGAGGCTCGGTTGCGGGGAAGAAACCGGGGTGCTCTCAGGCGAGGGCAGAGACGTCCCTCGCGGGAAGCGTATCCTCCACAATCCGTTTTCACGGCCGGAGGTTTTTCTAGAATTGGCAGCAATACGGGACAAAGAAAAAGGCCCTCCGGCCTGAGCCGGAGGGCCTTCCTGCGCCGTCTTCAGAACGGCGCTTCGCCCGACTCGGCGCCAGCTTCGGCGCTGGGCGCTGCCGCCGGCACTTCGGCTTCTGCGCGGCTGAGCCTGCGGACGGAGTTGGCGCGAACGCTCCAGAAGACGGTGACCTTCGCAGCCTTGGCCTTCTTGGACTTGCCATTCTCGCGCTCGTACTTCGAGCTGACGAGTTGGCCGTCCACGAGGACATGGTCGCCCTTGTGGAGCGTGTCGGCCATGGACTCGCCGAGGCGGTTGAAGGCCACGACGCGGTGCCATTCGGTTTTGGACTGCCACTCGTCGTTCGAGTCCTTCCATGACTGTTGCGTAGCGACGGATAGAACGGTGAAGTTCGCTCCGTTGCCGCGGACTTGCCGCTTCTCCGGGTCTTTCCCGAGGAAGCCGATGAGTTGGACGTGATTGAGATACATGATTTGTTTCTCCATTTCTGCCCCATTTCCTTGGGGCACCCAAGGGCGGAGTGGATACTGCTCCCAAGGCGAGCGGCTGCATTCTGGGAGGGACCCAACGGATTCATAGGGAGGAACCGGGAAAGCAGAAGCCGGGAAGCTGCCGGGCGCAGGAATTATCCCGAAGCCGTGCCCAAGGAATGGAGTGCGGAAATGGAAGTATCGAATCGGAATTTCGGTCAGTACTTTTGGTACACGGCTATGCGCACTCCGAATTCGCACAAACCTGGGTGCGACCCAACCAACCAATCCGCCCATGTTCAAGAAATCGAAGAACACTCGAAGCGCATGAAGTTCATGCTTGAGGGTAAATGGAAGATATCCTCTCTGTGCGGCCTGCACTAAATATTCCCGAATATCGAAATGGTTGGCCCTAGTCACTGTCGTTCGGCCCATGAACTCTGAAAAACGCCGAACGATGCGGGCATAGACATACCTTGTGGATGGTGAGTAGTGCTGCACCGTCAGCCAACGTTCATAGCGACGAGCAAGTTCTTTGTTTATTTCGATCCCAGAAGACATCGTAGTGTGGAGGAGTACACACCCCACTCGATGCTTGTGTCAATCGGGATGTTCTTCGCCTTGCCCATTTACTTGACAGCACGTACCTATATGAGATAAGTATATCGTAGTTAATGAGGAGAGCTTCCTCAAAACAAGGAGAGCGCTATGATCATTGGCGACCGGCTTCGCGCAATCCGCGAAGGAAAAAAACTCTCGCAAGGGGAAATTGAGAAGCGTAGCGGCTTACTTCGATGCTATATCTCCCGCGTTGAAAACGGGCACACTGTGCCAGCCGTAGAAACGCTGGAGAAATTTGCACGCGCCTTAGAAATTCCGATGCACCACCTCTTTTATGACGGGGAGGAGCCGCCGCAGTTGCCGAATCTGGTCAAACCTAGGTTGTCTGACGAGAATACCTGGGGGAGTTCGCGCAAGGATGCTCGATTTCTCAGCAAGCTTCGGCGGGTATTGGGTAAAGCCAACGAACAGGATCGAAAGATTATTCTGCTGATGGCTCAGAAGATGGCTCTGCGAAGTATGTCCGGCGCTTCCAGAAATTACTCAACTTTCTGACTCTTGCATATTTCGCTCGACCGAGACAGTCCTAGAACTGTTCGGAGACCGAGCCCATGAGGACAGTCCTGGAACTGTTCGACGGCTAGTCGGTGATGTCAGTCCTGAGACTGATCAAGTCCTAATCCATCCAACCAATTCCACATGTCCAATTAGCGCGCTAATCATGACTTGATCTCTTCTCTTTCTTCATTTCGGCCAAGGCTCGCTGGGTGAATCCTGCGGTGGAATCTGGTTCCACCAACCAGCCTGTGCCTCCGGGACAGACTGCCGGACACTCGGAGCGGCTCTGCACTCAACCTAGAATATCGAAACGTTTGTGTTGGGCAGGTTGATGGGCAAAATGAAGTTATTGGATAGATCGCCAGCGAGTCCAATCGATGGCCCGGTGGTTCCCGGGAATGGGACAAGTTGTCCTCCCACAAAGTTGCTGCCGAGCGAGACCGGACCGGGGACGTAACCTGCGGGAATGACGTAGGATTGGCCGCCGGTTGTAGTCAGTATGGTGCCTTGCAAAGTGTTCAGGTCGATGTTGCTGAGCGTGCCGCCGCCCTGGCCTCCGCCTACATCGGTAATGCCGGTCACCTGCACGATCCTGGTAGGGCCCATCGGCGGATAGGACGAGTTGGCCAGCGGCGTTGTATTCGTAGTTCCGCGGAGTGGCAGCGCCACGCTGGAATAGGCCGTCTGCTGAGGCGTACCAGCGACTTTGTTGATGATGTCGACAAAGATGACGGTCCCTGCGAAATCGGCGAGTTTGGGCGAAGCGGCAACCGCGGTGACATTTCCTACGTAGGGGCCGCCGAGTGTCGTCGCGGTGGTAGAGGTCGTGCCAATCGGGATGGTGTAGAAGAAATTCGTGGTGGTGCCGATGGGCGAGCCTATGGTGGTCAGAAATTGAAACGCCAGGACGGAATCGTCCGTGCCGAGGAGTAGATAGCTGGAAAGACCTGATGCATATGGGGCGCTATAGATGGCTGTGGGTGTACCGCCGGCGAGCGGCACTTGGTAGAAGACCGTCGTGGAGAGAGAGGTCACATCGGTGAAGTAGAGATTGTTCTTGTCGGGAACGGCAACGAGGCCGAGGACTCCCTGATGGACCTGCGACAAGGTGAGGGAAGAAGAATCGATGCGGTAGAGAGCGGGACCTGAGGAGGTTGTGACATTGAAGTAGGCCACGGTGCCACCGAACGTGGTGCCGTCGGTGAGTGTCGCCAAGCGGAGGCCGAGCGATGCCGAGCCTGTGGCCAATTGCTTCGGGGACGTGAATGTGCCGTCGGCGTAGAGGTTGAGAGATTGCGCGTTTGTATCGTAGAGAATCAAGCCGGCCAGGTTGCCGTCCTGATAGAGGGTGTAGATCAACGCCGTGTTGATAGACACGGGTGTGGGAGCGGTGGTGGGAGAATCCTGGTAGTGCACGACTTCGAAGATGTCGCCGCCGGTGCCGCATTGGCCTGGAGAAACGTCGAGAATCGTGAAAACAGTTGTTGGGTCGGCGAGACTGGTCTGGGCTTGCGAAAAGCCGCAAACCTGCTGCGATGGGGACAAGGACAGGCTGCTGAGTTGGGTTGGCGTCGGGACTGTCGAGGTATCGCCGACTTTCAAGCCGTAGACGTGGGTATTTCCGTCCGTTCCAGCGGCGGCGTAGATAAACACAGCGGGCGTGGATGTGACCGTGCCGTTGCCGAATGTGAACTGAAAAGCCAAGCCCAGGAAGTGCGGTTGCGCGGTGGTAACGAATTGCGGCGCGGGCGAGGATTCCAGATTGTCGGAAGGCATGATGAACAGGCCGGTGCTGCCGCCGTTGGTGCCGGGAACTGGTGAAGCAGTGTAGGGAGTCCAGAAGGTTCCGCTGCCGCCGGTTCCTGAAGAGCAGGAGACGTTCACATTGGTGATGTTGGCGGAGGCCACTGTGCCCGTGCCGTTGGTGATGGTGCAGGTCTGGCCGGTGGGTTGCGTGCTCACGGTAACGCTGTAAGCCGCTCCAGTGGCAAGAGCGATTTTGAAGGTGAAGGCGCCGTTGGTGCCGACGGTCAGCGAGTCGGTGGCGTTATCGAGGAGTGTTACGGATGCGCCGGTGTTGAGGCCGGAAACGGTGCCACCGATGGTGAATGTGGGGTTGGCTTTGCACGAAACGGAGACGGTGGTGACGTTGGATGATGCAACCGTGCCGGAAGCGTTGGTGATCGTGCAGGTCTCGTTGCTGGGTTGCGAGGCGATGGTTACGTTGTACGCGGCTCCAGTAGCTAAGGCGGTTTTGAAAGTGAAGGCGCCATTGGTGGAGACGGTGAGGGAATCGGTGGCGTTGTCGAGGAGTGTTACGGATGCGCCGGTGTTGAGGCCGGAAACGGTGCCACCGATG
>Ga0210410_10000304_pt1 | contig 60345 bp, 38 predicted proteins | sample IncBWC4MmetaG_FD_161058 | JGI IMG/M metagenome (GOLD analysis project Ga0210410, IMG submission 161058) | Forest soil microbial communities from Barre Woods Harvard Forest LTER site, Petersham, Massachusetts, United States - Inc-BW-C-4-M | ecosystem: Environmental > Terrestrial > Soil >... | reverse complement strand
CGGTCGATATCATCGGCTCCTTCTTCCCCGTCTGGATGGTTTGCCTGACCATCGCCATTATTCTCGCCTCCATCCTGCGGGTCGTGCTGCTGCGCTATCAGTTCGAGTCTGCAATCGAACCGGTCGCACTCTTCTATCCCTCCGTCGTCATTTTATTCAGCTGCCTGCTGTGGCTGATCTTCTTCCGGTAAGGACATCGTATGGATCAAGAGACGCAAAGCCTTAATCGCAAACGACTCGGCCGTCGCATCCTTCTCGGTGTCGTCGTAGCCGCGACGCTCGCTCTGTTACTGGTCATCTTTGAAGTCGATCGCAATCCGCGAACCGACGACGCCAACGTCTGGGCCAATTACATCGAGATCGCGCCGGAGGTCAGCGGGCGCCTTGTCCAGTTACCCGTCAAGGACAATGCCTTCGTGAAGAAGGGCGATCTGTTGTTCGTCATCGATCCCCGGCCTTACGAGTATGCGTTGCAGCAGGCGCTGGCCGATCAGGAGCTGCTGGAGCAGCAGATCATCGACGAGAGACGGCGGATCGTGGCGCAGAATAGCGCTGTCGAAGCCGCCGGAGCTGCGGTTCACGTCTCAAAGACTGGCATTCAAACGGCCAGCAGCAGCATCGATCTGGCGAAGGCCGCCGTATCCCGCGCCCAGGCGGCTAAGGCCGCTGCAGAGGCCCGGTTGAAGTACGCGACCAACGACCTAAACCGCATTCAGCCCTTATTGCAGAAGCAGTACGTTACGGTGGAGCAAGTCGATCAGGCGAATACCGCCGTGCGCGTGGCGCAGGGAAACTATGACGAATCTCAGGCCGCGCTCATCCAGGCACAAGCATCGCTCGAAGAGGCCGTGCTGCATCACGAACAGGCCGGGAGTACGGCCATGGAGTCGCAGGCGCGATTCGGTCAGGCCGTCCACACCGTAGACCGCATCGAGACATTGATGGCCCAACGGCCTGCCAAAGCTGCCAGGGTCGACAGCGCACGCCTTGATCTCGAGCGCACACGCGTCCCCTCGCCCTTCGATGCCTATGTAACCAGCATGAACATCTCTGAGGGCGCTTATGCGCGTCCCGGCAGCCCGTTCTTTACTCTCATCGATACGCGCAACTGGTACGTCATAGCCAACTATCGTGAATCCAAGTTAAAGAACATCCACATTGGATCGCACGTCGATGTCTACGTGATGGGGCACCCGGACCGCAGATTCGCAGGCCACGTGGAGAGCATCGGCTACGGCGTCTTACCTGAAGATGGCAAGCTCGCCGGCGGCCTGCCCAATATCGAGCGCACACTCAACTGGGTCCATCTCTCGGCGAGGTTTCCGGTTCGAGTACACATTGACAATCCCGATCCAGAGCTGTTCCGCATTGGAGCGACAGCCGTCACGGTCGTGAGGTAACGGAATGGCAAGCCTCGCAACGTGGGCCGATCGGCTCTGGGACGATCTGCAGCCGACACCCGGCCGCCTCAATAGCTCCCTGCGCATCGTACTGGCAACGGCCATCACACTCATCCTGCTCATGGCCCTCAGGATGCCGTTGGCCTCACTTGGCCTTTACTACATCTTCCTCATCGGCCGTGATTCTCCGTCAGTCTCTGTCCGTTCGGGGTTCCTTTCGTTCCTGGCGCTGGCGGCCTCGGTGGCGGCCGTCCTCGCCGTAGTCGCCCTCACGGATAATGATCCGCTTGCGCGGCTGCTCAGCGTTTCGGTCGTCACCTTTCTCGCCGGAATGCTGATGCTCTCAACCAATGTAACGGTGCTTGCCTCAACGTGGGGATTTATCTACTGCACCTTAATCGCCTTCTGGGAGACCCACGCGCCGACCGACTACCTGGTCAAGCAAACGCTTTACCTCATCGGCACGGTTTCACTGGCTCTGGTCTGTTCTGTCGCAATCGAGTACATCTTCGGCACGAAGGATCCTGTGAAGGAGTTGCAGCATCAGCGCCGAATTCGCTACGAGGCTGTGGAGACGATGTTTTCTCTCTACGCCCAGGGAGCTACGCGTGGGCAGATCCTGCCAGCGGTGGTAGGCGTCTCGCGACTCGCTGCCGCCGGACAGACAGGCATGCAGAAGCTGTACAACGCTATCGTCGACAGGAACCTCGACCCGGGCACACTGCCCATTGGAACGCGGGTTCGCATTACCATGCAAGCTCAGTTAATGGACGTCGCAGCCGCATTTGGATTACAGAATCCCGTGGTCAGCGATCCGGAGCTGCGACGACGTTGCGGTCACATCGCCGACATTTGCCGCGGGCTTAAGGCCGAGGCGAAGCCAGCCACAGAAGAGCGGACGTCGCACCATACCGGCGAAGCCACCCTCCTCATCGACCGTGTGGATGGGATTCTTCACGACATCCTCTCCATGCCGCTGGGCAGCAGAGACGAACATAACAAGGAGTTGATCGCCCTTTCTTCGAGCAAAGTTTCGATCTTTATCCCCGGGGCCTTTAGCCGGCACGAGACCGTCGCTTTCGCTCTCAAACTCAGCCTGTGTGCCACGATCTGTTACATCATTGTCCGCGCGGTGGACTGGCCGGGGATCTCCACCTCAGTAATCACCGTCCTCATTACGGGTCTCAGCACAAGTGGAGCCATCAAGCAAAAGCTGATCTTTCGGCTCGTGGGCTCCGCCATCGGCGGTCTGATCTTTGGGCTCGGAGCTACCGTTTTCTTGTTCCCTCACATGGACTCGATCACGTCTCTGGTCGCGCTTATCTCGGCGATTGCGTTTCTCGCGTCATGGTGGGCGGGAGGACGGCAATTTAGCTATGTCGGCCTGCAGATTGCATTTGCCTTCTATCTAGTGGCGTTTGAGGGCTTCAGCGCGCCCACCGAGCTCGCTCCCGCCCGGGACCGGCTTATCGGCATCATCCTCGCTCTTGTCGTCATGGCCTTCGTCTTCGATCTTATCTGGCCGGTGCGCACTGTTTCTGCCATGCGAGGCGCACTGGCGGAGGTCCTGACCAATGAGGCAAAATTTCTGCGGCTGGCGGAGACCTCGGACAACTATGAAGAGCTTCGGAACGACGCCGATCAACTGCGCGATCAGATAGGCAAGACCGTCGCAGGAATCCGCACAATGAACGATACCGTGGAGTACGAGTTTGGGGTCGACCGTGAGGAGCATCTCCGCGCCAGCAAGATGATCATCCAGACTGCGCTTGCATCTGTCGCCTTCTTCTGGAATCAGTTCGCCGTGCTTCATAGTCCGCGGGCGCGCGACTTCCTGACGCAACCTGAGCTGTCTGAAATGCGCCATAATATGGCCGCCGGCCTTGAGGCAATGGCTGATTCCGTCGTCCATAAGACGGCGTTCGTCGACAACGAGGCCGCTGAGACACTCGCGCCTTCCCTGTTTGCCAGTCCACGCTATGGGGAGTATGCACGGAACTCCGTCGAACGCTTTCGCGAACTGCAGCGCCTTATCGCCGATTTGCAATCGCGGGCGTGAAGAAGTTCTTAGGTTTTCGCAGTTGACAGCGCGTCCCCTTGTATTCCACAGAACCGCCGCGATGTAACGGTGCATTCACGTCTGTTTGATCGGATATTAATAGGTAACGCTATAGCTTCATTCTTATGCGAAAGAATAGATTTTCACCAACACCTCGACTTCTGGCGGCCATCCTGTTTTTTTTCACATGTACCTACCTCCAGGCTCAGTATGAGAATGGAAGTTTGGTGGGAACCATCCGTGATAAAAGCGGGGCAGCTGTCTCCGGAGCAGCGGTAACTATCACGAACAACGCTACGGCGGTCACAGCGAAGACAACGACGAACGGCGATGGCGACTATGAACTCCCGTCCGTCCACGTCGGCGTCTACACCATCTCAGCGAGTGCCCCTGGCTTCACGGACTCAGTAGCCAACAACATTACGGTTTCGGTCGGCGGACGCCAGCGCATTGACCTGTCTCTCAAAGTGGGTGCAACTGAAACTACTGTCGAAGTCTCCGACGTCGCCCTGCAGCTTGAGACTGAGACCAGTGAACGCGGCCAGACCATCACCAACTACCAAAGCGAAGCGTTTCCCCTGGTTACCCGCAACTACTCCGACCTGCTGGGCCTGATCCCCGGCTCGCGCCAGGCCCCTACATCGGCGACGACCAGTTCCATTAACTCGCTCACCCGTGCAGGTTCTTATAACGTCAATGGCCAGCGCAGCATGTTCAACAACTTCCTGCTCGACGGTCTCGACAACAACGCCTACGGCGAGAGCAACCAGGGATTCGACAACCAGATCATCGCCGTCCCGCCCGACTCCGTCGCCCAGTTCCAGGTAGTAACGGATAACGAGAGTGCCGAGTATGGCCGATCCTCCGGCGCGACCATCAACGTCGCATCGCAAAGTGGAACCAACCGCTTCCACGGCACAGCGTATGAGTTTATCCGTAACACAGTGCTCAACGCGCCAGGCTTCTTCAAGCCCTTAACCGTCAGCAACACCGGTACCACGGTTCCCTTTAAGAAGCCGACTTTCAACCGCAATCAGTACGGCGTCAACTTCGGCGGACCCATCCTGAAAGACAAGCTCTTTTTCTTCCTCGACTACGAAGGCTTCCGTCAGGTGCTCAAGCCGCTCAGTGTGCTTACCCTGCCAACGCAGAACGAATTGAACGGCATCCTCGTCGTGCCGGTGAAGAACGCCTTGAACCCCACAGTCGTCTATCCGGCTGGCACTCCTATCCCAGCCGGCGCGATCAATCCACTTTCAGCGCAGATTATCAGCTACTTCAAGAAGATCTCTGGTCTCCCGGTTTCCGGCCTGTCGACTACCGGTCTCGCATCCAACGACTACGCCGTTCAGGTCCCCTTCACTGATAACGCCGACAAGGGCGACCTCCGCTTCGACTGGCAGATCAATCCTTCCAACTCCGCCTTCCTGCGTATCAGCGACCGCAAGGAAAACGGCGTCAACTATCCCAGCATTCCCATCCCTCTCGACGGCCAGACCAACGGCAACATCCGCATTCTGGATCAGCAGATCGCTCTCGGCTACACCCGCCTCCTCGGCGCCAATAAAGTTCTCGATGCCCGCCTTGGCCTCGACCGCACCAAGGCCGGCAAATATAACCTCTCCATCGGAAATACTGCCTTCAACAACATCCCTGGCCTGCCGACAAGCAATGCCGTCGTCGCCGGCGGCCTGCCGTCGACCGGCATCACCGGCTTCACCGGCTTCGGCCGTCAGAGCACCAATCCCCAATGGCAAAATCCCGCCCTCATCGACCCCAAGGTCAACTTCACCTGGGTCAAGGGCAAGCACTCGATGAAGTTTGGCTACGAATATGAGCGCGTCTGGATGGCTGTGAACGACAACAACCCGCTCTACGGCTCCTTCACCTACGGCGGCGGCTACTCGAACGCTGGCGGATCGACCGTCAGCGACACCTATTGGGCGGACTTCCTCTTCGGCACGACCAATGTGTACTCGCTGGCGAACTTCTACGTGGCACACCTTACGCAGAACATGCACAATATCTATGCGCAGGATGACTGGCACGTTCTCCCCAATCTCACTCTCAACGTTGGCCTGCGCTGGGAGTACGGTTCACCCTACGCCGACCTCTATAACCGCATCTCCAACTTCGATCCCGGCACCCAGACCGTTCTTACCACCACTCCTGGAGCCGTCGCCGGCAATGGAATCACTCCGTACTCCGGCGGCGGGACTTACGGAAAAACTCTGGTCAATCCCGACTTCACTGACTTTGGTCCACGCGTGGGCTTCGCCTATGCGGTTGATCCGAAGACAGCAATTCGTGGAGGGTTCGGCATCAGCTACGCGCATTACACGCGTGCCGGTTCGGGCGATATCCTGGGCATCAATGCACCCCAGGCACAGTTCGCCACCGTCTCCCAAATCGCCCCGACAGCCACCAATCACTGTTCGACTCCGCTTCCTGCACAGATCATTCCGATCGGCGCGACAACACCGTCGTGCTACGCTACTTCGGACCAAGGATACCCGAGTGGGCTCGTGACCAGCTTCAATCCAGCGACGGACAACATCACCTACATTCCCAAAAACACCAAGGACAGCTACGTTGAGAGCTACTTCTTCAGCGTCCAGCGCACCTTGGCCAAGAACACCCTGCTCGACATCGCCTACGTCGGCAATCATGGCGTCAAGCTGCAGGGCTTCCTGAACGCCAACCAGAAGAACCCCGCCGCCGGATTCGCCCGCCCCTATGCCAACTGGCCATCCGACATCACCGCTGCCGTGAATGAGTTCTATTCGAACTTCAACTCACTCCAGGTCAAATACGAGCAGCAATTCGTCGGCGGGCTTACTCTGCTCAACACCTTTACCTGGGAGCACTCGCTCGATAACGCCAGCGCCTCGCTTGAAGGCAACACACCCTCGCCGCAGGATGGCAACAACATTCGCGCAGACTATGCCCAGTCGGACTACAACCTGCCCGTCGCCAACATCACCAGCCTCGTCTACGAGCTTCCCTTCGGACGTGGCCGTCACTTCGCCAGTTCCAGCAATGGCCTGGTTGACACCGTCATTGGAGGTTGGCAGGTAAGCGCGATCAACACCATGCAGGCTGGTACGCCCTTCAACATTACCTACGGCCCCAACGGAGCCCAGGCGGTCTCGCCTCAGATCTCGGCGACCTACCGTGGCGCCAACGAATATCGCCCAAACTATATCCCCGGTCAGAAAGTAACTCAGGGACGCAATAACCGCGCAGCCAACACGGGCTTCGTCAACTACATCAACTTCAACGCCTTCGTTCTCCCCCCCATCAAGGATGCTGCCGGCAATGTGCTTAGCCCCTTCGGCAATGCCAGCCGCAATCCAGGCCGCACCCCAGCGTTTTACCAGACCGACCTCGCGCTCAACAAAAAGTTCGCGACTCCAATCGAGAGCCTGAAGGTCGAGTTCCGCACCGAGTTCTACAACCTCTTCAACCACACCAACCTGTATCTTCCCGGCACCATCAGCGGAACGCAGGGCACGCTCCCCCAGGGGACCACGCTCGGTACAGGAGCGACTGCCCCCACCGGCGCAATCGTCGGCGGCATTCCCAATGGGGGTGGTCAGATCACCAGCACCTTCGAGCCGCGCATCCTGCAGTTCGGATTGAAGGTGATCTATTAACTATCGGCGTACGAGTCAGATCGATTTCAGTCCTGATTCCCCTGAAGTCGATCGCTTGACTTGTGAACAGTCAACCTAAAAGACAAGTTTCACTCCGAATTGAATCTGTCGCGAGCTGGTGGATGTCGCCGTTATCACGCCCGCTGTCGAGGATACGCTGGGTAGCGTATATGCGCCTGAAACTAACGTCGGCGCCGAAGCATACGTGACGGCGTTGGGTGTGGTGAAGTTCGCGTGGTTCAGGATGTTGAAGAACTCCGAGCGGAACTGTAGGTTCACACCCTCTCGTATCTGAGTGTTTTTCAGCAATGCAAGGTCGAGCTCTTTGAGCCCGGGGCCGACCAACGTGTCTCGTCCAAGGTTGCCGACTGCTCCGCCGGTGATCGCCCCGCTGCTTGAGAGTGCAGAGTAAGGAGCTGAGAATGCATTGGGATTGAACCATTGCGCTACTGTATGAGGGTAGAGTTTGCCGTGGAAGTTTGGGTTGACGTCTGGCCGCACAGGGTTTCGCGTATCGCCAGAGCCGGTTGGGTTATAGCCGAGTTGTGGCGAGAAGGGGAAGCCTGACTGCAGATTTGCAATCGTGCTCAGGCTCCAACCACTGATCGCCTTGTCTGCGAATGGATTCAGCCCCGAGGCGAACCGTCGGTTGTGTCCGAGCGGCAGATCGTAGGTGCCACTTAGTGCGACAATGTGGCGGACGTCTGTTGCAGCCGGGCCGTAGTCCAGGCTCAACTTGCTCGGCACAGAGACGTATGCGGGCGTGTTAGCCGAGACACTCGTGTTCCACGCCGACCCGTTGTCCAGGTTCTTCGACCACGTATACGCACCACGGAACTGGAGCCCGTTCGCGAAGCTTCGATGTACATCCACTTCGAGCGCGTTGTAGTTGCTGATGCCTTGCGAGACCCATGAAGTCGTGTTTGCGACCAATGGATTCGCTTTGGTAGTCGTCGGGTAAAAAACCGTTCCTGCTGCTATGTTCGCAGGGCACGCGGGGTTCGGGCAGGTTACTGTTGCAGGCTCGTTTTGGTCTTCGGAGAGAATCTGGTGGTAGCCATGGGAGCCAACGTAGGCGACCGTTAGCGATGTGTTCGCCGCCACCTGCTGCTCGACCCTGAAATTCCAGGAGAGCACGGCGGGGGTTGCGATATCTGGCTGCACATTCGACGGAGAGATCAGACTGCCCGCGCTGGCCTGCGTCGCCGTGGTGATGTTCAGGCTCGAGACTGCCACATTGGTCTGGCTGAGAGTTGTGTTGAACGGGGCGGCCTGGTCCAGACGATAGTCGAGATTGTCGAGCAACGAGTGATGCAGTCCGAAGCCTGCCCGGATCGCCGTCTTTCCGTTGCGGAACGGGTCCCACGCAACGCCGACGCGCGGTTCCGGAAGAAACTTTGCACGGTTGTCGGTCAGGCCCGAGGAACCTATTGCGGGCGTCGTATTGATCACCCCATTCTTAAAGCCGTAGGTGCCTGCCCTGCCCTGGGATTCGTTGAAGCCGCTCGTCGATTCAAGACGAATGCCTGCGCGCAGCTCAAGATTCGGCAGTAGATGCACAGTATCTTCAAGATAGGCCGCGCCCATGATCGAGCGCCAGCCAAGCTCGGTCGGATTCGGCACCACGGTGAAGGTTTTCACAGTACCCTGCAGGAACGTCGTGAGGCTCGCAAAGGACGCCTGTCCGAACTGGTTCTGTGCGAGATTGTCGTTCGATTGCAGCCGCTGTACCCACCCGCCTGCTTCGATCTGGTGCCGGCCGCGCGTGTAATAGATGTGGTCGTCGAACGTGAAAAGATTGCGTGTGGTCGAGTTGTTCGAGCCCACGTTGGCGCCTGCGCCAGTCACCTGCGACGCGCCATTTGAGGCCGTGCTGCCCGAAATCACAATCGCCCCGACTGGTCTGCCCGCGACCCAGCTCGTGATGTCTGTGCCTGGCAGCGGCGTCGACGAACCGAGGAAGAAGAAACTTGCACGTGAGAATCCGATGCGGGCTGTGTTCAACAATCGTGGCGAGAAGACGTGCTGCTCCTGCACGCTTGCAACCTGCGCGCGCAGACTCTCGTCGATGATGGATAGAGGGTTCTGCGTCGGTGTATTCGCGGTTGAATCGTCTACGGTGTACACGGCGAAGAGCAGGTCGTTTGCGCTTAGGTTTACATCGAAGCGCGCTGTTCCGAAGTCCTCGCGGATGTGTTGCACCGGACTAGAGAAAGCCTCGGCAATGCCTGTGTTGAAGCCTGTCGTCGGATCAAGCAGCTCAGGCCCGTTCTGCACCGGCCATAATCTGAAGAGCGGCGCCACGCCATCGCCCAGCGCAACCTTTGTCAACGCGCCTGTCTTTGCGTTGGGAAGGTAGCCCAGCCGAGCGTTGGTGTCTGGCACCAGCGTCACGTCCGAAAGGCCGAGGTTCTGCCGGTAGCCTTCGTAGTTGCCGAACAGGAAGAGCTTGTTTTGTTTGATCGGACCGCCCAGGGACAGGCCGAAGTTATTACGCTGGAACTCGGGAATCTTCTGCTGATCGAAGTAGTTCCGCGCATCCAACGCCGAATTGCGGAGAAACTCGTACGCCGCCCCGTGCAGACTGTTTGTGCCGCTTGCCGTAACGATCGAAATCTGGGCGCCCTGTCGTTTGCCATAGCTTGCCGAGTAGGTGTCCGAGACCACATTGAACTCGCGCACTGCATCGACACCGAGCAACTGCCCACTGGTGCCTCCCGGCGTTACGTTGATCAGTGATGCTCCCGTGTATTCGATACCGTTTAGCAGAAAAAGATTGTCCTGCGGGCGTCGCCCTGAGATCGCAAACATATTGCCAACGGACGAATTCGATGTTCCGATTCCGCCCGATCGCTGACCTGTGTAGTTCACGGTGGCCGGATTCAAGGTGATCAGCTGGTCGTAGCTGCGGCCATTCAGGGGCAGTTGTTTCACTTGCCGCTCATCGACGAGACCTGAGGTCTGCTGCGTCGTAACGTTTACTGTCGCTGGTGAATCAACCACGTTTACCTGCTCGGATACTGCGCCGACCTTCAGTGTGAGATCCACCTGCGCGCTCTGGCCCACTGTCAGGGATACCCCGCTGCGCCGCTCAGGTGTGAAGCCATCGCGTTTCACCATCACCTCATAGGTCCCCACGGTAAGCGACGGTGCGCTGTAGCGGCCTTCGCTGTCGGTGGTCAGCTTTCGCTCCGTCCCAGTCTCGACGTTGTGTACTACGACGACAGCGCCCGAGATGCGACTGCCGGTGCTATCGGTGACGATGCCGCTGATAGAGCCGCCAACTACCTGCGCCCATGCAGTAGCGGGGGTGAGTGGAACGAGCAACAAAATGACAGAACGGAAGGTCAGGGAGAAAAAAGTGCGAACGAAAGAAGTCAAGGTAGTCTCCTGTAGATTGGCGGCGAGATAACTGCCGGTGCGGTCGCAGCGTCCACAATTTGGAAATAAAAGAAATTTGTAGAGATTAAGAAAGATTTCGGGACGTGCCGGTGAGAGAAATCGATCTAACCGATCAGGGAGTCATCAGAGACAACAACACGCACGCGCGGCACTATAGGCCGTGTGTCGAGAGGTCGTGATGGAGCAAGTGATCATGGTTGAGGTGCTCTATTTTTCGAAGTGGCAGAAAGAGAAAACCCACACAGCTCTTATAGGTTTCAAGAGGCGGCTGCGTGGGTTTCGAGAGGTTCCTAGAGCGAATTTCGCGAAATCAGCGAAACGTTACGGAAGGATCACCTGCCAGCACAGCGACCATGGCGTCGCAACATAGGCGACAAGCGTGTCGGATGGCGGCGTGATTGGTGAGGATCTTCATCGCTAGATGTAACCTTAACCCGCATCTGTCGATGAGTCAAGAGACGGCGGACAAGCTCACGCACCTCAGCCAGCAGCAAGGTCTACAAGTTTGACAAATGACCTTTTCTCGTTCAGGCTAATAGCAGATGCATTTCTCCACCGCCAACACGGCTTGTCGCCTTTCCAGCAACTTCTGTTGCTGTATGGCCTGTCCGTGTGTGTGCGCGTGTTGTAGATAACATCTCCTTACTTATCTCAATACTCTTAGTAGCAAAGGCGCCCACACTCTGAACTCCAGACCTGTGAGCTTTCGCTTTGCGCTTCCAAAATCAGTCTTCTCCGAATCAGGGAAACCTTTATGGCTTTGTCCTCAATGATCGAACAACCGGAACAGCGGGCGTTTTCTGCGCCCCGCCTGAGCCATCTCCAACGCCTCGAAGCCGAGAGCATTCACATCTTCCGTGAGGTGGCTGCCGAATTTCAAAAGCCGGTGATGCTGTACTCCATCGGCAAAGACTCCTCCGTTATGCTCCGCCTGGCGCAGAAGGCCTTCTTCCCTGGGCCCATCCCTTTTCCTCTCCTGCATGTCGACACCGGCTACAAGTTTCACGAGATGATCGAGTTCCGCGACAATACAGCCAGTTCATTGGGCCTCGACCTCAAGGTCTGGCGTAACGAGCAGGCCCTGGCCGACGGCGCTAACCCCGTTCGCCTCGGCACACAGCGTTGCTGCGGTCTGCTCAAGACCACCGCGCTCCTCGATGGCCTTCGCGCGTATAGCTTTGATGCAGCGTTTGGCGGGGCCCGTCGCGACGAGGAAAAGTCCCGCGCCAAGGAACGTATCTTCTCCTTCCGCGACCGCGCCGGCCAATGGGACCCCAAGAATCAGCGTCCCGAGATCTGGAATCTTTACAACAGCCGCATCTCGCCGGGCGAGAGTATCCGTGTCTTCCCTCTCTCCAACTGGACCGAGCTCGATATCTGGCACTACATTTTGCTCGAAGAGATTCCGATCGTGCCGCTCTACTTTGCAAAAGAACGGCGCATGATCGTTCGCGGAGACAGCCTCATTCCAGTCGAGCAATCCTTCGTTCAATCGCTTCCAGGTGAAGAGCAGTGGGTTCGCTCCCGGCTGCGGTCGCTCGGCTGCAGCCCTTGCACCGGTGCCATTCGGTCCGATGCGGACACTATTCCGAAGATCATCGCTGAACTCGTGGGCTTCCGCTCCTCCGAGCGCGCGAATCGCGTTATCGACCACGATCAGGATGGCTCCATGGAGCTCAAGAAACGCGAGGGGTACTTCTAATGGCCAGCCTAAACCCCATTCGAGCTGGAGACGCAACAGCGTTGATTGAATTGCCCGAGGGTCCACAGCTCGACCGGGCATTTGCTATCGACGAGTTTCTTGCCTCGGAAGAGACCAAGGACCTGCTCCGCTTCAGCACGGCCGGCAGCGTCGATGATGGCAAATCCACTCTCATCGGCCGTCTTCTCTACGACTCTCGCAATGTCTACGAAGATCAGGTCCGCGCCGTCACTGGGACCATCGCCGCGCCGGGCCAGAAGGAACTGGCTATCGACTTCGCCCGGCTCACCGACGGACTTCGCGCCGAGCGTGAACAGGGCATCACCATCGACGTTGCCTATCGCTACTTCTCCACTCAGCGCCGCAAGTTCATCATTGCCGATACTCCCGGTCACGAGCAGTACACCCGCAACATGGCCACCGGCGCCTCCTCCGCAGACCTCGCGATCATCCTTATTGATGCACGCAAGGGCATCCTCACGCAGTCCCGTCGCCACGCCTACATCGCCTCGCTCCTCGGCATCCGCTACCTCGTCGCCGCAGTTAACAAGATGGATCTCGTCGATTTCTCGGAGGAGGTGTATCGGCAGATCGAGACCGATTTTGCATCGCTAGTCAAGCAATTCGGCACACCCAATCTTGTCACCATACCTGTTAGCGCTCTTCACGGCGACAACGTCGTCGAGCCCAGCTCGCGCACCGGCTGGTATAACGGTCCCACACTTCTCGAACATCTTGAGCAGGTTCCTGCCGACACCCTCGACAGAAATAAGGCATTCCGCCTGCCAATCCAACGAGTCATCCGTCCCGACCACAACTACCGCGGATTCGCAGGCCAGATCGCTGCTGGCACCATCCGCAAGGGGGATACGATCGTCGCTCTCCCTTCGGGCCGCACCAGCCGGGTGACCTCCATTACTACTTTCGATGGTGACCTGGAAGAGGCCAGCGCGCCGCAATCCATCGCTCTCACCTTGGAGGAAGAACTGGATATCAGCCGCGGCGACGTTATCGCGGACCCCGCGCGTCCTCCAGAGTCAGCCACCGAGTTGGAAGCAGCTCTTGTATGGTTCGACGAATCTCAACTGGAAGACCACAAGCCTTACCTACTCAAGCACGGCGCGCAGACATTCAATGCTCGCGTTACGCGCGTTCTGTATCGGACCAACATTCAGACCCTTGGGTACGAGGCAGTCCATAGCCTCGGGATGAACGAAATAGGCGTCGTCGAGATAGCGACAACCCGTCCTGTCTTTTTTGATTCGTACGCCGACAACCGTGTCACCGGCAGCTTCATCCTAATCGACGCCGCAACCAACTCCACCGCTGCTGCAGGGATGATTCGCCGCAGCCTCTGCGACGATACAACCTCCGCGGAGCCAAAACACCACGCCTCTCTTCTGCTTGTTCCGGATGCCAAGCAGGCGAGCGAAGTCGAACAGCTTCTTCTCGGCGAGGATGTCGCCGTCGTACGCACCCAGGTGGGATCCAAGCGTCTCTGGCAGGCGTTACTCAGAATCGGCGTTATCGTCCTCATCGAAGGGCACACACCCGAAGCTGCGCGTCAGCTTGCAGAAGAGCTTTCTATTGAAGTGTTCATCTTTGGTAGCACACCGCAGAAGTTCCTTCAGCAACTTCGAGAGAAAGAAATTCTACCCCCGCAGAAAGGGAGCCAACAGTGAGCGAAATTTTAAACTCGACAGCAGCTGCCCCTGCGATTCAAAGCATCGAAGACAAGATTCGCGCAGCCGAGCAGCTGGTTCAGCGGGAATTGAAACAGGCGCAACACGATATCTGTGTCACGAACAGCTTCCAGGCGGAGGACATGGTCGTCCTCCACATGGTCCGTCGCACCCTGCCCGATGTTCCCGTTATCTTCCTCGACACCGGCTACCACTTCGCCGAAGTCTACGAGTATCGCGATCGCATGGCGCATGTCTGGTCGATGAACCTCATCAACCTTCTGCCCGAACTAACCGTATCCGAGCAGGAGTCTCGATTCGGCATCCTCAACCAGACTGACCCCAGCCGCTGTTGTGGTCTGCGGAAGGTCAAACCGCTTTTTGCTGCACTCGATCGTTACGAGCTATGGTTCACGGGTCTCCGTCGCGAACAGGCCAAAAGCCGTGCTGCACTACAGCCAGTCGAGGACTTTGCACTGCCCACGGCCAAGACCATTCGCAAGATCAGCCCGCTTACGGAGTGGACCACTAAGGACGTTTGGGACTATGCCCTGCGGCACGACATTCCGCTTCTCCCTCTCTACGACAAGGGTTACTCCAGCATCGGCTGCGAGCCCTGTACCAGCCTGCCCCTCGACCCCGACGATCCCCGCTCCGGACGCTGGGGTGGCCGGAAACAGGAGTGCGGCATCCACTTGCAATCTTCGTAAACGCACCCGGAAAGCGTACTGAAATGGATTTCGTCATTGGATTTTGCATCGCCATTGTCATCGCGCTGAGCGGGGTAGGCGCCGGAGTCATCACCGCTCCGCTGTTAATCCTGTTCCTGCACGTGCCGGTCGATATAGCGGTCAGCACTGCGCTCGCATACTCGGCCATCGTCAAATTCATCGTCGTGCCGGTCCAGGTGATTCGCAAACAGGTCAACTATCGCGTGCTTGGCGTTATGGTGATTGGCGGCTTGCCTGGAGTCATCGTTGGCTCCATTCTCTTCCGGCATGTGGCCACGCACGGTCCGAAGACAGCCCTTTACTTCGTGCTGGGAGCAATTATCATCTTCACCTCTGGCTGGCATTTGTTTCGCCATTTCCGCCCGGCCGGCATTGCGCGACCAGCTGTCGACCGCTCCAAGTGGATTTCGGCAATCATGTTTCCCATTGGCGCGGAGGTCGGCTTCTCCTCTTCAGGCGCCGGCGCGCTGGGTACGATCTCGCTACTCAGCCTCACGTCTTTGACTGCGGCAGAGGTCGTCGGCACGGATCTTACTTTCGGGCTTGTCATTGCGATGGTAGGTACTGGCGTTCACATGATCGGCGGAAGCTACGATAGCCTGCTGCTCACTAAGCTCGCGATCGGTGGTGTCATCGGAGGAATCGTTGGTAGCGGCGCTGCGCCTAAGATTCCCAACCGCAAACTCCGCTTTGCCCTCTCGCTCTGGCTTTTGGTGATCGGTCTACAGTTCTGCTATCAGGCGGCTCGATAAATTTGATCGGGGCAGCAGATTCAAAGACCAGAAAGGCCTCTTGAAGAAGACGAAACGGAGATCATTCGATCTCTTCTATCGAGCATTATCGGTTCCTTCAACTGCGTTCTCAGTTCCTCCCCTTGAAAACCCGGACGCTCGAGAACACGCGCACATGGCGGGCAAATGAGGTTCAAGAACGGAACCCATGCGAAGACGATTGCAATCGAGACCAGCGGGATGACAAATGCAAGTATGTAGTCAGACATGTCATTTTCTCCGATACCTTCCGAAGGGGCGGGTTCAAACCCGGATATTAGAAGCAGTCTCAACAGAACGAGGTCGTCCGCGGGCCATTGCCGACCTTACTTTAGATGGGCGATTACAACACAGTTGAGAACTGGCGGGAGGGCTGGTTTGGAACTTAGCTTGGATTAGCCTCCGAGGTCGTTGACTTAGCTTGCCGGATGACCCGGTCAGCTTGAGAACCTTTGGCACCCTGAACGATATCAAAGAGAACTTCCTCGCCTTGTTTTAGGCTTTTGTAACCATCCTTTTGAATAGAACTGAAATGGACGAATACATCGTTACCGCCATCGTGTCCAAGGAAGCCGTAGCCTTTGGCGTTGTTAAACCATTTCACTGTGCCTTTATATTGACCCATCGAATTCACCTTTTTTTATGGAATCATCGGATACCAGGTTGTTGTTGGGTTGATCATGCAACCACGAAGCCTTTACCTAAACACACACGGAAAGGATAGCTACTGCAACAGATACCAACACGGCTACCTTGTATGCGTCTTGCCCTACAACTTCATTGGAAGGGGCTTCAATCTGGGGAGCGAGCTTTTCTTGCGAAGGAATTCTGCTTCTCGAATTCAATGCCGTCAAGCATCCTAAAAATCCCGCTGCCAGCAGACATACAATGATATTTGCGCCCATGGAACAGTCCTGGTGTCATCAGAGATCGACTTCAATGGGATTGTGAAGCGAATCGCGGGATCGTTTCAAAAAAACGTGCTCATTGAGCTTTTCGCAGCACCGGAAATTGCGGACTGGGTGGGATTGCCTCCAGCCAGCCTGGTTTTTCCTGCGACTGGGACATGGGACAGATTGGAAACGGTTTTGCCATGTAAACTTTTGAGTATTGGACTCGGAGGATATTCAGTGAATTTCGCGGCATTTGATGCCTCCTATGTAAATAAACTGCGTTCTGGAGACGCACCTACTGAGCAGCACTTCATCACCTACTTCAGCGAACTCATCCTGTTGAAATTACGGTCGCGACTGCGCAATCAGGAACAAATTGAGGACGTGAAGCAGGAGACGTTCTCCCGCACGTTTTCGCTGATACGAAGCGAAGGCGGTCTTCGCCATGCCGAACGGCTCGGCCCCTTGGTTAACTCGATCTGTAACAACGTTTTAATGGAACAGTACCGTAGTTCCAATCGCATTGAGTCGCTTGAAGATGAGATCGCAGAGCGGCTTGTCGAGACCAGACCCAACGCCTTAAGCAGGGTGATATCTGACGACACTCGCAAGGTCGTCCGGCGCGTTCTAGATGGCCTCAATGAACGGGACCGCAGCCTGTTACAGGCGGTTTTTCTAGAGGAGCGTGACAAGGACGAGATATGCACAGAGCTTGGAGTAGACCGGGACTATCTCCGGGTGCTTCTTCACCGGGCAAAGGCTTCATTTCGTGTGAAGTACTCCAAACAGGCAGGTGCTAAAAAGTCGGATTGGGTGTTTGGCTGACCGGCAGGAACCTCGTGCGGGCAAAATGAAACGTTTGTCGCCCGTCCCGCACTATTCAGAAGTTCGAGGATCTGTGAGATGAATCATCAGGATGCGCTTCAAGAAATGGCTGTGGAACGGTATCTGTTAGGAGAACTCAGCGGCGCGTCTCTGGACAGCTTCGAGGAACATCTCTTCGAATGTTCGGAATGCACAATGGATGTGAAAGCAGGCACGACCTTCATTGATGCTGCCCGAGCTGAGCTAATTGCCCCTCGGAGGGTAACTGCCCCCTACATCGAAAGCCCAAGAAGGTGGACTTCCTGGTTGACAAGCCCGTGGGTCCTGGCTCCGGCGTTGGCGGCCTGTCTACTCATCCTTGCCTTTCAAACATTGGTCGTTCAGCCTCGTATGAAGCTTGAGGTCGCGCGAGCACAAGCCCCCGCCGTGCTGACCCCTCTCGTCCTTGCGAATGCCGGAGCCCGTGGCGATTCCATCCCAGAGATCACTGCGCCCGAGCATGGGTTCTTCGTGGTCTCAATCGACGTTCCAGCGACCGGTAGCTTTTCAAGCTATCTGTGTTCTCTCCATGCCCCGGATGGGTCGCTCCTCTGGCAGACCACTATCTCCCACGAGCAGGCTCGCGATTCCCTCCTGATTAGCATGCCAACCGATAGGTCAAGAGAAGGGCTGAATACATTTCTCATTCAGGGTTTACCCGCCGGCGTTAGTTCTAGTGATACGCTGGAAGACCTCGCTAGTTACAGATTTCGGGTCAAAATTCAAAAATAGCTATAACTCCCAGGAGCAGTCATGGATGCCAGCAAGAATCGGGTCTTTTACTATCACGCGGATGCCGCCCCTATCGGTGGCCACTTCACCAAGCCGAAAGAAACAATTCTGCACAGCCATGGATCGTCCTCGCTGGCCCAGGCGGGCGGCCATGTATCAGCGAGCGCCGAAAAATTTGAACATCCTGATAAATTAGTTTCCTTCAAGAAGGCCTACTCCGAGATTCACGGCATGGTTTCGGAGACGGGATCGTGGATGACAGTAGTGACCTCCGTAGTCGAAGGCTTGAACGTCCTGGACATGGTAAAGGCAGACCGGATAATCGCAAATCTTACAGTCGAGCATCCGATCAAGGGCGGTCACCCCAAAGCCTCCGTCGCAGGCTCCGAAATCACCAATCTGGTTGTTAATGATTTGAAGATAAATCCCGTTTTGGCTAAGAATTTGGTTCCAGCCCACAAAAAGGGAAAGTTTCCTGACAGTGCCATGTTTGAGGACGAAGATTTCCTTGCGAGAGCCGTCCGTCAGAGCGAGAGGGTTACAAATACAAAGGATGCTCCCGACTGGATGCTAGCAAGGTATGGTTGGGTACAATCCAAGACAGCACGCAGGCGGAAGGGGTATGTTCAATGTTCCCTGGTGGACAAGATTCAGGGGGCGAAGTCGGGAAGTGTTTTTGGTCACGTGATACACGTGCCGGACTTTGGCAATATATTTTTGGGCGAGTTGCTGACCAGTCATCATGCCTTCCGGCTGACCATGATTCGGCTGGAGATGGGATGTGCCAACGAGGGAACGGTAAGCGGCGGGACCTCCGATTCCAATGGCACTGGCTCACCATAGTAGCTGGATGTGCCGCGCTTGTGCTATGCGCCAGCTGCAAACGTAAATCACAGCAAACCCTCGATGAAGTGTATGCGCAGGTTGAAAGAGAATTCGTTTCCGGCGAGCTCTCCAAGGCCAGGGCCGATGCCGAAACGGCATATCGGCCTTTGCAAGCCAACGGGGCGGACTCGGGGGTCCTATTTCGCATTGAACTGGCGAAAATTTTGATCTATCAAGGCGAGAGCAGCAATGCTCTGCCACTCCTTGAACAGCCCATTTCTGGGCACTCGAACCTTGAATCTGAGGTTAGACGAAAGGCTTATCTTTCGATCCTCCAGGCCAGGCTGGGGCATCTTGATCAGGCAGAACAGACCGTGCTTGAGGCGGAGCGCGAAAGCCAACTCAGCAGTTCGCTGCGTGCAGAAGTATCAGGTGCCAAGGGCACGATCGACGTTGAAAAAGCGGATTTTGACAACGCTGAGCGACAATTTCAAGCCAGCCTTCTATACGCCAAACGCAGCAACGAACACTTCCTCCAGACGCAAGCGCTGTTGAATCTCGGCCGAGTCGCATTGCTCGAAGACCATTACGAAGATGCGATAGCACGTTTCGAAGAAACGTCCGCCTCGGCTCGATCGACAGGGGAAAAATTGGAGATGGAAAAAGCGGCTGGAAACCTTGGCTGGATTTATTACAAGACCGGTGATTTCCAGCGGTCCCTTGACACTTACAATAAAGCCGAAAAGCAGGCAGCCGAATTGGGGGTGCCGATTGATCAGGTTTTTTGGCTGAACAACGCCGGACAGAGTGAATACCGGCTCGGGGACCTCAATGCGGCGCGCACTTTTTACGAGCGGTCATTAAGACTCGCGCAATCGATTCAAAATCAAAAACAGATACTTGACCTACATGTAGATCTTGGATATCTCCTGCTCCACTTGAATGATCCAAATGCAGCAGAAGCACACATCCATGAAGCCACGCGGCTTGCTGCGTCGCGAAAGAACAATAGGGCCGAGTTGAATCCCATGGTGCTCGAGGCGCTTCTACTTAACGTAAAAGGGGACAAGCTAGGTGCGGTAAAGATGCTACTGGACGTCGACAAACGTGGAGCGGAATTGCCTTCGGTGCAGTGGGATGCGGAGAGCGAGCTGGCTCGTATTTACTCGGAGACCGGGCTACCGGCAGATGCTGACAAGTGGTACCGACGCGCCATAAATACTTTTCAACGTTCGAGGTCGTCCCTTACCAGTGTTGAGTCAACATTGCCCTTCCTTGCGAACGGAGCTGACCTCTACATCAGCTACACAAAGCATCTGATCGATGAACACAGACCCGACGAGGCCTTAAATGTCATTGACCAGAGCCGCGCCGAATCTCTAATGGATGGTCTTCATCTTTCGCGGCCGGAACAGAAAAAACAGTCATCGCAAATCTTAAATGCGAGGTCCATCGCAGCTCGACTGCAAGGCACGATCCTTGTGTACTCCTTGCGGCCCAAGGTTTCGTATCTCTGGGCGATCACCCCCGCGAGTCAACAGTTCTATCAAATCGCGGGGAGCGAGACCATCCTTCCGCTGATCCAGAGCCACACAAAAATGATCCTTGCATCGAAGGATTTGCTGTCGCAAATTACTGTTCCGGGACGAAACCTCTATGACGACCTCGTCGGACCAGCGCAGGGACTAATCAAGAAAGGCAGTAAAGTCTTCATCGTTGGAGACGAAGCCCTCAGCGGACTCAATTTTGAAACGCTGCAAACGCCCGGAGAAGATTCACACTACTGGATTGAAGACGTCACTATCACGAACGCTAAGTCATTGCAGCTTCTCTCCGTAAAGCAGGCTGAGGGACCACGATATGGAGACAGGAGCATTCTATTGATGGGTGATCCCGTATACCGAAAAGACGAATATGCAGAACTGCCCAAAGCCTCCACCGAGATTAAGGACGTCGCGAGCCATTTCTCTTCCAACCATCGCACCATCTTTACTGGCGCAGAGGCATCCCCTGAGGCGTATCAAATCAGTGGAGCGGGCCAGTTTTCCTACATACACTTTGTTGCTCACGGCACAGCAAACATGACCGTTCCCCTTGATTCAGCCGTGGTGCTTTCGAGGAATCGCGATGATGCCACCGTCTACAAACTCTACGCGCGGGACATACTGAAGCAAAATCTAAACGCCGACCTTGTAACGGTATCGGCCTGTAACGGCTCTGGGGTGCGGAACTACTCGGGCGAGGGGTTGGTAGGACTGGCCTGGGCTTTTCTTCGCGCAGGTGCGCATCATGTCATAGGAGCCATGTGGGAGGTCAGCGATGTCTCTACTCCACAGCTAATGGATCATCTCTACAGCGAACTCGCGAGGGGTAGCGAGCCGGACGTTGCACTCAGGTCTGCAAAGCTCGCCATGATCCACTCTGATGGAGTCTTCCGCAAGCCGTTGTACTGGGCTGCGTTCCAACTTTATTCCGGCGCCTAGAACCTATCTCCCTGATCAGGGTAAATCGTGGACGTGGGCTTTGTCGCCGCCTCCACAGGAAAGACCCGACGCTTCCGGACGCCGGGCCTTTGGAGCGAGAACCAACAAAATATACCTCAGCCCACCCACCGCCAAATCATTGGCGGAGGTTAGGTAAGTAAAGAAGTAGCGATTGAGATTTCACTGGCCTGACTCCCGTTCAGACCAGCGGATCCGCCACTGATACAGCTCCGCACAGCAGCATTCGCTACAAAGAGATAGTGAGACTTGATCAACAGACGTTTCATTCTATTTTCAGAAGAATCGTCGCAACGCTGAACCGATACACGATTTATCCTGAAGTACGTGGCAAGTCAGTACAAAGAGATCGGCCTGTTCATACAAAGGCCTGAGCTGTGGGGTTTAGGCAATTGCGGCGTAAGAGTGGCTCGCGTCACTTTTTTGGCCGATCAGTCCGTGGTCAATGCTTGCTGAAAGGATTTAAGTTGTGGTGCCAGCGTGTTCAACAGATATTCCGCTGCCTTGTTTAGAGCAACCTGATCTGCCGGAATAGGCGTGAGGGTTGCGCCTATTTGCAGCGTTGTAATCGCGCTGATTGCGGCCATGCCGGAAAACTTACCATCTCCCCAAGAATGTATTTCCCAATTTCCAATTGGACTTCTCTTTTCAAAAACACGTTTGTCAGCAATTGCATCGTGAGCGACAGTAGTTTCTACTGGCATCGAAGACTCCTTTTGAATGTCTTGCAACCTTCTTTGGATAGTGAAAGAAGGAGACAAATCGTTTCAAAGAGGTGAGCCTTCCTCTAAAAAGTAAACTTGAGGAAAGCTGCGGTTCAACGCCGAATCGATATTGAAGAACTTGGGACCCACGAAGGCATTCCGGCCAAGATTTCCATAGTTTTGATACGGCGAAAGAGTTAATTCACAAAAAGAGCCAGGAACTGAAGTACGAAAGGTAAAGAATGACTCATCCCGAGTGGGCGCGCCGAACATTTCTAAAGAGGGCAGGACAAGGTCTGGCCTCTTTGCCCCTCCTCGCTGCGCTGCCTGCGAACCTTGAAGCCCAAGAAACGGCAAAACAGCATACAAAAGGTCGCGCCGCATCCGCTGCTGAAACGCCGGTTGTCATCAATGTGCGAGACTTCGGAGCAACTGGCGACGGAAAGACAAAAGACACGTTAGCGCTGCAACAAGCTCTGGACCGCTGCAGTGTGCTGGGCGGAGGAGAGGTACTGGTACCCTCGGGTGAATATTTGACTGGCGCACTGGTTCTGCGGTCGAATACGACGCTGCGAGTTGAGGAAGGCGCAAGCCTGATGGGGTCCCCGGACATCGCCGACTACCCCATGACGCAGGTGCGCTGGGAAGGCCGCTGGATCAAGGGCTATGGTGCGTTCGTCTCAGCACAGGGTGCACAGAACATTACGATCATCGGCAAGGGGAAGATCATCGCCAGCCCGGCTATCAAAGGGCGCGTAGTGCGTGCCGATGGCTCGCCGATGGTGTACACGCGGTCGCCGGCAGGAGCGCCCCGCAATCCGGACGGCCCGACAAACGTCGCAAGACAAGACATCGTTCGCCATCCGGCTCTGATGGAATTTACATACTGCAAAAATCTGCTGGTGCAGGATGTGTTTACTCAGGGCAACGACATGTGGTCTACGCATCCGGTGTACTGCGAGAATGTCACGTTCAAAAACATAACTGTTCATAGCGGAGCGGATGGCATCGACGTTGATTCCTGCAAGCATGTTGTGATCGATGGCTGCGAGTTCCAGACTCACGACGATTGCATTTCGCTCAAGAGCGGCCGTGGCATGGAGGCCAACGTAATCGGTGCTGTATGCGAAGACGTGAGGATATCCAACTGTACCTTCAACGATGCGGTATGGGCCTGCATTGGGATTGGCAGTGAAACGTCCGGTGGTATTCGCAACGTGCTGGTAGAGCACTGCAAATGCCTGGGCACTCGCACCCATGCGATCTACATCAAAAGCAGGCCCGGACGCGGAGCGTTCATTGAAGACATCACCATGAACGATCTTGAGGTGTCGAACGCAAAGCTCGGCTTTCTTCGCATCAACATCCTGAACAGCGGGCTGCAGGATCCGAATCCTGTCCCTGGTCTCGATGGCATCCCAACGATTCGCAACTTTAAGTTCAGCAACATTCGCGTGACCGATGTTCCGGTGCTTGTTCAGGCGAACGAGATCCATCCTGACAAGCCGCTGGATGGTTTTTCGCTGACCAATGTGACCGGAACATGCGGCAAAGGAATACTGCTCGCGAATATGAAACACGTTGAGCTGAAGGATATTAAGGTGACAGGCTTTAGTGGTCCATTGCTAAGCACGCAAAACGTGACCGGCAAAGGCCTGGACGGCGCGGTTCCCCTGACAGAAACAGCGAAGATGCCCGATCCTATTTCGGCACCGGCACAACCATACGTCCTGCACTAATTCCGAGCACTCATTCGTTGATGAGTCATTGAAGGAGACTATGAAACATCTTTTTCGATTTGCAGCAACAGGTGTCATCGTCCTGACCGTAGCGATATTCGCTCAGACTCAGCCGAAAACTGTACCGGACCCGGCCCAACCCCGGCGAGATTCCGTTGCCTGTGATTCACACCTCGATGAAGCCGATGCCCGGTGTAGATCAATTGCCGAGCCATCCCGGAATGCCGGATGTTTTGGTAATGAATAACGGTCAGCTCGTAAAGACTTTGAAGCAACGGCAACAGCGGCGAGAGGAGATGAAGCGAACACTGGAATACTACGCCGTAGGCCAGGTCCCGCCATCGCCGGACAACGTCAAATGGCGCGAAGTCAGTTCGCAACTGTTGGCCGATGGCAAGGTCAGATACCGTCTGGTTCATCTGACTTTTGGCCCGAACGAAGCCTGAGTCTGGATTATTATTGATCTCTGTTTTTTGGGGAATGCGCGTGGCTAATATAGATAGGGCTTTCGCTTCTATTTGCGGGAATATCTTGAGGGGAGTGGCCAGTCGGTCGTTCGGCAAAAGGGATAAGACGCTACCAGTTATGCCACTGCGTTGTTTGAGATTTCTGCGGATTGTCATGCCGCTGTTACTGGTCTCATCGGCTCTGGTTTCAGTTGCGTTTTCCAGTGCTCCTGATGCGAGTGTACAGAGTCCGGTTCCCATCGATTTTTCATTTGCGGGTTATGAGGCGGGGCGAGCTGTTCCTTCGGTCAAGGGCGTACTTGCGGTGAAGCCTTCGGGCGGCGACGACACCGCGCTGCTTCAAGGAGCACTGGATCGAGTCGCGTCGATGCCGGTGGGGGCCGATGGATTTCGTGGGGCCGTCGTGCTTTCGAGCGGGCGATTCCGGGTAAAACGACAGCTCAAGATGAGGGTCAGCGGTGTGGTGCTGCGAGGAGCTGGAGCGGGTGCGAACGGTACGGTTGTCGTGGCTGAGGGTATTGGACGCAGGACTTTGATTGAAGTTGGCGCGGAAAAGATTCCTGCGCTTGATTTGGTGATTGCGGTTCAGGACGATATTCCTGCGGGAGGAAGGACATTGCATCTGGCCTCGACTGAAGGGCTGGTGGTTGGTGACCGGGTGGTGGTTGGGCGGCCTAGTACAGCTGAGTGGATTGGCGCGATCGGCATGACCAACCTGCCAGGTACATTTGCAAACGAGCGATTGGATTGGAAGCCGGGCTCGCATGATCTGGTTTGGGATCGCACGATTGCTGCCGTGAATATGCAGGCGAATCAAGTGGAGCTGGATGCGCCTGTTACTACGGCGCTCGAGTTGAAGTACGGCGGCGGTATGGTTTCTCGTGTCAAAGAGAATGCGATGCCGGAGCGTATCGGCGTTGAGGGTATGATGCTGGAAAGCAGCTACGATGGGACGCGGCCGAAGGATGAAGAGCATTCATGGATTGCGATCCTGTTGGACAATGTGCAGGATGCGTGGGTGCGCAATGTGACGGCGCGGCATTTTGTCAGCTCGGCGGTTCGGGTTAATCTTCGGGGCAGACGCATCACGGTAAAGGACTGTCGCAGCGAGGCGCCTGTTTCGGAGGAGGGTGGGTATCGGCGGCAGGCGTTTCTGGTGTACGGACAACAAGTGCTTGTGCATCGCTGCTATAGTGAAGCGGGTATGAACGACTTCGCCAGCGGCATGCTTGCTGGTGGACCGAATGTCTTTCTTGATTGCGATGCAACCGGTTCGTTGGGTGCGAGTGGATCGTTTGAAGGATGGTCGTCTGGGGTGTTGTATGAGCAGGTGCGTGTACCGGCCTCGCGGATTCAATTGTTGCTGGACTTCGCGCGTGCGCAGGGTGGTGGATGGACCGCGGCTAATTCTCTTATCTGGAACTCCACCGCGCTTAGCCTCGACGCCCTTGGCCCTCCGGGAGCACCCAACTTCGTGGTGAACTCCGCAGAGCCGCTGTATGAACGACAGTTAGCGGCACGTACGGGCGTGCATCTGGTGGCAGCGAAAGCGGGACACGTTGAGGCTGGACAGAGTCTTCCGGAGTTCCGTACGAGTGATTTGAAGCCGTCCGATAAGGCAGCGCCTGTCTTTCGGCCAGTGCAGATTGTCGATGGACGCTTTGTGGTTGACGGCAAGATTGTCTGGGGATCGTCACAGACCGAGGCATGGTGGAGAGGCGACACATCGCTTTACACGGCGGCCCAGTCGACCGGGTCGAGTGTCACCCGCTTTATGCCAGGCGTTACTGCGCCAGGAGAGACTGAGGACCTGAAGGAGATGGTGGCTCGTTTGCAGAGCAGGAATACTATCTCGATCCAGGTGAACCCGGGCCTCTGGTATGAGCATCGCCGTGACGCCCACACGGTGGAACGCAGTGCCGACGGTGATGTGTGGGCTCCGTTCTATGAGGCACCGTGGGCCCGCAGCGGCAAGGGCGTTGCCTGGGACGGGCTGAGCCGCTTCGACGTCTCTCGGTACAATCCCTGGTATTTCGAACGGCAACGTGAGTTCGCGCTGGATGCAAGTGAGTCCGGGCTGATTGTCTTCTACGATCTTTACAACACGCACAATGTGCTGGAGATTGGGCCGCACTGGATCGATTATGCATGGCGACCTGCAAACAACATCAACGACACGGGTTTGCCCGAACCACCTCCTTTGAAGCCGCACGGCCGCAACGATGTTGGAAACGAGTTTTACAGTACGGCATTTGCACCGCTGCGTGAGCTGCACCGCGCCTACATTCTGCATACACTGGATGAGCTGGGCGATATGCCGAACGTTATCTTTGGCATTGCGTATCAGTATGCTGGACCGCTTTCGTTCGAGCAGTTTTTTCAGGATACGGTGCGTGAGTGGGAGCAGAAGCACGGGAAGCGCATTCGTATTGCGCTGACCACAAGCAAGCAGACCACCGATGCCATTCTCGCGGATCCGATTCGCTCGAAACAGATCGCTGTCGTCGATATGCGGTATTGGGAGTACCGGCCGGATGGCACTTTATTTGCGCCCAAGGCCGGCGAGAACCATGCCTTCCGCGAGCTGATCGCTGCAGCATTCCCGGGTTACACGGACACGCCTCCGCCTACCACGCCGGAACAGGTATATCGCGAGGTCCGCGAGTACAGAGATCGCTATCCGGAGATTGCGCTGATGCCGATGGAAGAGGGCGCGGGCCCGATTCCAATCCTGATGGCGGGCGCTGCATCGCAATCTGCATTGCAATCGCGACCTATCGCACCAACGCCCACCGCAACGGAAAGGGCATCTGCCATGTATCCGCAACGGACACGGCCGATGGAGGGGCCAAACCAGGTTACCCCGGACAAGATCATCGATGAGTTCGTACACACCTACCTTGCGACGGAATTGATGAAGATGTCGCCGAAGGATGGCTGGGTAGCTGCGCCGGAGCACACGTGGGTGCTCGCAGGTGGATCGGCAGACCCTGTGCTCATCTATTCTCTTTCGGGTAGCGACATTACGTTGAAGAACCCACTGCCAGCAAAAGCATACAAAGCGATGTGGTTCGACCCGCGCACTGGATCAAAGCAGGATACGAAGATCGCGGCTGGCTTGGCGCAGGCGGTGCTGACGAAGCCGGACGCGCGGCAATGGCTCCTGCTTCTTCGACCGGACAATGAATAAGCCTGTGAGGAACCCTCGCCCCAGAAGATCACTCAATTCCGAGAAGATACAGGATGGAGATCGGGCCGGAGTAAGATGAAGTGATTTTCATTTTTACTTCAGGGGTGCTTCATTCCCTGAAAGGGTAATAGGACCTGTAAATGCGGATACTTCTCATCGAAGACGAACCGAAGGTTTCAGCCCTGGTGAAACGCGGCCTCACCGCGGAACGCTATGCCGTGGATATTACCGCAGACGGACGCGAGGGGCTTGAATATACCGAGACCTACCCTTACGATCTGATTCTGCTGGATCTGATGCTCCCCAGCCTCTCGGGTGTGGAGGTCTTGCAACGCATTCGGCGAACCAATCAATATGTACCGATTCTTGTGTTGACTGCCCGCGACTCGGTTGACGATAAGGTGAAGCTCTTCGAAATTGGCGCCGACGACTACCTTACCAAGCCGTTCGCGTTCGCGGAGCTTCTAGTTCGCGTAAAAGCGCTGCTGCGCCGCGGACCGGTGAATCGCTCGAGCACGCTGCGCATCGGCGATCTTGAACTTGATCGGCTGACGCAGCAGGTCAAGCGGCGCGGCAAGCGCATTGAATTGACGGCCAAGGAGTACTCGCTGCTCGAATACCTGATGCAGAATCCAGACCGGGTGCTCTCACGCAACATGATTATCGAGCATGTGTGGGACCAGAGTTTTGATGGCATCACAAATATTGTTGACGTCTATGTGCGCCATCTTCGCAGCAAGATCGACGAAGGTAGCGATCCAAAGATGATTCGTACTGTCCGCGGGACAGGCTATATGATTCGTTCCGAAAACGCCGCATGATTCGTAAACCACTGGCCGAGTATCGGTTTTCTCTACGCGCCCGTGCCACGTCCTGGTATGTCGGCCTGCTTGCGATGGCGCTGGTGGTCTTCAGCATCGGCATCTACGTGTGTATTCGCACCTATTTAAATGAGTCGCTGCAGCGCGCGCTCAGCGGCACGGCGCACACAATCGCGAACGACTTTCTTGCCAAACTGCCCGAAAAAGGTGACGCCTGGGTGCTAGGCGAGATACGCGAGTCGTATGAGGCCAGCCCAAACGATCACTATATCCGCCTCTCTGCCGGCAACGAGGTGCTCTATCAGACCGGTGACATGCGCGATCCTTCGATTCCGATCGCCGAGATTGCCCTTCCCCAGTTGTCGGCGGCCGACGACTTCGATCGACAGACTATCCAGGGCCGGGGCGTGATGATCTACTCGCTGTCCTTTCACAACACCGATGGGCGGCTCATTGAAGTGGAGGCGGGAGCCTCGCTGTTCTCCATGCAGCAGACTCTCCACTCCCTGACAAAGATCCTTACCGTTGCCACGATTCTGATTCTCATCCTCGCAACGATTGGCGGATATCTGCTGATGGAACAGCCGCTGCGGCCGCTTGTCGTACTGACGGATAAGGCCGCCAAGATTGGCCGCAAGGGACTCGGAGAACGGCTGCCGGTCATCCCTACGGGCGACGAACTTGAACGACTTACGCATTCGCTTAATGGGATGATCGATCGTCTTGAAGACGCGTTGAATCACAACCATCGATTTTCCGCCGACGCCTCTCATGAATTGCGAACGCCGCTCACGATCATGCGCGGCGAACTCGAGGAGATGCTGCGCATCGAGAAGCTGCCACCGCAGGCTGTCGAGAATATCGTCAGCACCCTGGAAGAGATTGACCGCATGTCGCGTATCGTCAACAGCCTGATGGTTATCACGCGGTTAGATGCCGGGGGCGAGCGCATGGCGATGCAGGCTCTTAACCTGTCCGCGCTGGTGAGGACCACGATGGACCACATGCGGCTGTTGGCCGAAGAGAAGGGCCTACCGCTGAACTGTGCATGTGAGCAGGAGGTCTATGTTTACGCTGACCCAATGCGTATCAAACAGGTTCTCGTCAACCTCATCGATAATGCGATCAAATATACGCAGCCTAGTGAGGTATCTCCGGAGCCGGCGTTACAGGACGCAGGGCGCGGACGAGTCGACATCGCGGTCTTCGCCTCGGGCTCAAGCGCGTGGCTGAAGATCTCAGATCGGGGTATCGGAATTGCGCCGGAGGTACTACCGCACGTTTTCGACCGCTTCTATCGCGCGGACTTTGCGCGCAGCCGTGACGCCGGCGGCGTGGGCCTCGGTCTCGCTATTGTTAAGGCAATCGTCGCAGCACACGACGGGACTGTGTCCATCACGAGTATGCTCAATCAGGGATCAACCGTGCTCGTACAGCTGCCGCTCGTCCAACCTCCGGAGCTGGCTGTCAAGGAAGAACCCATCCCTCTCCGGAAGCAGTCGCGATATCAAACGACCTGACGTTCCTCAGGCTGCCACGATGACTACTCGGCCTGGCGCAAAGTACGGTTACTGCTGCGGAACCAACGTCAATAGCGACACTCCGAACGCAACCAGGGAAATGAAGAACGTGATGACCATAAAGCCCATCATCCGGCGCATCTTGATTCCGGCGATGGCGAGGATAGGGAGCGCGAAGAAGGGCTGCAGCATGTTGGCTACGGATTCGCCCATAGCGACGGCCATCGTCGTGCCGGCGAGCGAAGAGTGCAGATTCACTGCGGCTGGAATTGCGAACGGTCCCTGAACGGCCCAGTGCCCACCGCCTGAGGGGACGAAGAGCGTGATCACCAGCGATGTGAGGTAGGTGAAAAAAGGAAGTGTATGTGCCGTTGAGAAGCTAATGAAGATTTTGGAGAGCACCGCAGCGAGGCCTGTTGTAGTGATGATGCCCATCAGGCCACCGTAGAGCGGGTATTGCAGGATGAGTGGCCCAGTGATTCGTGCTGCATGCTTGACGGCTGCGATATAGGCCACGGGTCTCCAGTGAAGCAGCAGACCCACCAGCACCAGCGTCATGATGACGAGATTGAGATCGATTGAACCGTGGACACGTTTCAACTCCATGACAAGGGCGAAGATGCCAAAGGTGGCGAGGCCGAGATTAAGTATCCATGCATGATCGAGCTTTGCACCCACTGTGTCGGCCGCTTCAGGCGGAATTTTTGCCTGGTCTTCAGCATGAAGCCGCTCGGGATCGGCGACTACTGTGTTCTCTGCAGTTGGTCCGATGTAGCGAAAGAGGATTGGCAGGATTACGAGAAGTGCCGCGATAGGAATCAGGTTGAAGCGCGTGAAGACCGTCTGGCTGAGCGGTAGCCCGTGGCCTGTAACCTTTTCGACGATGTTGAGCACTGAACCGTGGGTTGCCTGCGACAAGGCGATGGACCCCGACAGACCTTCGGTCGAGATGACGAAGCCACTATAAGCAGCCGCGACGAGCCAGCCAAAGTCGATGCGAACGCGCTTGGCAACTTCACGCGCAAGCAATGCGGCGGTGACGAGGCCGAGACCCCAGTTCAACCACGATGCGATCAGGCCAACAAACAACGTCAGCGAGACAGCCGACATGGGTGTCGTGGCAAGCGACGCGATCTTCGCTAATGCTCTGTGCACGAAAGGTGAAGTAGCGAGAGCGTAGCCGGCCACCAGCATGATCACCATCTGGAAGGCGAAGGTGAAGATGGTGAAGACCCCGGCGTACCATGCCGCGACAATGCTAGCCGGCGTCGCGTTCGGAGCGAACTTCCACGCCATCAGTGCACCGAGAAAGGTTAACAGCACGGCGAAGACGTAGGGGTCCGGCATGATGTTCTCGAAGAGGTAGACAAAGAAGGCGGTGACTCGCCCCAACAGGGACTGCTGCCTCTTCTCTTGCACAACAGATGTCTCGGTCATACGTCTCCCTTACATTTGGTTTGAGCTCGTCTATCTTAGCCCCACTCGTCCTAAGTCGCTTGAAATTCTTCGCATCGGCAGCATGCGAGATGATATTTGGCGGTCAAGCATAAAGTCTGAAGTTGAGATGAAGTTCAATTAACTTTTGATTTCTATCCGTGAAAGCAGGATTGATTGGCTATGAGAGTTCACTCTATCCGATACGGTCGAATCGCGTTTCTGAAAATATGTTCATCTGATTGCTGAAGGCAGCATAAAAGTCCTTTCATTGTTTGGGTTTTCACGCGAAAACGCGTTGACATTGCGAAACTCGCGATTCTACATTGGCATCGCTTTCAAATTCCTTACCGGTGGTCCTTATGAGTCGTCTTCTTCAAGTTTCCGCGGGGTTTTATCTTCTCCTCCTACTCGTTCTGGCCTTACCTGCGCAGACCTACAAGGCTATCGGAGAGTACAGGCTCAAGGGGACCTCCGCGAAGGGATTAGCGGTCGACAGCGACGGCCGGCGTCTCTTCGTTGCCGACGGTGATGGCGTTACGGTTCTCAACGCCGACACTGGTGTCTCTGTCGCAACCATCGGCGGTCTCAAGGGAACACAGGACGTGATTCTGATTCCTGGAATGAACGGTGAAGAAAAGGCACCTTCCACCAAGGGCTTCGCCAGCGATGAAACCGGACGTGTCATCGCATTTTCGCTTGCGGATATGAAACCAACGGCGACTATCAAGCTCGAAACTTCAGGGCCAGCCTCGCTCTGCTACGACATTGATGAGAAGACAGTGGAGGCGGTCAGCGCCAGCGGGTCGTTGACAACGATCGATGCCGACAGCAACAAGGTGGTGAAGGCGGGAAAGATCGTTACCGGTGCGGGCCAGGTCGCCTGCGGCAACCTGGGGCATGTCTATGTCGCCGATCCCTCAGCAAATGTTGTGCATGTTCTCAACCACGAGACGATGAAGAACGACGGCGACTATCCGATGAAGACAGGAAACAAACCTAGCGGCATCGCTCTGGACACCAAGGGTCGCAGGCTCTTCGTGAGTTGCGAGGATGGGACTATCGAAATCATCGATACCGATTCGGGATTTACCTTCATCGAGCTGAAGGGCGGTATGGGGACTGCGCATGAGACGTTCGCCTGGTTGCCGCAGGGAAAGGGCCAGTGGAAGGCAGCCGCGTTTGTGGCACAGGAAGATGGCACGCTCTCCGGCATCCGAATGAACGCATTCATCAATTACTCGATGGGCGGCCAATACAAACTTAGTCCCGGCCTGCGCTCCGTGGCCTATGACGAAAAAACCCATCATCTCTTTATCACTTCGATGAGCTCCGGCTCTCCGGTCGTTCTCGTGGCCGGCTATTAACTAACTCTCTCGAGAATGAAACGAATTGAGGTCGTGATTCCATGTTCAGACGCACACGTATCGCTTCTGTATTGACAGGCGCTGCACTTACCTCATGCTTCATCGCGGGTGCGCAGCAGATTCTTACGCCTGCGCAGGCCAAGGGCAAGAAGATCCTCCTGGTCATTGGTGAGCCGGAAAAGGGCGAGACCAACGATGACGGCCTGGTGAAGAAGTATTTCGAAGATCAAGGTTACGTGGTAACCATGGCCAAGGAAGATGATCCAGCGACTAAAGCCACCGGACAGGACCTCGTCGTTATTTCCTCGACGGCTGATCCTCGCGAGATTGGCGACAAGTATGCCGACGTCTCTGTGCCGGTTTTCACCTGGAATGCCGTCGACTATCCGGACATGAAGATGACGGGGCCGGAGCGGCATGTGGACTTCGAGACGATCGACTCGGTGCAGGATTACGCACGCTCCTTCTCGATGCTCTATGGGTACTTCCCCAACGCCACTGATCCGATTGTCAAAGAGTTCGGCGGCAAGACGCAGCTGTTTGGCACGGGGTATCTACTTCCTCAGAACTTCGGATGGGGCAAGCCAGCCGCAGGCGCCGACATTATCGTGAACACTGAGGGCGATGCGACTCATGCAGGGGTCTTCACCTACGAGAAGGGAGTCACAATGTACGGCGGCTTTGTGGCTCCTGCGCGCCGGATCGGCTTCTACATTCAGGACTCGACCTTTCACTATCTCACCGAAGTGCATGGACTTGCCGAGAAAGACCCTGACCTGGCCGACTGGTGGGTTGGCATGAAACTGTTCGATGCCAGCATCCGGTGGGCGCTGAGCCAGCCTGTGGCTCCGAGCCCCTATGATCCGGCTGCTACCAAGGCTGCTCTCGCGAAAGCCGCCAAGGGCAAGAAGGCCCTCTTCGTTCGCCGACTTAATACTCCAGAAGGAGCGGAGTCCGACGATCACATTGTCGAGCACCTTAAGGAGGTGGGTTTCATCGTCAAGGAGGTGGACCAGACGCAACCCCAAGCAGAGGCCGATGGCGAGGACTTCATCCTCATCTCCGCGACCAACTCGAAGTACAAAACGACCAACAAGTATCGCGACGCCAAGATTCCCCTAATGTGCCTTGAAGGACTGATGGCGGACACGCTGAAGATGGCGGGGCGTCGCCGGTACGTCGACTACGGCGAGCATGGCGAGGCCAAGGAGAGCGAGGATCCGCCGGAGGCATATCTCGAGATCGTCAACTCCAACCATCCAATGGCTGCCGGCCTCAAGAATGGCTATGTGAAGTTCATCAAGGAGGCGGATGTGTTGAAGTGGGCCACACCGCCCCCGTCGGCAACGATCATTGCAACTCTGCCTAACTCCACACATGAACGCGCTATCTTCGGCTTTGAGAAAGGCGCCGCGATGGCTGATGAATTTGTTGCACCGGCACGTCGCTCGATGTTCCCCGTCGACAATCCTGCCTTCGATGATCTGACGGAAGCGGGTCACGCGTTGTTCGATGCAGCTGTGCTATGGACGATCAGCCCGCCAATGAAGTAGGCGAATCCGCCCCGTCGCGTCCAGTACGCGACTGTATGTAACGAGAGGGCAGTGTATTTTGACCAGATTCAATGAGGAGCTTTTATGAGTATCAAGCAGATCGCCTCAGTCGCTGTAATTGTTCTTGGCGCTCTTGCCGCCTCTGCACAGCAGTCGAATCCCATTTTTAAGGGCAAGAAGGTGCTGTTGGTTGCAGCAACCTCAAGTCCCACAGCACCTGTGGATGCCAACATTAAGAAGCATTTTGAATCGCTCGGCATGACCGTGAACATGGTGCCGGACATCAACCCTCCGGCGGCAGATGGTTATGACCTCGTCTTCCTGGCGAGCGATGTGAAGGCCAAGACCGTAACCAACTCTTACCGGACGACAACGGTACCGATCTTCACGCTGAAACCCTGGCTGCTCGATTTTCTCGGTATGACCGGCTACGAGCCACAGAAGGACTACGGAGAAGACGAAAAGGAAGAACAATCTTTTCTCTGGCTGGTGAACGCTCCTAACCCGATTCAGGCGGGCTTTCCGAACGGGATGTTTATGCCGGTCAAGCACGCTATCAAGATCTATAACTGGGGCAAGCCTTTGCCTTCCGCGCAGGTGATCGCTTTTCTTCCCGGAGAGCCGGAGAAGGGCTTCATCTTCGCGTATGAGAAGGGAGTGTATGGCGACCACGAGTTTGTCATGCCGTCGCGTCGCATCTTCTTTGGCCTGGCGCCGGATCAGTTCGATCTGCTCATTCCCGATGGACTGAAGCTCTTCGACTCGTGCGCTGCCTGGGCGCTCGGTGGTAAGTAAACAGGTACTGCGGACTGAGCGCGTCCGAGCGGCTGCACGAATCGATCTGGAGACTCCTCTATGAAGCTCAAGACAACGTTCACCCTTCTGGTTACTGTCATGTGTGCGGCGACCTCCAGGAATGCTCTCGCCCAGGCTGAGGTTAACGGACCCACAGCGCTTATCACGACCTACCGTGCCAAACCGGGAGCACGGGCCAGGTTTCGCAGCATCATGGCGAGCGAAGGTGTGGCCCAGTTCGAACGATGGAAGAAGGCCGGTGTCTTCGCAAGTTATCAGGCACTCTTTACCACCTATGCTGGCGACAGCGTGCCGGATATGTTTCTGGTGGTCAGGTTCAACCACTTCACCGATCTCGCACGATGGCAGAAGATCGAAGAGAGCTTTCCGGGCGGCTTGCCAGCAGATGCGCAACTCGTCGCTTCGGCGGACACCTCCGGCACAGCCGACATCGTGAAGGAAAGCTATGCCGCGCCTACCACTAAGGAGTCGCAATTCTTTGTGCTCGAATACGACGTGCTGGTCGACATGCCGAAGTACACCAATTACGTTCTGGGTTACGCGGTACCTCAGTTCGATGCATGGGAAAAGACGGGTGCGTTGTCATCGTATGCGTCGTACGTGAACCAGAATCCGGCGGGTGCATCGTGGTCGAGTTTTATCGTGCTGGAGTACAAGGATCTGCCGGCTCTGGCCGCTCGTGAGGAGATCAAGAACAAGGCGCGCACCGAACTGGCGGTCTCAAACGCTGAGTGGAAGAAGTGGAGCGACGACAAAACTGCGGTGCGCAAGGAAAAGGCGGCAATTCCGGTGCGCGCCCTCAATCAGCCGTAATCTGCGTCAAAGTCCCGTCGATTGGCAAACGGCTAGAAGATCACCTTGAGGGCAAACTGCAGTTGTCTGCCGGAGGTTGCCGTCGGGCCTGTGAGCACGCCCGCAGTGCTTGAGAGAGCGCCGCTGACGTTATAAATCTGAGTCTGTGCGCTGGCGGGGTTGGCGAAGTTGGCGCGGTTGGATACGTTGAAGGCCTGCACCTGGAACTGTGCCCTGACACGCTCAGTGATTGGCTGGTCCTTCATGAGACCTGTGGTCCAGAAGAAGAGCCCTGGCCCATCGAGGGTGTTGCGACGGCTGGTGCCGAGTCGCGGTCCATTGAGGCCGGGAGCGTAAGCGTAGGTCGTGGGAAATGCGAAGCAGGTTGTATCGATGTAGTTGATGTTGTGACCGTTGGTGCATTTACGACTGCTGACGACGCGGTCGGGAAAGTCGAAGGGCTGCGAGCCAAGCAGGCCGAGCGGGTCGCCGCCGATGATGGGCGTGAAGGGAATGCCGGAGCGGATGTTGAAGATGTTGTTCCATGTCCAGTGGCGAAGAAAGGAGGTATAGAGTCCGCCTTGCTTGATGTCGGGCAGAGGCGCGACTGCGTTCGCGCTGAAGACATTTCGCAGGTCGAAGTCGGAATCGGCGCGATCGAGACGAAGATCGAAAGACGGCAGGCCGGATACCGAGTTACTGAAGCTGGCGCCGGATACAGCAGAAGAGCTTTCATCGATCGAGTGGCTCCAGGTGTAGGCGATCTTTCCGACAATGCCCTTCGGGGCAGAATAGCTGAGAGAGGCTTGCAGTGAATGGTAAATTGAGCTGCCGGCGAAGAAGGAGTCCGATTCCGTTCCGACAGCCGGATTCAATTGCAGCGCAGCGCGTGCGGCTCCTGTGACCTTGGTCAGGTCGGGCCAATAGTAGTTTCCGTTGGGGTCTTTTCCAAGATAAGGCACGTTGTTGATGTCATTTGTGCTAAAGATCTGATGCACGCCGTGCGAGGTGATGTAGCCGATTTGAAGCACCGTATTGGTCGTTAGCTGCTGCTGAAGGTTGACGTTGCTCTGAATCACGTAGCTGCGCGGCGGACGCTGAGGAGTGTAGATAACGCGAAGGAGCGGCGTGGTTTTGTAAAACGGTGTAATGGGGAAGAGCCCGCTGCCGGCAGTGCCGGAGTAAGTGACGCGACCCTCCTGATAGGAAGGAGCACTGGAGATCACCTGGAGTTGGAAGAGGTAGTTCAATGGCAGGATGTCATACAGGCCGGAAGCAGCACTGATAATCGTCTTGCCATTGTGGTATGGGTCCCAGGCCACGCCTACTCGTGGCTCAAAGTTCTTCGCGGTCGGATTATTCGAGAAGAAGGAGTTAACGGAGACTGACACCGGCGAGGTCGGGGTAGGAAGCGAGCCGAGCCGACCACCTGTTTCGGTTGTGTTGGTTGCCATCTCGTAGCGCAGACCAAGATTCAAGGTAAGGTTGTTCCTGATTCGCCAACTGTCTTGAACATAGGCTGCATAGATCGTCTGGCGCAGATCATGAGGAATGACGGGGTTTCCAGGGACTCCGCCTTCAAAGAAGGTTGGAACGTTGGTTAGAAAATTGTTGATCGAGCCAAAGCTCCACTCCCCGTTAGGAAGGACACCGCCGAGTGTGTTGTTCTCGTCTCGTTCGACTGTACCGCCGAAGGTGATGGAGTGTTTGCCCAGGACGTAGCTCGCATCATCGTATATCTGGTACGAGTTGTAGTGAAAAGCGTTGGTGCCAACGGAACCTGATCCGCCCTGGACGGTTGTGAGGCCGGAGACGATGAGTTGTCCAACGCTCCGACCTGTATAGAAATCCAGACCAGGATTGTTGACTGCGGCGTTGATGACGGTTTTCTCGTTGGGCGCGATCGCTACAGAACGGTTGTAGCCGAGCCGAAAGGAGTTGGCAAGGCGTGAGGTGAAGATGTGCACCTCCTCAACGGAGGAGGTTGTACGACGGGATATCGCTTCGTCATAGAGCGTGTTGGTCGAATCCGCCGAGTCGAGTGAGGCGGTATCGTAGAGGAGAGTGCCATGGAGAGAGTCCATCTGGGAGAAGTTGTGATCGAGATGAATGGTCGACAAGTCCTCGTTGTTCTTCTGAGTGGTGACGAAGGTGTATAACCCGGTGTTTCCACTAACAGTCCCGTTGGGGAGAGGAAAGAGAGCGAGGTAGGGAGGGACAGCTGAGTTCACGGCTAGTTGCTGGACACCGGCTGCTCCCGGGGCCGCGATGGAGCCGCCAGCCGCAGTCAGGCAGCTTTTGTTTTGCGTGGTGCCAGCGGCTGCCTGCGTGCAGGTAACCAGACCAGTTCGGGCGTTAGGAGAGAGAACTGTGGATTGTATTGAGACCCCCTGTGCCTGGCGGAAGCCCTCATAGTTGAAGAAGAAAAAAGTCTTGTTTTTGATAATGGGGCCACCCAGCGTAGCTCCGAACTGATTTCGCCGGAACGAGGGCTCACCGGAGGACGGATCAAAATAACTGCGGGAGTCAAAGACGCTGTTGCGGATAAAGTCGTACACAGACCCGTGGAAGTTGCTGGTGCCCTGCCGAGTAATGGAGTTGACGACCCCGCCGGACATGCGGCCGTACTGTGCGGGGGCGTCCGAGGTGATGACGCTGAACTCCTGGACAGCATCGACCCCGAGGGTTACACCTGAAACAGAACCTGGACCGCCATTGGCATAGTCGTTGATGTTGACGCCATCAAGTCGATAGCTGTTCTGCTGCGGGCGGTTGCCGCCGATTGTGAGTTGAGCACCCAGGCCGCGCGAAAGCCGGGTGGTCGCCGTGGCAGCGCCGGCGAACTGCGTAAGCACCTGCGAGACGCCGCTGTTGAGAGTGGCCAAGGTCGTCCAGTCACGGCCGTTCAAGGGAAGGTCACGGGTCTGCTTGCCGTCGATGACACCCTGAACCGAGGTGTCGACGGAGTTAACGGCATTGGTGGAGGTCTCGACCGTAATGGTGACATCAGTGGCAGAGACCGACAGAGGAATATCGAGGTCGTGAATGGAGCCGACTGTGAGAACAACATCGTTCTGAACCTTGGTTGCAAATCCTGTAGCTGTGACCGAGAGCTTGTATCGGCCAGCGTTGAGATTGGGCGCGGCATAGAAGCCTGCGCTATTCGAATCGACGTCGCGCGAAACTCCTGTTAGTTCTGACAGGATATGAATGTGAGCATTCGCAACCACGGCGCCGCTGGTGTCGCTCACCGTTCCTTGAAGTGTCGCACTGCCACTCTGCGCGTAGGCGGAAACGCAAAGGAAAGCCGCGGCGGCAAATAGTGCGAAAAATATCTTGCGACATGTTGCGATCATGAAAAACTCCGAACCTTGCAGGATTGCCGATGGACCGCTTTGCCTGGAGAAACCTGGAGAGGCACTTCTTTGAGACACGAGCATTTATAGGCGGCGAAATGAAGGATGTCTAAATCTCAGATTAAAAGGGGTTAATGGATTTCCCAGCCATTTGCACGGTGCCTGTAACGTGTCGACAAAGGGTTGCAGAGAAAGATACTTCCAGCATCGCAAGGTGAGGACGAAAACAACGGTGAATGGCTTTTCATGGACTGTTCAGGCATCATTCACCTGCGCGGCTTGGAGTGGTCACGTCGCAGCGATGTAACCTTGAAAGGCGTTTGGATCCACTTCATGAAGACCATCTCGGCTCTTGGCCTCGTTTTGTCGGCGTGCTGCGTTGTGCAGGCACAGAATCTTGAAACTCCTGCCCCTCGTCCGGATCCCCCCTTACCTTACAGCGCCGCCGTCGACCCGGCGATACCTGCCTATAAACCAGTCAAGGAACTTTCCGGAACGCTGAAGGGCGTCGAATCCAACACCGTGACCGTCGTCCAGCAAAAGTGGATCGACGGATTCACCAAGATATATCCCAAGGTGACGATCTCGGTGGATATCGGCGGCTCCGGCCAGGGCGGCCCGCGGCTGACCAATGGTTCAGCGGACTTTGCCTTCATCGCTCGCGAAATGATGGCCGCGAAGAGACCCCCTTTGTAGACAAGTTTGGCTACAAGCCTTTGGCGATCTCGGTCTCGGGTGGCAGTCTTGCGGTGAAGGCGTTCACCGATTGCATTGTCTTCATCGTGAACAAAGACAATCCGCTGAATGAAATCTCCTTTCCTCAACTGGACGCCATCTACTCCGCAACCCACAATCGGGGCATCAAAGAGCCGATCACCAAATGGGGGCAGCTTGGCCTGACCGGCGAATGGGCCGATAAGCCGATTCATGCGTGGGGAGTGGAGATTCCCAATGGCTATGACACCTTTGTCAACATGCATGTGCTGGCAAGCGGCCAGTGGCGTGAAGGTATTCAGTCGCAACACACAGTGATACCGCTCTCGGATAAAGTGGCAGCCGACAAGTACGCGATCAGCTACACGGGCCTGGCCTGGGACACCAATCCCGACACGAAGGTGTTGAAACTCATCGTGCATCCCGGCGATATGGCGATTGCGCCTACGTTTGAAAACGTCGCTTCACAAAAGTATCCATTGAGCCGGACTATTTACATCTTCGCAAATCGTGAGTCGGGAAAGCCGATGAATCCAGTGCTGCGCGAATTTATCCGCTATGCACTGAGCCGGGAGGGCCAACAGGCCATCGTCGACGACCGCATATTTACGCCTCTGCCGGCTGCGATAGACGCTCGCGAAGCGGAGAAACTCAAGTAGCCGGCAGGCCCGAAGTGGGAGCCCCTTGGTGCGAACCGTGACGAAGAGATTGGCTCGGTGGTTCTTTGCAGGCTGCGTGTCGACGAGTGCCGCGATGCCACGCGCCGCACAGGAGCAGTACCCTAAGCCGCTGGCTCACACGCCTGCGGACCATCCTGCAGCCCGCGTTCTGCTGTTAAGTATTGACGGCCTGCACGCAGTTGATCTTGCGAACTGGATCGCGGCGCATCCACACTCCGTTCTGGCCGAGTTGAGCGCTCGCGGCGTTACCTATACGAACGCACATACGCCGATGGCGGATGCTGCAGCAGGTCTGTTGGCGCCGGCCACCGGAGGCACTCCGATCTCAACAGGCATTGTGAGCAGCGATGGGTACGATCGTGCACTGTCGCCCCCTGACTCCAGTTGCAAGACTATGGGCGCAGTCCTTGCGCTCGACGCGAGCTTTCGCGCGGACGGCAGTTTTGATGCCGCGAAGGCACCGCTCGATCCTCACAATGGCTGCACTTCGCTGCAGCCGCACAATCTTCTCCACGTCAACACCATCTTCGAGGTGGTTCGCGAAAAGATCGGCCCGACGGCGTGGGCTGGTGAGAGCGCGGCAACGACAGACCTTTTGCGTGGGCCATCCGGGAAAGGCTTGAGTGATGCCTGCGGCTTTGAGAAGTCTGCTCCTGGTGCAGGCGATGAGGAACGCGTCGCCGCAGTGCTCCATTGGATCGACGGCAAAGACTGCAGGGGTAACGCCGATGCTCCGGTGCCTGCACTCTTCGGCATGAGCTTCACGTCGCTGGCGGCGGCACAGACTGCCGCTGGAATGGGCTACGTCGATGCTGCCGGCACACCGTCGGCCGGCCTGTCGGAGAGACTCGCATCTCTCGATGCAGCGATCGGTCGCATGGTGCGGGAGTTGAAGACGAGGCATCTCTATGACTCAACCTGGATCTTTGTGACCTCTCCTTATGGACAATCGCCGATGGATCAACGGCGAAGGCGGCTCATCCCCGTCGCTCGCGTGCGCGAGGTCGTGGACGCCATTCAACAAGGCCTTGCAGCACATGTCAGTGGTGGCAACACAGCCATGATCTGGCTTCGTGACTCAACGAAGACCGCCGCAGTTGTGAAGGCTTTTGGCGATCATGCGTCGGCGCTTGGGATTCAGGATATTTACTCCGGCGCAAGGCTGACGCTCACGCTGAACTCGCCCCTCAGGGATTCCCGGACACCTGACATCATCCTGCAGCCTGAGCTTGGTGTCCTGTGGGCACCGCTGGACGGCGAGGCGCCGGCAGCCCACGGTGGCATGCTCGATGAGGAGACCCACGTTGCGCTGCTCGTGTCGGGTTCGCAACTTACCGGCAGATATGACCCGACCTATGTTCCGACTACGCAACTCGGTCCGCTGCTGCTGCGCGCGCTCGGGATGGAGAAGTTTGACCTGCAGGCGTTGCATCTGGAACATTCTCCCGCATTGCCTGGCATCTTTTAGCGACAGCACAGAGCGAGGACGCGTATATGAAGAAGCTATTGCTCAATCTGCATTTATGTGTCGGCCTTGTTGCTGCGTTTTTTCTTATCTCATTGAGCGTCTCCGGAGCCATCATCGCGTTTGAGGGCGAGCTGAACCGCACGTTTCATCCCCACCTAACCAATGTGAAGCCGGAAGGTCAACCTTTGAACTGGGACGACGTTCGCGCAAGGGTGGAACAACAGACGCCGGGATGGAAGCTCATTCGCTTCTACTTTCCGGATCAGCCCGACCGGTCAACCTATGTACGACTGCGCAACGTTTCGACGAAGAAGATTCATCACGTCTATGTGAATCAGTACACGGGCGCGATCCTGGGCAGCACGGAGGACGGAAGCAACTGGATTCTGAAAGTTCATGACTTACACGTGAACTTCCTCTCCGGTAAGGTAGGCAACCAGATTGTCACGTGGACCACCGTTGGCCTCCTTATTCTTTCGCTCTCTGGAATCGTGCTTTGGTGGCCGCGCAAGGTATTTCGTTTTCAGCGCCGGACATCGCTGCCGCGCTTCAACCGCGACCTGCACTATAGTGTTGGCTTCTGGTCGTTTCTTGCTATGTTTGGCTTTGCTGTCACCGGCCTCGGCCTGCACTACCAGACCGGTAAGCTGCTCGATCTACTGAATACAGCGAGGGCAGCGAAGACGATGCCCGGGCACGGTACTACGATCGAAGGCATGCTAACGACCGCACGCGAGGCGCTGCCGGGTGCAGCGATTCCTCGTTTGCTTCTTCCCGAAAAGAAGGGCGATCTGGTCTTTCTCTACCAGCGCTTTCCCGAGGATAAGACGCCAGCTGGCCGTAGCTTCACAAGCATCGATCCAAAGACCGGCGCTGTGTTGAGTGTTGGTTCGTCGAGGACGGCGCCGCTGATGCAGACCACCCTTGTGCAGTGGACGCGTGAGATTCACACCGGCACACTCTTAGGTCTACCGACACAGATACTGGCAGCATTCCTCGCGCTTTTGCTTTCGGTGCTGGCGCTTACCGGCCCTCTCATCTGGCTGAACAAGCTGCGTGCTGCTGCACGAGGCCGCAAGGCCTTGCAGCAGAAGAAAATGAAACAAACACTCGCCGAGCCGGTGACAACCACTGCAGGAAACTTTCCATGACACCGGTTTTGAAAGCCTTGAGCCGGTCTTACACCGCAGCGTTCGTGTTCGCGCTGGCGAATGTTGCGGCACAGAATACTGAGCTTCCAAAATACGTGGCGGCGAAGCAGGTCTCGGGCACGATTCATATCTGCGGCAGTCCCCAGATGAGTGAACTCCTAAAGCTTTATGAACAGGGCTTTATTGAGGTGCAACCGACGGTGCATTTCGACAACGATCTCAAGAGCACGCTGACGGCGGTCTCGGGGGTCTCCAACGGCCGCGCAGACATCGGCCTGCTGGGGCGCGAGATCTGGCCTACAGAGGTACAGGCATTCGAATCCATCAAAGGCCATGCCCCTACTGTGATCGACATCGCGACGGGGTCCTTCGATATGCCGAAGGCGACGTTTGCGTTGATGATCTTCGTGCCGAGGTCCAATCCCATTGCCAGCCTCTCCACCGGACAACTGGAGCGGATCTTTACAGCAAGCAACGGGACCAGAAACCATGGGACCTCCAGCAACAGTCCAATCCGCACCTGGGGCGATCTCGGACTCAAGGGCGATTGGACGAACCGGCCTGTCCATCTCTACGGCTTCAGTGTCGATAACGATAAGGCGCAGATTTTCAGCCAGCTGATCTTCAGTAAGGGGAGACACTGGAATCCTGGGCTGAACGAGTCTTCCAACGCTCCGGGGCCAAACGGAGCCGACGCCGGCGAGTTGATTGTGCAGGCCGTTGCGAAGGACCCGGATGCAATCGGCATCTCCAACATCCATTACGCTACTCCGGAGGTGAAGGCACTACCGCTATCGACACCAGAACAGAAGGTCCCAATTACACCCACGCGTGAGAACGTGGCAAACAGAAGCTATCCGTTGACGCGCGCAGTCTACATGGTGGTGAACAATGACGCCGTCCATCCACTGAATGACGCGGCGATCGAGTTCCTGCGCTACGCTCTGAGCCGTCAGGGCCAGCAGGCGGTGATGCAGGAAGGCAATTATCTCCCGCTGCCTGTAGAGATCGCGCTCAGACAGCTTCGCCAGTTGCCCACCCCTTCAAATTAGCCCGCAAATTTTCGACTTCTTCAGGTCTCGGTGGTTAGCCGGGATCGAATTCTTGGGCTGTCTTTCATGAGCGACTCGGCACGAGATTCTACGCCGGGCCGAAGAGTTTGCCGCTCGAAGGAAGCTTGGCTTTCATCTCATCGCGAGCCTGGACGGCGATCTTTTCCAGGGCCGCTTTGTCGTCGCCGGCCTTGTAGTTGAAGACGACGCCGAGAGCGCCGATGGTCTTGCCTGACGCATCGAGCAGGATCAGTTCATCCTCGAAGTGGTCACCCTTCTCGCTGATCTCGAGATTGCTCTTCCCAGTGCGAATGCAGCGCATGTCGTCTTCATCGCCGATTTTGCCGATGCGCCCAAAGTTCGAAGCAACGATCAGGTTTTTATGGCCAGGAGGAGCCGCGTGAATGGCAATCAGCAGAATCTCGGGATGCTTCGCAAGCGCTTCATCCACCAGCTTCTGTGCGAACGGGGGCGGGGTGGTATAAGTGGCATCCATCTCTTTGGCTTCGACCTTGCGCATGGCGCCGACGGCCTGTTCGCGCGTCTGCTGGGCAAGGGCAGTTGCGGTGATTGCGGCAAACGTTGTGAGGCAAAGTGCAACGAGTAGCTTTTTCATGGAACTCCTGAATTTTCTCTTGAAGATTGTAGCGGGCAAGCCACAACGCGCATACCCGGCGGTTGTTAGTGGACTTCGTAAGTAAGAACCTTCGCCATGGCCTTCGATTCACCAGGAGAGACCGCCAGAAAAAGACGATGCATCGCTGGAATCAGAAGAGCCGTCTTGGCGCCGGGTGCTGTTGTAACCTTCTCAATAATCTTGAGGTGATTCGGGTCACTGGTGTCGTAGATGCCCATATAGCCTTCGCCCCCTGGCACGTATAAACGGTGCGACGACTCGTCGTATTGGACTTCATCAGCTCGGAGCGGCGCGGGCTGCGTTCCGATGACGGCTCCGGTGTCGGAGTTCATCACAACCACCATCCCCGGACTGCGGCATACGACATAGAGACGATGCTGCGCGGGGTCGAAGGCGACCATCGCGTTTTGCTGAGCGGGAGGAACCGGCCAGGTGGCGATGACCTTCATGCTCTTGCGGTCGACAACGGCAAGTTTGTTGGTCTGGGTGAGGTTGATGAAAAGGCGAGGGTCGCTCTCAACGAAGGCCATCGCCTCAACGTGATTGTCATGGAAGACGATGGAGCCGAGCTTTGCGCCGGTATCAGGATTGATGGCTTCAAGGTTGGCGGTCTCCCTATCGACGTCCTTCCCTCCGGTGACGACGTAGAGGATATTTGAGGAGGCATCGTATTTCGCCGTATCGGAGCCCGGTGTCAGGTTGACCGTCTGTTTTTTTGCATAACTGACGGCATCGCGGATGGTGGCGTTTTGTTTGTTGCTGTCGGTGATGAAGACGGTCGCGACGCCCTTGCGAACCAGGATACTGTGCGGGTTGCCGAAGCCAGCGACAGTGCGCAGATGATCCGAAGTCTTAAGGTCGAAGACCTCGAGGGTACCATGGTCCTCGGCTGCAAGGAGGAGGCGGTTGTGATCGTAATCGGCAGCAAAGTGATCGAAATCACCTGAGTAGCCAGGTAGATCGACACTCTTAATCAACTGGACGGAACTTCGTTGCGCAGGTGCTGCAGCCGCGCCCAATAGAGGGACTAATACAGACCAAAGAGCGACGGAGTAAATAGATTTGTGCATAACTTCTCCTGAAGGCAACAGGAAAAGCTTGTTTGTCGTGCATGAGTTTCTATTGAAGACCGAATGAAAAGATGTTCATCCTCCAGTTGTGTGCGGCGTTTGCGAATCTTTTCCTCTTTTCGTCGTGAGAAGTTTGATCGCAAGTTGCTCAAACGCGTCGCTGTACCCCGGGCTCGTCATTCGAACCAGTTATGGAACTCGTCTCGGATGCTATGACCAAGTCAGGCAACCAGCATGTAACCCAATACGACGAAATCTGCCCAGCCTTTCGGCTCTTGCTATACCTTTGCTGGATAGACAATTCGGAAATCGCCAGAAGATCGTGAGGTCTCGTTCTTGTAGATTTTCTTGACGAGCCCGTTCGGAACACAGAACAAGCTGCGGATGCACTCAGTAGGACTAATAATCACTATGAGGATAGATAGGATGACGCGTGTGATTTCCTTGTGTGTATTGGTTGTAACGTTTGTTTCCAGTTCCCTTGCAAGGAGCCAGGGCTTCACGCTCGAGCAGGCGCTCAGTGCGCCCTTTGCCTCCGGCCTTGTCGCGAACCAGAAGACGGGCAGCCTTGCCTGGGTGGAAAACGAGCAGGGCAAGCGTAATCTCTGGATTGCAACGCGCGACAGCTCTGGCAGATACCTGTCCAGACGACTAACCTCTTACGACCAGGACGACGGCCAGGAGATGTATCAAGTGGCGTGGACCCCCGACGGACAGCACTTAATCTATGTGCGTGGTGGCGACTCGGAGTTCCCAGGACGCCCTGATCCGAATCCTGCGCTGATTCCCGAGGGGGTGTCCCAGAGTATCTGGCTTATCGCAACGACAGGCGGCGAACCACGGAAGCTGGGCGAGGGCTACGACCCTGTCGTGTCCCCGGCAGGAGACCAGATTGCCTTCCTCTCACACGGACAGATATGGACAGCAGATCTCAGCTCCGACACGGGCAAACCAAAGCCTCTGCTGCATACACGAGGAGATCTCTCCGAGCTGGTGTGGGCTCCTGACGCGCATGCCCTGGCCTTCGTGAGCGAGCGAACCGACCACAGCTTTATCGGTGTCTACAGTCCTCACGAGAAGACTCTGACCTATCTCGATCCGAGCACGGAAAACGATACAGAGCCGCTCTGGTCGCCCGATAGCCTGCAGGTGGCATTCATTCGAGTTCCAGGATCACCTCAGCCTTCGCCCTCCGATCGCCGAACTGCCAGTCCCTGGTCCATCCTCATCGCGGATGCATCTACGGGTCAGGGCCGCTCCATATGGCAGGCCGCAGAGGGCCCAGGGAGCGCCTTTCACGAAATACCCGGAGACCAGCTCTTATGGACAGCGGACAATCATCTGATCTTCCCCTGGGAAGCCGACGGCTGGTCGCATCTCTACTCCGTGCCCACATCGGGCGGCAAAGCGCTTCTGCTTACTCCAGGTCAATTCGAAGTAGAAGGCATCAGTCTGGCCGCGGATCGGACTAGCGTTCTTTTCGCCTCAAACCAGGAGGACATCGACCGGCGTCATATCTGGACCGTTGCCGCGGCAGGAGGCCAGCCAAAGGCGTTGACGAGTGGTTCCGGAATTGAAGTAGGCCCGGTCCAGGCCGGACAGCTCATCGCCACTCTCCGGTCCGACGAGCGAACCCCGCTCCGTCCGGCTCTGCTCGCGCCCAATGGCAGCTTGCAGGATCTGGCTCCAGATCTGATCCCGGCTACCTACCCTGGCGCAAAATTTCTCAAACCGGAACAAGTTTTATTCCCTGCTGCGGACGGCCTGCGGCTCCATGGCCAACTGTTCCTTCCCCCTAGAGCCCACGACAGCAGGCGTCATCCTGCACTCGTCTTCTTCCACGGCGGTTCCCGCCGCGAGATGCTTCTCGGCTTCCATACCATGCAGTACTACTCGAACGCCTATGCGATGAATCAATATCTCGCCAGCCTCGGGTACATCGTGCTATCGGTAAACTACCGCAGTGGCATCGGCTACGGCCTTAACTTCCGCGAAGCTCTTCACTACGGCAGAGGCGGGGCCAGCGAATTCAATGACGTTCTCGGTGCTGGAAACTACCTGCGCGGCAGACCCGACGTTGACCCTGCAAAGATCGGCGCCTGGGGAGGAAGCTACGGAGGTTTTCTCACGGCACTGGCCCTGGCCCGCGCCTCCAACATCTTCGCGGCCGGCGTGGATATGCACGGAGTTCATGAGTGGCAGCGCCCCGCAAACTGGCGGCTCTCTCACGACCCTGACGCCGACGCACAAACCGTGAAGATCGCCTGGGAGTCTTCGCCCATGGCCTACCTCGCTACCTGGCGCTCACCAGTCCTGCTCATTCAGGGCGACGATGATCGCAACGTCCCCTTCTCGCAGACCGTGTCACTCGCCAGGGCGCTCAGGAAGCAGGGTGTTTCCTTCGAGGAACTGGTCTTCCCCGATGAGATTCACGGCTTTCTTCTGCATCGCCACTGGATCGAGGCCTACCAAGCCGAAGCCGAGTTTTTTCAGCGACACCTGATGTCGCCCCAGCAGAGCAACCAGGGGAACAAAGAATGAAGCACTCGTTGAACCTGATGCTGGCGGCGACTATTTTGCTACTCTCGCGTCCCTTCGCTTTTGCACAAGACCCCGCGCAGCCGATAGACCTCATCATCCGCGGCGGCTCCCTGATCGACGGCTCAGGATCTCCTGCAATCAAAGCGGACATCGGCATAACCGGCGACCGCATCGCCTTCGTCGGCCCCAGCGCCGGGAGAAAAGCAAAGCGCGAGATCGATGCTACCGGCCTCGTTGTTACGCCAGGCTTCATCGACCCTCACACCCACACGGCCGGAGATCTCTCCGATCCAAAGCGCAGCCGCAATGATGCCTACCTGATGCAAGGCGTCAGCACCGTCGCCACGGGAAACGACGGCGACAGCCCCACCGCAATCGGAGCTACTCTGGCCCGATGGAACCAGAGAGGCATCGGCACCAACGCCGTTCTGTTCATCGGTCAGGGGACCGTGCGGCGCGAAGTCATGGGTATGACGGACGCAAAGCCGACGCCGGAGCAAATGGATCGCATGAAAGGCCTCGTCGAAACAGCCATGAACGAGGGAGCTATCGGCATCTCCACCGGCCTTTACTACGCTCCCGGCAGCTTCTCTAGCACCGAAGAGGTCATCGAGCTGGCTCGTATCGCCGGCCAGCACGGAGGCATCTACGACACTCACATGCGGGACGAGGGCTCCTATTCGATCGGTCTGCTCGGCTCGGTCCGCGAGACCATTCGAATCGGCCAGGAAGCCCATCTCCCCGTCATGATCTCGCACATCAAGGCGCTCGGCGCGGACGTATGGGGAAAGAGCACAGACGTCATCGCCTTGATCGAAGATGCGCGCAAAGCAGGGATCAATGTAACCGCCAGTCAGTATCCCTACACCGCATCGGGCACCAGCGTGACCGCCGCTCTTGTTCCTCGCTGGGCAGAGGCCGGCGGCGCGCTCCTGAAAAATCTCAACGACTCCAGCCTCCGTCCACGCCTCGCCGGCGAAATCGGCCAGAATCTCGCCCGCCGCGGCGGAGCCGATTCCCTGCTGATGACCGCCTCGCCCGATCCATCCATCGTTGGCAAAACTCTCGCTGTCATCGCCCACGAGCGAAACAAGTCGCCGGTAGACGCCGCCATCGAGATCGTCAAAGCCGGAGGATCGGACGTCGCCTCCTTCAACATGAAAGAAAGCGACATCGAGGCGTTTATGCGCCAGCCCTGGGTCATGACCTGTTCCGACGGCTCCCCTGGACATCCGCGCAAGTACGGCACCTACCCTCGAAAATTGCGCCTTTACGTCTACGAGAGACACCTCATCCCAATCGAATTCGCCATCCGCTCCAACACCTCTCTTCCCGCTGAAACCCTGGGTTTGAAAGATCGCGGTCTGCTCAAGCCCGGCTACTTTGCCGATGTCCTCGTCTTCGATCCCAGAACGTTCAACGAACGCGCCACCTACCAGGCGCCCACAATCCTGTCCACCGGTGTTCAATACCTGACGGTCAATGGGCAGCTCGCGATCGACAACGGGTCACTCACGCCAGTCTTGGCCGGGAGAGCCCTCAAACATTGATGGGCAGTTACTCGAGTACTCATAATCCCTACCTTGAGCCCGCGAGGTCCCGTTGTAAGGGATGATGCATGAGTCGAAATCAACGACATCAGGCTCTACTGACACTCTTCATAGCGCAGCCCGCTTGACATCAAACCCTGTAGCTTTTAGTGTTGGACGCATTCCGGCACACCGAAAATTTTCTCCGTCAGGATATACGGTCCCGGTTGCTGCACTTTCACCGGTTTTGTTCTCTCTAAGCATCGCTTAGAACTCGACTTGCATGCATCGCGCTGGTCACGGCCGGCCTTTCGAATTGAGCCTGATTCTTCATCGGAGACATAGGACTATGCGTAAATTTTCTATCTTGTGTTGCCTTCTTTCCTTGTCACTTTCACTTGCTCTGGCGCAAGGCACCACCAGCCGTATCTCGGGCGTTGCTACCGACTCATCCGGCGCCGCCGTCGCTGACGCCGTGATCACAGCAAGAAATGACGACACCGGGATCAGCTACACGACCAAGACCTCCGCTGCCGGAACCTACTCCTTCGACTCGCTGCAGATTGGGCGTTACACCGTCCGTGCAGAGGCTACCGGCTTCAAGCAGTTCGTCTCCACCGGGAATGTCCTCGCCATCGGCGTGCCCACCAGCATCGACCCCAAATTTGAAGTCGGAGCGACAAGCGAGTCGGTTCAGGTACAAGGCGGATACGATCTGGTGCAGACCGAGTCTTCCGGTAACTTCGGGGCGATCATCGACAACATTACGCTCACGCAGCTGCCTATCGTCCAAACGCGCGGACGGAGTCCCCTCGCCCTCACCCAGTACATCCCCGGTGTAGTACAGAACAATAGCGCCAACGCTCCAGGTGGCGACATCGTCGTCAACGGCTCCCGCGACCGGGCCTTCAACTACGTTCTCGACGGCATCGATGACAACGAGACCTCTTCCGGCGGGTCCAATACCTCACCCTCGCATCAGAATCCCGACATGCTGGCTGAATTCCGGGTCATCACCTCAAACCCTACCGCGGAATTCGGCCGTAACTCCGGAGCCCAGGTTCTGATGGTCACGAGGTCGGGCACCAACCAGTTCCATGGCAACCTGTTCGAGTTCTACCAATCACCGTTCCTGCAGGCCAACACCGCCGCAGCCAAAGCAATCGGTCACCCCCGCCCGCAATTCGTCCAGAACATCTACGGCGGCTCCCTGGGAGGCCCTATCTGGCGGGATAAAGCGTTCTTCTTCGCCAATGTCGAACTGCTGCACGCGCTTACCGGTACTCCGGTCACCCGCATCGTCTACACGGCGGCGGCTAGGAGCGGTCAGTTTCGCTACGTCACGAGCGCCAACGGAGCCACCAGGAACGGAAATCACGCAGCGACCGTAGCTCCCTCTGTCGATGCAAACGGAAACCCCATCGTCCCGTTCACCACCTATGACATCGCGGCAAACGATCCCTTCCACGTCGGGCTGGATTCGGCGACGAAAGCATACCTGGCGCTCACACCTCTGCCTAATAATTTCGATGTGGGGGATGGTCTAAACACAGCTGGTTATAATTTCTCGGCCCCGGCTAACGACCGTCAGGTAGACACCACCTATAAGATCGACTACATCTTCAACCAGAAGAATGCGCTGTTTGGACGCATCTCCACAGGCCACCAGAACACCTTTAATGACGTTGTCAATGCTGGGCTGCAGCCTTTTCCGGGCCTTCCTGGAACCGTGAACACCTTTCGCCAGCCCCGCAACATGGCCATCAACTACCGCTTCAGCCCCACCAAAAACCTCACCAACGAACTGGTCGTCGGCTTCAACCGCTTCGGATATGCCTTCGTCAATCCCGGTTTCGCGAATGCAGTTACGCAGCCATTCACTCTGAACAGTACCGTCACCGATACACTGAGCAATTTCACCATCACCAATCCTCTGAACGCCTTCATCGGCAACAACCGCTACCTCACCACCATCCAGTACGTCGACAACGTCACGTTCGTCAAGGGCGCGCACATTATCAAAGGCGGCTTCAACCTGCGGAATGGGCGCGAGATCAATCACCGCGGCTCCATCGGCGCGGTGAATGCCATTCCTCAGGTAAATTTTTCAGCGAGCAGCAATCCTGTCAACACGACGCAGTACAACACGCCGGTGTCCTCCTCAAGTTGCGCTAGCTGTATCAACTCTACAGATCTAGCTACTCTGAACAGCGTGACCAACGACATGCTCGGCCGCATCGGTTCCACCACCGCTGGCTATGTTTCGAAGCCCGACCTGTCTGCATTCAAGCCCGCAGGAACGATCAACAATCTGGACACCCGCTGGGATGAGTACGACTTCTATATCCAGGACACCTGGCACGCGACATCCAACCTCGTCATCGACTTCGGTCTCCGCGACGACGCCCGCCTCGCTCCCAAGTTCCAGGGCTTTCCTTCGCTGGTGCCCAACCAGGACGTGCGCTACGGGACGCCGCTCACTTCGGCGCTGCAGTTCGTGCCCGGCAAGTTTATGAACGATCGCTGGAACAACTTCGGCCCCTCCATCGGCTTCGCGTGGGACCCCTTCAAGAGCGGCAAGACCTCCATCCGCGGGAACTACCGCATCGCCTACGACCGCATCAACTCGTTTTCCTTCTCTTCCTCCGTCTTCCAGGGCCTGCCGGGTCTGACCTACCAGGTCACCAACTCCACCGTCGGCCAGGACAGCTTCGGCTCTGCGCCGGTGCAGGGCGTCCGCGCCAAAAACTGGTCCGCCCCCACTCCCACGGCCACCCCGCAGGCGCTCACCACTCCGCCGGCAGCCAGCGCCAACTCGCTCACCGTCTCCGACCCGCACATGCAGACTCCGACCGTCGCGCAATGGGGCCTCAGCATTCAACATGAACTTCTGAAGAACACGGTGCTGACGGTTAGCTACATCGGCAACCACGGCACCCACCTCTATGGCGGCTACGACTCGAACCAGGCAGACTTCCGCTCCAACGGTTTCCTCGATGCGTTCAAGGCTGCGCAAAACGGCATCGACACTCCGTTGCTGACGCAGATCGCCTCCGGAGATACCCGCAATACGACGCATCAAACTGGAGTCGCCTATCTCAAGGCCAACTTTCCCAGCACCATCCAAACACTTCCCTTCAAGACCAACGACGTCGGCGGCCTCGCCAACTCGCTGGCCAACCGTCTCCAACCGACTACCGACCCAAATTACCCCAACGGCAAACCTCTGGTCGTAAACGCGAACCTTCCCGCGACCTTCTTCAAACCGTATCCGCAGTATCTCGGTGGTCTCTTTGTCCTTCAGACCCGCGACTACTCCAACTACAACGGCCTGCAGGTGCAGATTGAAAAGCGCTTCTCCCGGGGCTTTCTGATCACAGCCAACTACACCTATTCGAGGACGCTCGACGTCCGCTCGTATGACCCGACGTTCACCCTGGTGGCGACGGGTGCGACCCAGTCGGCCGCCGGAACGCCCTTCGACTACCACACCCCGCGGCTCAACTATGCGCCGTCCGACCTCGACAATACCCACGTCCTCAACGGCTACTTCGTCTACGACCTTCCCTTTGGCCATAGCCGCATGTTCGGCTCCAATTGGAACCGCGCCCTCGACGGTCTGGTTGGCGGCTGGCGTGTTTCAGGAGACGGATACTTGCAGTCGGGACGCCCCATTACTTTCTACTCTGGCGACAGCACTTTCTCGGGGTCTGTGCAGACCCCGGCCTCCTGCTCAGGTTCATGCAATGCGCATATGGGTAACATTCACGTCGAGTCTTCCGGTCAGACGTATTACTTCACCGCCGCACAGCGTGCGCAGTTCTTCATCCCCGATGCCGGGGCTTTTTCCAATGAAGGCCGCAACTTCTTCCGCCAGGACCATGTCTGGCAGGCGGATACCACTCTCTCCAAGTCCTTCCGCAGCTTCCGCGAGCAGTACCTGGAGTTTCGCCTCGAAGCACAGAACGTCTTCAATGTCGTCACCTACGACACCTTCGGCTCGCAGAACATCCAGTCGCCCAGCTTCACTCGGCTGAATCCGGCCAGTGACGGAGTTTTGAACAACTCGCCCCGCAAGGTGCAACTCTCCGCCAAATATGTCTTCTAAAAATTAATGAGTCGTTCTCACTGATAGATTCGGCGGTGCGATGCCGTTCAGCGTATCGTAAAGCGATTGTGCAGCATTGAGCTCCGGGTTTCCTTCTACGGTAGAAATGGAGAGGATACGAATTTTATCGTTGTTCGGGAGTGTGAGTGTCTTTGGGCTGCCGGAAACCTCGATAGGATAGGCAAAAAGGTAGGAGTAACGATATGGCTGGTTGAGCCCATCAGCAGTGTGTTGATGGGAGGCATACCATGCAAGGTCAGCGGACTTTACATACCCTGGTTGAAGACCGACATAGTCTTCTGGATATCTTGGGGAGGCAGGACGTTGCTCCCGCTGCTGTAGATCCGCTGGCGGCCAGACTGCGTGATTCGCCGAGATCGTCCAGTCGCGTTCCGACTGATTCTTCCAAAGACGGGTATCCCACTGACCGATAAAGCCGGTCCAATCCTGGATATTGATATCAACCTTCGCGTCATCGACGTGGAATGAAGCTATCTGATCTCCATCTGCAGACGCAGCTAGAACGTAGATACGGTTATAGTGGCCCTGGGGCAGCTGGATCGTCTGGCCTTTGGCAACGAGCGCGTTTGGATTGCCTGTCTTGGCGGCCGCAAGCTCGAACACCACATCGTGATACGTAATCCTAGAGGGCAGCATCTCCGCGGGCAAAGTTTTGCCCGTGCCATCGAACCCCCCGTTTTCAGTTTTTGTATCGTCGTTACTTGCTGCGGCTAGATCATAGTGAAGCGATATCGGTTGCGATCTTACTGAGCTCAGTCTCGTCGGTGCCGAACTCAGACGTAACGCAAAAGTCCTTGGTTGATAAGCGGTAAAGGACGTTTTGAGTTCGCCGTTGCTTATGTCTGCGGATCCAATGGGTTGTTCCTGAGCGTTCACTTCGCGTGCAGCAACAATCGAGCCTGCAAAGGAAACGCGCACGTCCGGTGCGTCTTTTCCGTCGAGCTCAACCATTCGAAGAATAATCTCATCACTCTCTTCCGCCTTCTTCAAAGCAAGCACACGAATACGGGAGTTGTTCAAATGTACAAGAGAAAAGCTCTTACCCAACGCTCCTTTGTGCCGCACCGTCTGGAAGGCGATCAGGGGATTATTCAGCCGGTACGCTTGCCAGTCAGTCTGAGCTTTGCGCCAATCCCCGGCATGTCCGACCAGTCCAAACACAAACTCGTGGTGACCCCAGTCCTGATTTGCCTGATCGCTATATCCTGACGGACGGCCATTGGCAGCAGGCTGTATTCCCGGAGACCGGATAAGTGTCAGCCGGAGGGTGTTGTCGTTAGGCTTGTCGGACCCATTCTTGTAATCCGTCAAAAGGGTCGTTCCGAAGAGGCCACTCTTATCCGAGAGATCGATCCAGCGATGAGACGCAACCTCAAACTGGCGTTCGTTAGCGTTAGGTCGCTCGATGGTGCCGATATCCCAGTTGTACGTGGCATTCTCACTTGATGCGCTGAGCGGAAACGTTGCTTTCAGATTGGCCGACAGGGTCTTCCAATCGATCGCATTGCCAAACTCAACGCGATTGCCACTATCTCCTGCTGTAAGATTTACCGTCTGAACAAACTTTGAGCCCTCGCTCTCGCGGGTTACTTCCAGGGAGACACGGACAGGGCCGCTCTCTTTGATTCGAATGTGGGCCGGACCTCCGACGTAAGCACGCGGAGCAGCCTGTTCCTGATCGAAATCCATATTCCACGCCGGATACACCTTAGGGCTGTCATTGGAGACAGCCAGTCGGACCGGAGCTGAGAGCAACTCCTTATTCAGAGACTTGTCGTAGATGCTTGCAACATCGCCGCCTGAATTCAACTTTATGCGGTAGCGAGCATTCTCAAGAGATGACTCCGTTACCTTGAGCGCTGAATGCAAGTTCGAAGCCTGTGCGGGTAAAACGCTGTAAACGGCATAGCCAACAGAAGGTGCGCTGGCCAGAAAAAGAATCTTGCCGTCTTCAATTTGCGAAGGTACTTCCTTCCCTTCCGAGTTACTCACCCGGACAGCCTTTGGCATGCCGCCGGGAAAAGCCACGGACGCTTCCACGAGGTCTTCGCGCGGGATATTCAAGGTGTTGAAGATAACAATCGGTATGCCGTTGACATCCGTGTCGAGTCCTGAGGCGATCGCCTCAGTAGCATCGGTCAAGATGCCCGCGAACTGCTTCCCTACGATGGCATCATCGTTCCACGCAAACTCATACGAGCGTGGAGTCGCGGTTCCGGCTCCGGTATCGTGGAAATGCCCCGCAAGCTCCAGCATCCAGGCATCGTTGAGGCGTTGTTGTGGATACGTCCTCCCGCCCATCCACGCGGCTGCGATCGACGTCTTTTCTGCGGCATCCCCCAGCAGCTCGTTTTTGAGGATCCAGCGTTTGTGATACGCCTGAGAAGTAAGAGAGCCTGCTGAATGATTGATGAGTTCGAGGTCACCCTTGTATTGCGGCAAACGCGAGGACATCGCCGGCGTTATATCGTTGAATATCTGATCTGCCGCGGATTCCACAACATGCACCGGACCATCGCCGACTCTGACCATGGAACCATTGTTTTGACCTGTCGGCGCCTCACCCATCGCGAAAGGAGCCCTTGGCGGCGAGGGGAGTACAGTCTCGCTCTTGGTAACAATGGCTTCAAGCAGCTTTACCGTCGATTCCTGTGTCGCTCCTCCGATATCGCCAGTACCAACATAGTGGTAGTCGGCGAAGACGCCCGTTACCTTTCCATTGAGATCAATACGTTTGACCCAGTCCTGTTCGAGCGATCTCTGGCGTGCAGTTGCGGCCGCCTGTTGCGGGGTGAGCCGCGCCCTCTCCTCGCTGGTTAGCTGCGGGCCGGCTGCCGCCGCCGGCTCCGTCGGCTCCTTGCTGATGTCGGTGTAGACGTTGCTGCCATAGCCTCCGGGGTTCAGTGCTGCGATCACCCCTTTCCCGTCGGGACCGAACCACATGCCCACGTTGAAGGGAATACCCTCAGGCGTTTGTTCAGGTGACTCAGGCCCTCCTATTTTCGGCGCAGGTTGCCATTGCGCATTCAACTTCTGGGTGGAAAACCCCTTCACCCCAGAGTGCGCGAGGATGCTCGGGAGAGAGGCAGGAAAGCCAAAACAGTCAGGGAGCATATACTCCGCGCTGGCTTTTCCGAAGTCCTTGCGAAAGTAGTCATTGCCGTAAAGGATCTGACGAAAGATACCCTCCGCACTGGGAAGATTGACATCCCCTTCCTCCACCGATGAGCCTGCGGGGTACCAGCGGCCCGCTGCAACATACTGTTGCATTCGCGCGTAGTCCGCGGGGAAATACTCCTTCATCAGCCGGTATCGATTCGCCCCAGTCCAATTGAAAACATAGTGCGGGTATCGATCGATGTAGTCGAAGTTCACCCGCATGGTCTTCAGCAGGTATTCGCTAATGGTCTGTGGAAACTCCCATCGCCACTGAGTATCGAGATGCGCATAGGGAACGACGTACAAGGTGGGAGTCTTAGTGATATCGGGGGCCTGCATTGTCTGTCCATAGGCCGCTAGCTGGGAGACGGTGGCAGCGGACAGAAGGCAGCCTAGCCGAAGAAACTGATGAATGAACCTAATTCCGGAGAAGCGCAGGGGCGAAGCTGTCAGAGGGAGCATCATTTTAGGCATACTGGGAGTCCGTTCACCCGCAAGAGGGCTGATAAGGTTTTGAAGCTTCGAAAAAGATAAAAAAGACACTGCACGCGGAAGGCTATGCAGTGTCTTTTGAAGTCGACAAGCGGAACCAACTGATTTCTCCTAACGCGTGTTGGTATCAGGAACGCTAAAAAGCGTAGCGGAGGCTGAACTGGAGCTGACGCTCCGAGGCATAGGTGTTGCCTTTGCCAAGAACCTGGCCAAAGGTACCGCTGGTCGGGCCTATATCAGGATTGTCGAGGTTTGGATGGTTGACGTAGTTGAATCCCTCGGCCTTGAAGACCACCATGTGATTCTCGTGGCTGGGGATGATGTGGAACTCCTTCTGCAGCGCAGCCGAGTAGCTCTGGAAGCCTGGGCCATAGATCAGGCCACGCATACCGCGAGGAGCGTAGGTACCTGCCGCCGCCGACGACCAGACGCCTGAGCCAACACCTTCAAACCACTGGCCGACCTTGGTATTACCGGCGAACTGGTGAGGCAACCGGGGATTTCTGGATGCAACCCAGAACTGGTTGCCAGATCCAGGACCAACACCCGCGTAGTCGGTGCCCTGCGAGACGGTCTGCGGACGGCCCGACTGTCCCTGGATGGTTCCGGAGAACTGCCAGTTGCCGAGGAAGGTGCGGCCGAAGACGTTGCTCATGTGGTTGGCGAAGCCGATGTCGTACACGTAATTGAGCACGAGCACGTGACGTGTATCGAAGTCGCTGGGACCGAACTGACGCGAGTTGTTGAAGGCATCTACGATGTTAGTGCCGTTCGACGAACCGTAGTCGAGGCTCTTGGACCAGGTATACGACGCACCAAAGAGCAGACCCTTGGTGAGGCGGCGCTTCAGGTTGGCCTGCATGGAGTGGTAGAACGCGCCACCAGTGTTCTGCGCCTCGATGATGGTCGAGAAGCCCTTATAGGGACGCAGCGAGTCGGCGTTGATCTTGTTAATGGCATTGGCCGATCCGGGGGCGAGGGTTCCAGTCTGGAGCTGGTTGATGTTGGCCAACTGCTCCAGGTGATAGCCGCGGCGGCCGACATAGCTCAGCGTGAAGACCGCGACATTCGTGAACTCATGCTCTACGGTCAAATTCCAACCCCATGCCTCGGGGCTGGGGTATTTGTAGGCGTGCGAGGTAAAGGCCAGCGGAAGCTGGTTGACACCGATACCGCCAGGGTTGTCGACGCTGCCGTTGGTTACTGTGGAAGCTGGCTGGAACGGAGCATTGCCGCCAACGTGTACGGTGTCGCTGATGCCGAGGCGCTGCATGTAGCGCCCCGCGCCGGCGCGAATGACAGTGCCGGGCGATATCTCATAGGCAAAGCCGATACGCGGCTGGATATTGCTGTATACGGTAGGCGAGTAGTTGGAGCCATATCCGCGAAAGAGCCGCTGAAAATTGCCGTTGAGGATGGCGTCGGGCACATGTCCCTTGGCCGCATTGGGGAAGCCGCTGCCGGGAATCACGACACCGTTATAGGCATCGCCGCCTGTAAGGAAGCCTGTCTTGGGGTCCACCGTAGGAGCCAGAGCAGTGCTGTAATTGGTCGGATTGAAGAAGGCCTGGTTGCCCCACAGCGCATGGTACGACTGCATAATGTCGTAGCGAATGCCATACTCCAGCACGAGCTTCGAGTTCACGCGCCACTGGTCCTGCCCGAACATGCTGTACATGTTGCCGCGGAACAGAGTGTAGGAGCGGGTTCCGATCTCGCCATAGGTATTGAAGATGCCGAGAGCAGCATTGGCGATGGCAGCTTTCGACGTTACAGCCTGGCCGTCGCTGAAGTTGAACTGACCGTTCTGATTGTTGGTGGTTCCGGGCCGAGTGTTGTCGACCGAGATCTGGTCGTAGTTATTCTCGCCGGCGTACTCCCACTGGCCGCCGAACCGGATGGTGTGCTGGCCCCAGACCTTGGTGACACTGTCGCCTACGTCGTAGACGATTCCGCCGGAGCGCGACGGATACGGTCCGCCGTCCAGCGTGCCGAAGTTCGCAATCTGGGTAGTCGGAATCTTGTTCGGCACAACCTTGGTGGCTGCACCGAAGAGATACGGATAGTTGATGCCGTACTTGGTGCGGTCAGACAGACCCGAGGAGGTGTCGATGCCGATGGTGACGTGATCGGCCGCGCCAGAGGCGTAGGCATCGTTCACCCAGGTGGGGCTCAGGGTCCAGGTCCAGTGCACAACGCCGATCTGATTCGGCCGGTGGAAGATGCGCGGGTTGGTGTTGAAGTTGCCGAAGTGCGGCTCGTAGTCGTCGTAGTTGTAGTTCAGCAGGCTGAACCGGAAGTGGTGTTTGTCCTTCGGCACAAAATCGACAACAACGGAATCCTTGCGCTGACGCTCGGTATAGAGCGCGGTGTCTGTCCAGTTGCCGGCAGTACTACCAGTAAGATTCGGCGCTGGATACGCTCTAAGAAGTCCGAGGCCATTGGCGCTGAGCTGGCCTGAGGGAATGACGTTGTTAGGGTAAGCAACTCCTGTGTTGGGATTCACAAGCTGCACAGGTGCGCCGTAAAAAATGTTGGGGCCCAGCAGCTCGCCGAAATCGCCCTGGCGCATGCGCAGAGTGGGTACCTTGAGCGCGCCGCTTGACGTGGCGCTGGAGCCCGCAGTGTCGTCGTGGTTGAACTTCACCCACTCCTGCCCGACCAGAAAGAATAGCTTGTCATGATTCTTGTTGAAGCCGGGGAAGAAGACCGGGCCGTTGAGGTTCCAGCCGAACTGGTTGTAACGG
>Ga0210410_10000303_pt1 | contig 60348 bp, 44 predicted proteins | sample IncBWC4MmetaG_FD_161058 | JGI IMG/M metagenome (GOLD analysis project Ga0210410, IMG submission 161058) | Forest soil microbial communities from Barre Woods Harvard Forest LTER site, Petersham, Massachusetts, United States - Inc-BW-C-4-M | ecosystem: Environmental > Terrestrial > Soil >... | reverse complement strand
ATGGAGTACGATCTCGGCTACATCGATCTGGAGGAAAAAACTCTGCAGCCTCTCGACAACCCTTTTGGCCCAAAAGTGTAACCTATGTCTCCGGTACGATCTGTCACCTATGTCTCCGGGCCGGACCATTGAGCTATGGCGGAGAGGGTGGGATTCGAACCCACGGTAGGGGTTAACCTACACACGCTTTCCAAGCGTGCGCCTTAAACCGCTCGGCCACCTCTCCGCTGTGCAGCGCAACCTTCTAACTTTAGCAGAATTCGTTTCCCTCCGCATGGCGATGGCACGCAGATATTTGCACGCAGCGTCGCAGAAAAACTCGAATGTCCCCGCCGAAACACGATTTTGCGAGCCGCCGCCTCTCAAGTAGACTAATAGGGTTGTCCACACCATTCCGGGGTGGTGCAATTGGTAGCACATGGGCCTTTGGAGCCTAGAATCCTGGTTCGAGTCCAGGCCCCGGAACCACTCCTACACTTCCCCTTCGCCGCAAATCCCCCAGCTATTTCACCGAAAACCGGAAAATCGTAGTGGAGTGAAACGGCCGGCTCGGGAACAGCGTCGTCGACGGAAATCCCGGGTGGTTCGGCGAGTCGGGGAAATGTTGCGTCTCCAGGCAGAACGCGTATCGCTGCTCGTAAACCTTCCCTTCCTTCCCATGCGCCGTCCCGTCCAGGAAATTCCCCGTATAAAACTGTATTCCCGGCTCCGTCGTCAAAACTTCCAGAACACGCCCACTCTGTGGATCGCGTGCCACAGCCGCCAACTCAATCCCTGAAAACCCAGTCTTCCTGTCCAGAACCCAGTTGTGGTCGTATCCGCGCCCAAGCTTGAGCTGTTCATCCGTTCCGTTGATCCGCTCGCCGATCACCACCGGCCGCGTGAAATCAAACGGTGTATTCTTCACGTCGCGAAGCTCGCCCGTCGGTATCAATCCCGCATCCACCGGCGTAAATTTGCTCGCGTTCAGCTGCAACGTCTGTAAAAGAATGTCGCCGTTGCCCTGCCCCGCAAGGTTGAAGTAGCTGTGATTGGTCAGATTCACAACGGTGGGTTTGTCCGAGTTGGCGTAGTAATCAATCCTTAGCTCGTTTTTGTCGTTGAGTAGGGTGAAGACAACCATTGCCGACAAGGTACCAGGGAAACCCTCTTCTCCGTCGGGGCTGACGTAAGTGAACTGAACCGCTACGCCATCTTTGCTAGGCGATTGATCAGCCGTCCAAATCCTCTTGTCAAAGCCGAGCACTCCTCCATGCAGTGTGTTCTCACCGTTATTTTTGGGCAGAGTATAGGTTTTCCCCGCCAGCGTGAACGTCCCGTGCGCAATCCGATTCGCATAGCGCCCAATAGTCCCGCCAATGTGCGCCGTCCCATCCTCATATTCCTTCGGTGTCTCGAAACCCAGCACCACATCCCTAAACTTCCCCGCACGGTCCGGCACCTTGATGCTCACAACCGTCGCCCCATAATTCGTAATAGCCACCGTCATCCCGCGTCTGTTCGTCAAAACATACAAATCCGTTTTTTCGCCCGAAGCGATAGCGCCGAATGGCTGAATATGAACCGAGGATTTTGCCGCAGGATTCGCGGGACACTTATTCATCGTCAACGTAAGAGCCAGTAACAATCCCATGCCGAAGCGCAGAACCGACATTTCCCTCTCCTCGTAATAATCCAAAGTGCTTGCTACCACCAGGAATACGACCGGGACATTGGGGCCAAGCCAGGTGGTATTCAGTCTTCCAGAAACTCTTCGACTTCTTCCCCGAAAACTTTATCAGAATTGGCGAGCGTGTTGGCCGCTCGCCGGCGCTATCAAACGCGTCACAAAGACGTGCTCAGTCGGCCGGCTGCTGTTTTGCGGTAATCAGCGTACCGGTAGTCGCAACGCACTGCCACGTCCCTTTCGTCTTGATCCACGTATCCACGAATCTCTCGCGATGAACGTAAGGCTTTCCCTTTTCCATTCCCTTCACCCGGAATACGCCCACCACCACCGCCGCGTCACCATACATCTGCACCTTGCTCTGCTCGATCACAGCCTGCGAAGGCTGGTAATCAGGCGCCGTGATACTCGCCAAAAACTCACTCTTGTTCGAAACGCTGCCATCAATATCAACGGACACCATGTCGTTCCCAAGAAGCATGTCCAGCGCCTTCGAATCCTTACCCTCCAACGCGTGGTTCCACGCTAGTTCAAGCGCCTGAATGCGCCCTGCCTCATCATTCGCTCCGTTCTGCCCACGCACAGACAAAGCGACACAGGCAATCAAAACAACGGCAGCCAACGGGACTGTTTTCTTCATAAGCCGAATCCTCTCGACCTTCGTCGGATGTGCCTGGGATTAGTAACGATAGTAGGCCATCCGCACGATGCGGGGCGGCTGACCTTTCGAGGATTTGCGGAAGAATCAACGGCTGAGGATTTCGTTCACCGCGCGAAACGCCTGGTCAATGGCCGTATCGGTGTAAGCGCTCGCGCCCGCATCGGAATTCGCGATCGCGATGCGCCCGAACGGCTGCCGGCCCAGTACCCACGGCTCCTGTCCCGCCTTCCACTGCGGCAAATCCAGGCCAAATGGCGTGAACGCATAGCCGTGCGCCCAGCGGTTCACAATGATGCCTTCAATATCGCGCGCCGGATCGAAGCCTGCCCCGCCAAGCATCCGCGCCAGTTGGTCGCGAATGTTCCGCTCAAATTTGCTGTAGGGCGTTTGCAGAAGCTCCGTCCGCCCCGCGCGATTCTGGTCGCGAACTGGCAGGCCCGGCTTGCACGGCGTGCGCAGCATGAAAAGCACCGCCGGCTCCTCGGGCTTACTCGGAAACTGGTAGCCCCCCAGGCTCACTGGGAAATCCAGTGCCGTGTAGGTGTGATATCCCCCGGGCGCCACAATCTGGTGAATCCCCAGATTCGCGAACGACGTCCAGTTGCGCAGCGCGACGTGTGTGTAAACCAGCGGCGCCTTCACCAGGTAGGAAAGCGATTCCTTCTGCGTGTCGGGCAGTCCCGGGCAGATGTAAGGAATCATCACGTTGTAGCAGGCCAGAAGGCAGTAGTTCCCCTTCACGGTGCTCAGCTTGCCCCCGCGCATGTACGACACTTCGACTTCCTTCGAAGCGTCCTTTGCGCCAAGATGCTTCACGTTCACAACCGTGCTGTTCAGCCGAATCTTCACAGGATTTGCGGGCCGGTCGAGCACCGCGTAATTCGCACGTGCCGTGACCACATCCTCCATCGTCGACCCGGGAACCGCGTCAGGAATCAGTGAACGAACCAGCAGCCGCGCTACGGAAGCGTTGCCATCGGGAAAATGAAAAATGTACGGCTCTTCCTTCTCATGTTCCGGAAAACCAAGCCCATCGAACCCCGGATAAGTGAATGACCCGTAGTCGTCACCCGCTTCATAACACGCAACTGCGGGAACAGATTCAATCCCCACGCAAAACAGATCGTGCGTAAATGTCTGAAAGAACGGCAGTGCTTCCGGAATCAATCGGCAGTGATTCGTCAAATAGTCCGCGTAACTAATTCTGCTCAGCGTGGAAATTTTCTGCTCGCGCGTCATCCCCGGCAGGTAGTCGATCTTCTCCGTATAAACTCGCGCAATGTCTTTCTTCACGGCGTCAGAGAGCGGCGCTTTCGCCAGAAATTCCGGCCACGGCGTCGTGTTCATGCCGGTCACCAGGCGGTCCTCGCCAAACGTCTCCTTGTCGAAGAAGGCCGCGGTGCCGCGCTTGGCGTAAAGATTCGTGTCGTATGCTTTATAAAATTTCTGCGTTTCGACGCCGATCTCTTTCAGCAGCGTTTTCGCTTCCGCGCTGTAGCGGCCGGGACTTTCGACCGATTGCGTGCCACCATAAGACAGAACCATCCGCCCGCCAGCCTGAAACTCGTTGCGCTTGGCGTGGCCGCCAAAGTCATCATGATTGTCGAGTATCAGGATCTTCGCGTTGCGGCCAACCTTCTGCCGGAAGCGATACGCTGCAGCCAACCCGCTGATTCCTCCGCCCACGATCACCAAGTCGTATCTTTCGCCCGTGTCGACGGCGTCGCCAAGAGAACTCACCGATTCGCCATCGCGCATCCGGTGAGCGAAGGTAAAAGACCCATCATGGTTGCCGCGGATGCCGGTGCGGGCCGGCGGATAATAATCAGGAGCCTTCTCAGGCGCGAACTCATCGAAGGCCGCCGCGGCAAACAAGTGCTCCGCGCCAATCGAGCCGCCAAGAAGCGTGGCGCCCGTTCCAATCGCCACGCCATTCAGAAAATCCCGCCGGGTAATCTCGCAATTCATGCCCAGTTCGCAATCCTTCTTTTCCCCGCCAAATTTCTCGTGGTCCATGCAGGCTCCCCCGTTGTAATCCGGTGACCCAGTATACTGCGCCTGCCACATCCCTACACAATTTCAGTAAGGTTGATTAGCACCCGGTGCCAGTAGTGGCCGACCTTTAGGTCGGGCACCACAAATCCAGCCGTACACCGCTGGCGTAACCCTTCGAATTCTTCCCCATCACTGATAGTCTGTTATCCAGTTTTGAGCCTTTTCCCCATGCAACCGCAAATCGAAACCCAGGGCGAAAAAGAAACCGGCCGCCTCGAAGCCTTCAGCGATGGAGTCTTCGCCATCGCCATTACCCTCCTGGTCCTCGAACTCAAAGTCCCTTCCATCCCCCCGGCCAGCGCAACCCCGGTCGCCCTCGGCAAAGCGCTGCTGCAGCTCTGGCCCAGCTATTTCGCCCTGGTCACCAGTTTCTTCACCATCCTGATCATGTGGATGCATCACCACGCCATTCTCCGCAATGTCCATCGCACCGATACGCGCCTTCACTTCACTAACGGCTGCCTGCTCCTCTTAATCACATTCGTTCCCTATCCGACTTCTGTCCTCGCCGCTTACCTGCAGACCCCCGCAGCAAAAATGGCTGCTGCTTTTTACGCCGGCACTTTCGTTCTTGTCGCCCTGTGTTTTTCCTTGTTTATTTACGGCGCCTTTCGCCCGCACTTGCTCTCTAAAAATGCCTCCGCTAGATTCATCGAAACCACGCATCGCAACTATCGCCTCGGCCCTCCACTCTATCTCCTCGCCACCCTCGCAGCGTTCATCGACGCACGATTGTCCCTGGGAATTTGCACGGCGTTATGGATCTATTGGGCGGCAGTGACCAGAGGTTAGTGAACGGAAGGAAACAAGAATCTTCAGCGGTAAGTTGTAACCAGTTCGCCGTTTTCGATGCGCAAGCCGGAAACATCCGAAGGCAATCTGAGCTTCTCGCGGTTGATCGGCGATTCCATCAATTGTCTCACCGCGCTTTCCAGAGCCGACTGCGGAATCGGCAACGAGCCAATGCGCCCGCTGACGGGCTCAAACTTAATATAACCGTCGGCCGCGCCCAGCCGTCCCACAAGGTCAAGGCTCATCTCTTTCCCATGGATATTGAACAGCAGGTACGCATGAACCTGATCCCCTTCCATCTCGACCTTCACGTCGCGCACTGACGAGCGCACCTGCTCCACATCGGCGTCAGTCGACGCGCCGGCGTCACCGGACGGCGAAGGCGCAGCCATTTGAGGCGCAAGATCCAGATGGTTTGCCAGGTAGGAATTCAACTCGGTCTGATCCAACCGCAGCGTAGCAGGCTGTCCCTCTAACACGGTCTGCTCGACCTGCGAAACTTTTTGTTCGGCGCTTGCCGCGGCCTGCGGCGTGGAAACGACAGGTGGAGGCGCGGTCTTGTGCAGCAGAAGAATTAGGGTTACGACAGTAGCCAGGTAAGTGGACCAGCGCAGGATGCGGAACACCCAGCGTGCCACGCTCACCTTGGGCTCCGCAATCGGCGGCAGCGGCTCGAGCACCGGCGGCAATTTGGGAAATGTCTCGGCCATATCCGAACAGTCCAATTCGCTCTCTACTCGTTGGATGCTGGCTTCCAGTACCCGGTTTCAACCCTAGTCCCCGGAAATGGTCGCGGCAACCCCTTCGCTCCGCAAAGATGCCAATTCGGCACCTCTGCTCGAAGGCCGCGCGTGGGATACTGATTCACACCAAAAAGGATCTCGATTGGCAACGGAAGTAATAATCACAAAAGGCGCACCCACAGGCAGCAAGCACCTGCCGGCATACCTCGCGCTCCTCGGCGGTGTAGTCTGCATTGCATGGTCGGCCATTTTCGTCCGCTGGACCGACATTCCCGGCCCGGCCTCCGCCTTCTACCGCATGCTGATTCCCGCCATAGTTCTGCTGCCAACATTTTTCTTCGACCGCCGGCGACCCTCCATCGACCTGCGCACTCTGGGCATCATCGCCTTCGGCGGCCTTTTCTTCGCTTTCGACCTCGCCTTCTACAACACCGCCATTTTGCAGACCTCCGCCGCCAACGCCACCCTGCTCGGCAACAACACTCCTATTTTTGTCGGCCTCCTAACCTGGCTGGTCTTCCGCCAGCGTCCAGCCCGCGCGTTCTGGCTCGGCCTGCTCATGGCCATTGCCGGCGCAGTCGTAATTCTGTGGGCAGACTTGACCCACCACACGCGTATCGGCGTGGGAGATTTGCTTGCGCTCGCGGCATCGGCGTGTTTCGCCGTCTACTTGATGGTCACAGAAAAAATTCGCAACTCCACCGGCACCCTGGTGTTCTTGCGCATGGCGATGATCTCGAGCACGCTCGCCCTTCTGGTTATCAATCTCGCCGCGGGCATATCGTTGCGCCTGCCGCACGGCCGCACCATCTGGGCCGTCCTCGGCCTCGGCCTCATCTCCCAACTCGGCGGCTATCTCTTCCTCACCTACGCCCTCGGCCATCTTCCCGCCACGCTCACTTCCATCAGCCTTCTCACGCAGGGTCCCCTCACCGCCGCCATGGCCGCGGTGCTCCTCGGCGAACCTCTCAGCCTGGCCCAAGGCCTCGGGGGCCTCCTCGTTCTCGCCGGCGTAGCCCTCGCCCACCGCCAGCGCCATCCCGAAGACGAATGCAACGTTTAAATCTTTCGCTGCAGTCGGACGAAAAATAACATTTCTCAAATCATCATCGTCAAGTTGCTTGCCACATCCCTAAACACAGGTAACATTGAGAACGAACAGAATTCCTCCGTTCAGCCGACAACTTGAAGGGGATCCACCGTGCGCCTATCACTGTTCGCGCTTTTCGCCCTCTGTCTGACGTGTCTTTCCCTCGCTCAAGAACCGCCTTCGCCTCCACCTCCCCCGCAGACCACCGCTACAACCGAGGCAAAGCCCGCGCCCATAACCCGCCCCAAAATCGGCGTAGCTTTAGAAGGCGGCGGCGCGCTCGGCGAAGCCCACGTCGGCGTCCTGAAATGGTTCGAAGAGCACCACATCCCCATCGACTACCTCGCCGGCACCAGCATGGGCGGCCTCGTCGGCGGCATCTACGCTACGGGCAAGCCCGCGGATCAACTTCAGGACATCCTCCGCACCGCGGATTGGCCTCTGCTTCTCGGCGGCGGCACACCCTACGAAGACCTCTCCTTCCGCCGCAAAGAAGATGCCCGAACCGTGCCCAATTCCGTCCAAGTCGGCCTGAAGCATGGCGCCGCCCTTCCCCCCGGACTCAACACCGGCCATCAGATCAATCTGCTCATTGACCGCCAAACCATCGATTATTCCAACCTTTCCTCGTTCGACGATCTCCCGATTCCCTTCCGTTGCGTTTCGACCGAGTTGATTTCCGGCCAGGCCTACGTCTTCCAAAGCGGCTCTCTGTCCGATGCCATGCGCGCTACGATTTCCATTCCCGGCGTCTTCGCTCCCGTCCGCCAGGGCGACAAAATTTTCGTCGACGGTGGCATGGTGGACAATCTCCCAACCGACGTAGTCCGCAAAATGGGCGCTGACGTGGTGATCGCCGTTCACCTGCAGCTTTCCCCGGCCAGTGCAAAAGATATTCAGGGCGCGTTTTCCGTGCTCGGACGCTCCGTGGCTCTGGTGATTGCGGAAACGGAAATTCGCGGGATGGCGGGCGCGGACCTGATCGTGAACGCCGACGTGGCAGAATTCTCCTCGACCGACTATCAGAAAACGAGCCAACTCATCCAGCGGGGATACGACGCCGCACAGGAAAAAGCCCAGATCCTCAAACCCTACTCGCTCGACGACGCCGCCTGGACCGAATATCTCCAGCAGAAAAGATCCCGCATGCATGGTCCAGCCGGGGTGCCCGAGTTTGTCCGTGTGGAGGGCGTGGATCCTGAAGGCAAAAAGAACATCGAGCAATTGCTCAAAAATTTTGTCGGCAAGCCGCTGGACACCAAATCCCTAGACCGCGTCCTCACCCGCCTCACGGGTGTCGGCCGCTACGACAGCATCACCTATTCCGTCATCGCCGACGACAATCAGACCGGCCTTTCCATCCGCGTCCACGAAAAAACCTACGCGCCGCCATTCCTTCTGCCCTTTGTCGAAATCAACGGCAGCGAACCGCAGGACGTCGACTTCACCATGGGCGCGCGCATTACCGCGATGGACGTCTGGGGATACCGCTCCGAGTGGCGCACCGATCTGAAATTTGGCGCTACCTATGGAATCGCCACCGAACTTTACCGCCCCTTCCAGCCGCTGGGTAAATGGTTTTTCTCGCCTTATGTCGACGCGTCCCAAACTAATTTCAAGGTCTACAAAAATTCCGACCCGCGCGCCATCTATCGCCTCGATAACGTCCTCGCCGGCGTTGATCTCGGCTATTCCCTCAGCCGCTTCAACGAAATCCGCATCGGCTATGGCGTCGGCTACCAGGACTACGCCTTGCGACTCGGCACCTCCGACTTCCCCTCCACAAGCGGCCGCGTCGGCTCTTTCCACGCCCGCTACATCCTCGATCACACCAACGAAGCCGTCATTCCCACGCGCGGCGTTTATCTCAAAGGCAGTTACGAATGGTTTGACACCACTCCCATCTCTACGCATGCCTACCCGTCGCTCGAACTACTCGTCCAATACTTCCAGCCTGTCTCTTCTCGCGGTTCCCTCTTCTTCACAGCGGAAGGCGCCTCCACCTTCGGCCACTCCTCCCCCGGCGCGCCTATCTATTTTCTCGGCGGCGTCGGACGCCTCAGCGCCTACGGCCTCAACGAACTGATCGGCAATCAATATTTCATCGGCCGAACGGGCTACCTGCACAAAGTCTTCACTCTTCCGCAGTTCGTCGGCAAACAGGTCTACCTCATAGGCTCCGCCGAAGTCGGCAAAATGTACGGCGACCCCTTCCACGCCCCGAAGCTTTCCGGCGACTTCACCGGCGGCGTCCTCGCCGAAACCTTCTTCGGCCCCATCCTCATCGGCGGCAGCGTCGGCGACACCGGCCATCAAAAATGGTTCTTCCAGCTGGGTCGGGTCTTTTAGCCGTCCAAACCTGGGAATTTCTGAGTCCGCGGACTCTTGCTGCTTGCTCTCGATTAGACCTAGGCGAGTGGATTGCCGGCTCAGCTTCATTTCGAAACACGGCATTCATCGTTGGTTAACCCGCCGAACGTATAACCACTCTCTCTTGTCCCGATTCGCAAGCTTCGCACCTCGACGCCGCTCGCGGGGAAAGTTTCGCTTCAGGAAGGACTTCTATGGCCACGACAACCTCAACGGCGCCGCTCGGCGTACACGAAAAACTGAATCGCGCCCCCAGCCGTCTCGGAATTCTGATTTTCGCCGGCGTGATGATTTTGGGCATGATCTTTATTGGCGCAAGCATCGCGAAAGACCTCGGCGACATCAGCCTGGGTTCCGCCTGGCCATATGTTTTGCTGGGTGTTGCGCTTCTGGTGGCCCTCGGTTTCGAATTTGTGAACGGCTTCCACGACACGGCAAACGCGGTAGCCACGGTCATCTACACGCACTCGCTGGACCCCAACATCGCGGTGGTCTGGTCGGGCTTCTGGAATTTTGCGGGCGTCGTAACTTCGACCGGCGCCGTGGCTTTCGGGATCGTCTCGCTGCTGCCGGTGGAATTGATCCTCCAGGTGGGCAGCAGCGCGGGCTTTGCGATGGTCTTTGCCTTGTTGATCGCCGCGATTCTTTGGAACCTGGGAACCTGGTGGTTCGGGTTGCCGGCTTCAAGTTCCCACACGCTGATTGGCTCCATCATCGGCGTCGGCATCGCAAATCAGTTGATGAGTGTGAAATCGGGGACCAGTGGTGTGGACTGGGCCCAAGCCTTGAACATCGGCCGGTCGCTGCTGCTCTCTCCAATTTTTGGCTTCATTCTGGCCGCGTGCCTGCTGTTGGTAATGAAAACTCTGGTAAAGGATAAACGGCTATATGAAGCACCCGAAGGCACCGAACCACCGCCATTCTGGATTCGCGGCCTGCTGATCCTCACCTGCACTGGAGTGAGCTTCTTCCACGGATCAAACGATGGTCAAAAGGGCATGGGTCTCATCATGCTGATTTTGATCGGCACCGTGCCAACCACTTACGCGTTGAATCATGCGGTTACTCCTCGTCAAACCGAGGATTTCATTGCCGTGTCCCATCAGGCGGCCGACACTGTGGACAAGTATGTCGTGCCTTCGGCCATCGTGGGCGACCCCCGCGACGACGTCACGGACTACATCCGCACGAAAGAGTTCAAGCCCGGAACCATGCTCGCGCTGCGCGTTTTGATCAACGACATCGGCACGGAAATGGCGCAGTTCAAGCAACTCGCCGCCGTGCCTCGCGAGCATGTGCGCAACTTCCGCAACGACATGTACCTCGTCAGTGAAGCGTTGCGGCTGATGCAGAAATCCGGCAAGCCGCAGCTTGCCGCCGCCGACGTGGCGGTGCTTAAGAACTATAAGGGTCATATTGATAGGGCGACGCGGTTCATCCCGATCTGGGTAAAAGTCGCGGTGGCGCTTGCCCTTGGCCTGGGCACAATGATCGGCTGGAAGCGAATCGTCGTCACGGTTGGCGAGAAGATCGGTAAGAATCATCTAACCTATGCGCAAGGCGCCGCGGCCGAGATCACCGCGATGGCCACCATTGGCGCAGCCGATGGATTGGGCCTCCCCGTCAGCACCACGCATGTCTTGTCTTCCGGCGTCGCCGGAACCATGCTGGCCAACCGTTCCGGCTTGCAAATGGGCACTGTGCGCAATCTGCTCCTTGCGTGGGTCCTGACCCTGCCTGCCGCGATGACTCTCTCTGGCTTTCTCTTCTACGCCTTCCGGCAAATGTTCAAAGGCTGACTAGCTCACCTCGGAACGCCATTCTCCCCAATGGCGTTCCTTATTCTTCATTCTTCCCAGCCTCCTAGTCCGGTTCCCCCCACGCAAAACCGTCCTTCCGTACAGTAGTCGCTGCCCTCCCCAGATGCTAGAAATGGTCCTGTTGAGGTGCTCGAAATGAAGAAACTCTTGTTGACTGCTTGTTTCGCACTCGCTCTCGGCACTCTCGGTCCGGTTTCCGCTGCCGCCGGCCCCAGTTGGCCCTTTCACCGTCACCACAAGGACGCCGCTGCCAAGACCAGTAAGCCCGCAAAGATCAAGTCTGAAAACGGCAGGAAATCCTTGTTCCATCGGCAAAAGTCCCAAGACAAGGCCCGCGAACAGTCCGCGCGCGCCGAAGCCGGCGTTTCTCCCGGCCCCAAGTCCGTGGGCTGGCGCCACCAAACTCCGGGCCCAGCCGGCGCCGGCGCCCACTAGCGGCACCTTCTTCTCCCCCGGGTGCCGCACCCTACGGTTTTCAGGGTGCGGGTGCGAGTGGGCGGGTGGCTCGTCCCCACTTGCACAATTCGCCTAAACCAACGCGACTTCCCGATCGAAGTCGGGCTTCCTCTCCGCGCGGAGTTTCAACGCGACGCCACAGGCAGCAGCGATGCGTTCGGCATTGTGAGCGAGTGCCCCCCGTATTCCGCATCCTCATGCATCCACCCGCGGAAAACCACCTCACCACGCGTGCCCCCTCACGTCCTGACCCAATTAGCGCGCTCAGAATTGGTGATTCGGCCGCTATGGCGACTACCTTTGAGGATAAGCGACTGGAGATAAGGGGAAACAGCTTGCATAAGAGTTCGTCGCTTCGGTTTAATTACTTTGCTTTCAATGCCCCGGATTGGCGGGCAAATTGCTCTTTTCGCTGGGGTCGTTTAGCGTTCGCCAAATCCTCGGACAGTCGAAACCTTCTCAGAACAAAATATGCGAGCGTAAACGATCTCTAGGGGGTGAATACTATGTCCCGTTTCACTTTCCGTTTTCTTGCACTGCTTTTGTTGTTCCTTGCGTTTTCGGCTGTCGCCAAAGCTGACTCATTCCAGATCACCTTCACCGGAATCGCATCCGCAACTGGGCAATTCACCACAGACGGGGTATGCGCAATGTGTTCTCCGGGAGCCGGCCTCCTGACTTGGGTAGTCGGAGTCGGACCTGATACTGGATCCAACGCTTTCGATATTGTGGATGACGGACCAGCTACAGTGACCATCACTTACGACCGTGCGACTAACTCTCTTTCGAGTATCGGAACATTTAACAGCGAGAATAGTGACTTTTTGATTTTTCACTCTGACCTGAATTGGAGTCTGAGTTCACTGCAAGGGGATTTCTCCGGAACCTATGCAGTGTCACCTTCCGGTGTGCCGGAGCCCCCAACGTCAGTTCTTTTATTGTTGTCGGCGATCGTGCTAGCCGCTCGGATGGCGATCGGCAACCCGCGATACGTACTCAGGAACAGGCCGAGCGCATAATTGTTCGCCGTGCCGTTATAAAAAACCCCGCGGGTTTGCATCTCCTTGAGGAGCGTTCCTTTTGCCCGCTTCACGACCTCAGCGAGAAGAAAATAATTCGTATTGCTGTATAGAAATTCGTCTCCCGGCTGGAAGTTGAGGGCTTTCTGGCGGACAATCAGGTCCATCAACTCCGCAGTGGGATGCAGGTCCTGCAGGTTGCGCCCGGAAACCCCAATCAAGCCCACAAAGTTCCCGTCCTGAATCACCCCGACGGCACAACCAGGAGAATCGGATTTCGTGTAACTCGCAAAAATCCGATCCACGCGTTGTTCAGAATCCGCGCCAAATCCCGGAGCAGCAACGGACAGACCGAAGAAGAAAGCTAAAAAAAGCAGCGAACCGAATCGTGGAACCTCCGCTGAGCATTATTTATGATTCAACTTCCAATCGCTTCGTTGCGCGTAGCCCAAAAGCCCTTCGGTCAGACTCGGGGCAGGCAAGCCCTGCGCCTACAGGAGAAAATGCGCAAAGTTCGGAGAGACAGGCAGCCGCCGGCATGACGGGGTATAATTTCGCGGAACGAAAGAGGTTCGGAGGCCGCCCGCGCTTGACCGATTGTGGGCTTCCGCAGAGCGGGGTTTCTTCCCATGGCGATGAGATTTTCTCGCAGCGAATTTCTGAAAACTTCCGGCGTGACTTGCCTGGCGTTGCCGCTGCTGGCTTCGAGGGCTGCGTTTGGCGCCAGTTTCCCGATCGCGTCACCATTCCGCATTGCGGTGATCAATGACGAAATCAGCCAGGATTTTGGCCGAGCGTGCGAAGTCGTGGCGCGGGAATTTGGAATGTCGTGGATCGAGCTTCGCGGAATGTGGCATAAAAACATCCTCGATCTGGACGCCAAGGAAATCGCCGAAGCGCAACGCATCCTGGCAAAATACGAATTGCGCGTCACCGACATCGCCAGCCCGCTTTTCAAGGTGGATTGGCCCGGCGCGCCAGCCTCCAAATTCAGTCCAAAGAGCGACAAGTTTCAGGCGGACTTTGGCTTTGCCCAGCAGGACGAAGTGCTCCGCCGCAGCATTGAACTCGCGAAACAGTTTCAGACCGACCGCGTGCGTTGTTTCGATTTCTGGCGCCTGGAAGATCCAGCGCCGTATCGCAAAGCAATCAACGAGAAATTGCGCGGTGCCGCGGCTGTGGCTGCAAAAGCTGGAATCAAGCTAGTGCTCGAAAACGAAATGACCTGCAACACAGCGACCGCCGCGGAGGCGGCCCAGGTCCTTGCGGCGATTCCCGATCCAAATTTAATGCTCAATTGGGATCCGGGAAACGCCGCCGCCGCTGGAGAAACTCCCTTTCCCGACGGCTATCGCCTCTTGCCAAAAGGCCGCATCGGGCACTGCCACTGCAAGGATGTGACTCGCAAGCCCGATGGCAGTTACGAATGGGCGGCGATGGGAAGCGGCATCATCGATTGGGTGGGGCAATTTCGAGCTCTGAGGGAAGATGGCTATCGCTTCGCCACCAGCCTCGAAACGCACTGGCACGGCGGCGGGACGCCGGAAGAATCCACGCGGCAAAGCTGGGCCGGGATGCAAAAGGAATTGCGTGCCGCGGGAGATTTCTAAACGCAGGATGCGCCAATCCGAAGCGCAAGGCAGATGATCCGATGAGTCGAAGAATTGCAGAAAACTCGACGCGCCGTGAATTTTTGCGACAGGCAGCCGTTGGCGGCGCAGTTGCGCTGATGATTCCCACCGCGCGCGTGCTGGGTGCGAATGAACGTATGCTGATCCACCGGCTTGGGAAGAAATGCGCCAACCTTTAGGGCTTCTTAAAGGAGCTCGACTGCGTGGCGACGAGCTGCCAGCGGCCGTCCTGCTTCACCAACATCGCTAAAAAGCGCACTCTGGCGTTGAAGGAGCTTCCGTCGGGCTTTTTTCCTTGAGCGGAGATGAAGCCCGAAGCGACGGCTGTATCTCCCCAAATGCGCGTGTGGATTTCATCGACGTCCATGGCGACCCAATCACTGTCACTCTTTGCGGTGGCGAGTTCGATTTCCCTGGTGCTGAGTTTGCCTTCGAAGTTGACGGCCATGTAGTCCGGCGAAATCAGCTTCTCGAGCGCTGCCAGATCCTTCGTTTTCCATGCCTGCACATAGGCTTTGTAAGCGTCCTGAACAGCCGACTCCTCCTTGCTGCGTGATTGAGCCGAGGCGGCGAATGAGTAGGTGAGAGCTATGATCACAAATAGACCAGACAGTTTGAGGACGCGCGTTTTCATTGGAATTTTCCCAAGCCTTTTCCGACAAGGAACAATAAGCCTGTCGGGGAGATTCAGCGCGGCTTTCGACGGGAGAACAGACTTGCGTATTGTACAGAGGCGGTTCGGCCGCAGGCAACCTACTGAATAATTCCGCGTCGCGGGCGGCCGCACCAAAGTTGAGCTCGTTCGCGTCCCGATCGGAATGGGACGCTCAGGATGACAACGTTCGGGAATTGTGGAGAGCGGATCAGGGGTCCGGACGGGGAGTGGGCCACCAGCCCCGAGAGAGCGGCACACGGCGCAATCTTTCGGGCGTGGTCCGCTCCAACTTCCCGCTCCGTCGTCCCGCTCGAATCGTTCGATGTAGGCGCATTTCGCTTTGCGTATCCAGTTCCGTGCGGACTTATAATCATCATCCCCGAGATAATGCAATTTGCCGATCACGCCTTCATCCCGAGACTGGGCGGGTGGCCCGGGCCACCCGCCGTGTGTGAAAATCACACCTATAATTAGCATCGCTCGGCTCCTTTCTTCCGAGCCTCGGTCGTTTGCGCAACCAAGTCTGCTCGGTCGCGGGAGGCGACGCCGTCATCTAATCACCCAACGAAAACAGAAGGGAAAATATGATAGACCACGTTATTCTCACGGTCAGCGACTTCAAGCGTTCAGTCGCTTTCTATGCCAAGGCTCTGGAGCCACTTGGGATCACAACCTTTATAGACTACGAAGGCAAAGACGGACACCCAGACTTGAAAGGTTTTGGTGTTGGCAAAAGCCATTTTTTCTGGCTCAAAGAAGGGAAGCCCGATCCTCAGGCCGTTCACGTCGGATTTGTAGCGAAAAACCATTCCGAAGTAGATGCATTCTACAAGGCCGCTTTAGCAGCTGGAGGAACGAGTAAGAAACCACCTCAAGCCCGTCCCGAATACTATCCTGGCTATTATGCGACCTGGGTGCTTGATCCTGACGGCCACGATATTGAGGTCGTCAATAAAAGCTAGGCGGGTGACAGGAGATAACCCGCCCTTCAAGTCCTTTATTCCGGTCACTTGCGAAAAACGGGGGGAGAGGGGGAGTTATCAAATTGCCGAGGGATATCCGCCTAGTTCCTGCACTCTGCGAGCCACGGAATATGTCTACCGTGCCCCATCTCCGGATTATGCCGACGCTAAACGCGAAACTGGCGCAGATGATGGTCGAGATGCTGATACATCAGTGCCGCCCATTCGACCGGGGTGAGTGGCCCGAAGAAGAAGTGCGGCTGGTTCGTGCAGATCCCTGGCCCGCCCGCGACAAAGTGGTCGATCGATTCGCGCAGGCGTTGCCTCTCCACGGCGAAATCGCGTTCGTCGGTTACGAGGCAGTTCTTTTCGGTCGTCGCGTTGCGGCGCATGGGCTCGCCCTTTACCAGCAGCGACTTCTTCACCAACGGGCCCAGCAGGCGTCCAATGAAGACTCGCGGCGATGGAGATGTCTTCCCCATCGCTATATCCATCGCGGCCGTGCAATGCGCCAGCGCCTGCGCGGGATTCATCTGGCCCCACTGGCGCTGGCTATCCGGCTGCAACCGCGCCAGCCGCTCCTTCACCTCTTGCGCCCTCGCCGGTTCAAAAAGATTTTTCATGCGAAAAGACCTCCTCCGTCAGTTGGTATGGGGTTTTCTCCATTTTTTATACACACCTGTTTCCTGCGAACCTCTAACAGTGAATCGAATGGGGACCGCGCCAATCGACAGCCCGGGCGAAGAATTATTGTCGGGGGGCGGGCAGGCATAAACCAAGCCAGCAACGATGGGGTACCCGGGGCTTCAGGGAGGGATGGCGAAGGACCAGGGCAGAAAACAAGGTTTTCGCAATGTTTGCTTAGATCGTGCCACGGTCCCTCCGCTCCATGCCGACGTTCGCGCGACGCGAACAGGGGAAAAGTCGGCCACTCCGGTCGGGATGACAGAAAGAGAAGGCGGATTTCGGAGAAGCGACGGCCCGCCACCCTTCCTGCGTCAGGGCGAGCCCTTCGACCGGACTCAGGGTAGGCGGTCGGCGGGCCTTACTACCTAAGAGGGGCACGATTTATCGTGCCCCCACGGAGTGGATGGATCAGGGATGCGGATCAGTTGTTGATGTCGGTTTTGGTTTCGAGCTTGGCGAGCATGGGCTCGAGGAAGGGCTTGTTGGCGTCGGGGGCGCCGGCGATGGCGAGTTTCATTTCCTTGGAGGCGGCGGCGTAATCGCCGGTGTGGGACGCGAGACGGGCTTGCGCCAGATGGCTGAGCCAGTGGTTGGGATCGCGCTTGGCGACTTGCGGATAGATTTCAAAGGCGCGCTTGGCTTCGCCGGCGCGCTGGAGGCCACGGGCATAGACGTAGAGCTGCGTGGCGCTGGCCTTGGCAAAGGCGGCGGAGAGCGTCTTGGCGGCTTCGTCTTTCTTGCCCATCGCGTCGAGGATGCGCGACTTGGTTTCGAGATTTTCAAAGCGGTCTTCGTTCTGGATGGAAGTATCTTCCCACTTCAGCGCTTCCTCGAGATTGTAGTTGTTGTCGAGGCACCAGTTCGCGGCTTCGTCGTAGCCAGCCCAGGTGAAGCCGCCGACACTGCGCAACTGGTTGCGAATGCTCTTGAGGGTGACGGCTTTCACGTCGACGGAAACGCGGAACGGCACGGCGAGCTTTTCCCAGCGGAGGGTGGCGAGGGCGGAATCGGGCTTCACGTCGTCGAAAGTGTAGGTGAGCGTGTCGAAGGCTTGATCGGTTGCGGGCTTGACGGTGACGCGGAGGGCGTCTTCCTTTTCGTCGTAGCTGAAGCTGCCCCAGGACGTGGAGTTTTTGGAGAAGATGATGGTCCACTGATCCTTGTCGGGGATCATGTGCAGGCCGTAGGTGCCGGCGGGGAGAGGCTTGCCTTCGATGGTGACATCATCGGAAAAGATGATGGTGGTGTTTTCGTTTGCGCCGGAGCGCCAGACTTTTCCGTAGGGGACGGTCTTGCCCCAGACTTCGCGGGTGCCGGCGAGGGGGCGGCTGTAGTCGATGGAGATGGTGCTGATGCCGATGGTTTGTGTAGTGACGCCGTGCTGGCTGATGCGGGGAAGATTCAGCTCCGTGGCCTGGCTGCCATTCTTGAATTGCGCCTGAGCGCTGGTGATGCAGACGGCGAGGCCGAGAGAAATTGTGAGAAGAAAACGAAATGTATTGCGCATAGACACACCATCCTGGTCGCGAAAAGAGGAGTTTCGCGGAAGTGGAGATTTGTTGGGTGGAACACGCCCAAAGCGATAGACGGGAAGGAAGAGGGTGAGTGAGCAGGGGAGGAAAAAGAGGGAGTGAAAAAAAGGTATTGACTTTCGCTTTTTGTTCGCCTATATTCGCCCCCGGTAGAGGAAACGGGAAACGGGTGGCTTCGGCTCCATTGCCTTCGGGCTCTCCCGAGCCGGATGCCACCCGTTAAAGTAGCGCAAGAGCCGGTTCCCTGCCAGGAGCTGCCATGGAAGCCTGTGTCGAAAGCGTCGCCCCTGTCACCTACGTTCCTGATGTGCACCTTGGTGTACACGATCTGACGCAGGAAGAATCGGAGTCGGAGGGCCGACCTGAAGATCGGCCACTACAAGAAGCGGCTGCGCCGGAAAAGCGAGCGTGGTTTGGCGCGAATTGGCTGGGGCTGGGCAAAGCGCGTGCAGCCCTTCGGAACGACTCAGGGCAAGCGGAAAAATTGCCGCACATCGTGCATGTGGATGTGGACGCGTTTTTCGCTTCGGTGGAGCAGGTGCTGAATCCGAAGCTGCGTGGGAAGCCGGTGCTGGTGGGCCGCGGCTGCGTGGCTTCGGCAAGTTACGAGGCGAAATTCCGCGGCGTGAAGACGGCGATGAGTTTTCGTGATGCGCTGCGCATCTGCCCGAAGGCGATCGTGGTGCCCGGGAAATACGAGCACTACGCGGATTTTGCGGAGCGCGTGCGGCGGATTCTGGAGACGTACACACCGGCGGTGGAAACGGCGGCGCTGGACGATTTTTACCTGGACTTCGCGGGGACGGAGCGGCTGTATCCGGATTTCGAGGCCACGTTGCGGCGGCTGCAGGCGGAGATTCTGGGACGGACGGGACTGAGCGTGTCGGTGGGAGCGGCGCGGACGAAAGTGGTGGCGTCGATCGCGTCGCGGCTGGAGCGGCCGCGCGGGTTTCGCATCGTGACGCCGGGAACGGAAGAAGGATTTCTGGCGCCGCTGCCGGTGGAAAAGCTGCACGGCATCGGGCACACGCATGCGGGCGCGCTGGCAGAGAGGGGCGTGACGACGATCGGGCAACTGCGGATGATTCCGAAGCCGGTGCTGATGGCGGCGTTTGGCGAGGTAATTGGCGAGCAGATCTGGGAACGCTCGCGCGGGCTGGACGGGCGCGAGGTGATGACGCTGGCGACGCCGAAGTCGGTTTCGCGCGAGACGACGATTGAGGGCGGCACGATTGACGCGGAATTTCTGGGCGGCTTGCTGGAGTATTTGAGCGAGCGGATTGGCGCGACGCTGCGCGAGTATGGCAAGCAGGCGCGGACGATTGGCGTGCGCGTGCGGTATGTGGACCACTATTCGGCGCATCAGACGGTGCGGCTGGCGCGCGCGACGAATGATGAACGGGAACTGCTGGTGGCCAGCAAGGAGCTGTTCGCGAAACTGTTTACGCGGCGCGTGGCGATTCGGCATATCGGCGTAAGCGTGACGAACCTGGACGCCGACCGTCGGCAGAACGAGTTGTTCGATGTGGATGCGAACCGGCGGTGGTATCTGAACCGCGAAGTGGATCGAGTGCGCGGCCGCTACGGCTGGAACGCTGTGTTTTACGGCAAAGGCCTCGAACTCCGCGAGCACTACGCAACGAAAGAGAACGGGCTGGTGCTGTCCACGCCGTGTTTATCGCGGTGAATGACCTGTAGCTCACCCCTTCAGGGATGAGGATTCCCGAGCGCTGGCACTCGCGTTTGATGGAGCGATCGTGCCTGACACTGCGAAAACCTTCAGGCCTGTGGAACGATCGTGCGGGCATTGATGGAAACCTTCAGGCCTGGAAGCCTGAGCTACAGAATTTGTCGGAACTAGTTCCCTTCCCTTTGCTGTTGCTCATCCGACGTCTCCGATCGTGTTCCCGCCGGTCGCTGCTACAGGTCGCCCACATGTTTGTGCATTTGCGTTGTCACAGCCATTACTCGTTTTTGCGAGGGGTGAATCCTCCGGAGGAAATTATTGCGGCGGCGGTGGAGCAGAAGATGTCCGCTGTGGCACTGACGGATACGGATGGGATGTATGCGGCGGTGCCGTTTTACCAGGCGGCGCGGGCGGCCGGGGTGAAGCCGATTGTGGGCGTGGTGCTGGAGGTGGAAGGAAGGGGCGAAAGACAAGAGGGAAAGGAGGTAAAGAAAAAAGAGGAGAAGAGCGACGCTGCGGTGCGACCGAGTTTAGAGCAAGCGCGTGACCCTTCGGCTGCGCTCAGGGCAAGCGAGTTCTGGAAAAAGAGAGACTCCAAGCGTGTCACGCAGCGTGTGGCGATGGTGTTGCTGGCGGAGGATGCGGAGGGGTATAGCAATTTGTGCCAGTTGACGACGCTGCGGCATTTGGGAGTTTTGCGGCCGGGGCAGGAGACGTTTGCGGAGGATGCGGGGCGGCCAGTTACGGTGGAGGAGTTGGCGGCGCATAGCGCGGGCGTGATTGCGTTGTGGCCGGCGGGGGAGTTTTTGCGGGGGGGTGTTGTGCAAGAGGGCCGGGCGAGCAGCCATCAGCCGTTGGCCACTAGCCGACAGCCAACAGCTGACAGCCAACAGTCGCCAATCACCGGTCATCTGAGACGATTGAAGGACATTTTTGGCGACCGGTTGTACATCGAGGTGCAGCATTTGTCGGCTGGGGATGGGCGGGTATTGCGGGAGGCGCAAAAGCTTGGGCTGGAGCTGGGGATTCCGCTTGTCGCGACCAACAACGTGCACTTCCTTAAGCCGGAAGAGCATTTGCATCATCGCGTGGTGAATGCAATTCGAACCGGCGGATTGTTGACGACGGTGGCGGCGCCGGAAATTACGACTGGAGAGGCGTGGTTCAAGCCGGCGGCGGGGATAGAGCGGTTGTTTCCGGATCATCCGGAACTGCTGCGCGCGACGCTGGAGATTGCCGACCGCTGCAACCTGAAATTGCAGTTGGGAAAATTGATCCTTCCGGAATTTCCCGTTCCGCAGGGGGAATCGGCATTTTCCTATTTGTGGAAACTGAGTTTCACGGGCGCGCAGAAACGCTACCGGCCGCTGCGCCCGGAAGTGCTCACACGGCTGACGCGCGAGTTGGAAGTCATCGAGAAATGGGGACTGGCGCCGTATTTTCTGCTGGTGTGGGACATCGTCGAGGAAGCCCACCGGCGCGGAATACCCGCGATAGCACGAGGATCGGCAGCCAGTTCGATGGTGCTGTATTGCCTGGGAATCTCTTGTGTGTGCCCGCTGCGCTGGGGACTTTACTTCGAGCGCTTCTTGAACGAACAACGCGGGGATTGCCCGGACATTGATATTGATATTTGCGGGGCGCGGCGGGACGAGCTGCTCGACTACGTGTACGAGCGCTGGGGCGCGGAGCACGTGGCGATGATCGGCAGCTTCATCACCATGCACGCGCGGCTGGCGGTGCGCGAAGTTGCCAAAGTGTTTGGCGTGAAGCCGGACGAAGTGAATCATTTCGCGAAGCGGCTGCCGCACCGGCCGGTGCGCGAAATTCTCGAAGCGATCAAACACCTGCCGGAAGGCCGCACACTGCCCGTGAATGACGAGCCGTGGAAAACGATCCTGCAGGTGGCGCTGCGGCTGGACGACGCGCCGCGGCATTTGGGGATTCATCCGTGCGGAACGGTGATTTCGGCGCGGCCGCTGACGCATCTGGTGCCGCTGGAGCGGGCGACGAAGGGCATTGTGGTGACACAGTACGACATGAACGCGATTGAAGCGCTGGGGCTGATTAAGATGGATCTGCTGGGGCAGCGCGGGCTGACGACGATGGCGCTGGCTCTGGACAACATTGAAAGAACTGGCAAGCCAAAAGAGGAAAACGAGAGAAAGGAAGTTAAGGAGGTAAAGGATCGGAGCGGTGTGGCGGCGGACGGGGTTACGCCTTGCCCGAGGGCGAGGACGATTGATTTTGCGGCGATTCCGGAGAATGACCGGGCGACCTGCGACGTGATTGCCGCGGGGCGCACGATAGGGCTTTTTCAGATTGAATCGCCGGCGATGCGCAGCATGCTCCGCATGATGAGGGCACGGACACTCGATGAGGTCGCTATCGCGCTGGCGATCATTCGGCCTGGCGCGGCGGAATATGGGTCGAAGGAATTATTCGTAAAACGGCTCAGAGGGAAAGAACCAGTGGTGTATGCGCATGAATCGCTGAGGAGCATTCTGGGCGACACGCTGGGGGTATGCATTTACCAGGAACAGGTGATGCAGATCGCGCAAACGGTGGGTAGCATGTCGCTGGCGGAAGCGGATCTGGTGCGGCGGTCCACCATTAAATATTCCGGCCGCGCCGATCGTGAACGGCTGCGCAGTAAATTTGAAAAAGCCGCGGAGATGATGGGGTTGACAAAAGAACAACGACGGGAAGCCTGGATCATGGTCGAGAAATTTGCGGGTTTCGGATTTTGCAAGGCGCATGCGGCGACGTACGCGGATACTTCGTATCGCATGGCGTATCTGAAGACCCACCACACGGCGGAATTTCTGGCGGCGATGTCGAGCGCGGGGGCGGGGTTTTATCACGTTTCGGCGTATGTGGAGGAAGCGAAACGCTGGGGGATCGAGGTGCGGTTGCCGTCGGTGAATCGTTCGCGGATGGAGTATACGGCGGAGGGAGAGGGTAGCGAGATAGAGACAGACCCAAGAGCGGGCCGGGCCCTTCGGTCGGACTCAGGGCAAGTGAACCCGGCCCCTACAAAGGCTATGCGGATTGGGTTGATGCAGGTGAAGGGGTTGCGGGTGGAGACGATTGTGGAGATTGTGCGGGCGCGGGAGGCGGAGGGAGCGTTTCGCTCGCTGGAGGATTTTCTGGCGCGGGTGCCAGCGGAGCGGGATGAGATTGAGGCGCTGATCAAGTGCGGCGCGTTTGATGAGGTTTGCGGCATGACGCGGGCGGCGATGCTGTGGCAGTGGAATTTGTTGCAGGCCGGAGGGCGGGCAAAGGCATTTCCTCTTCCGCAAACCCAAGAGCACAGCGAGGACTCGTTGTGCCACAAAGAGCAAGAGGGCGCCGCCCTTCGGTCAGACTCAGGGCAGGTAAAGCCGCCCCTCCACGGGGAGACTGTGGGTGTGTTGTTTGCGGAGATGGAACAGGAGGATGCGATTCGGGTGGCATTGCGGGAGATTGATGCGCCGGATTATACGCGCGAGCAGAAGTTGCAGTATGAGCGGGAAGTGCTGGAGGTGTGCGTGAGCGGGCATCCGCTGGATTTTCTGCCGAGGAACGGCGAGACGTGGAGCGACGAACTGCCGGGCTTAGAGGGGAAGCGGGTGACGCTGTGCGGGTGGGTGGTGACGTACCGGCACGTGGGCACGAAAAATTACCGGAACATGATGTTCGTGACGCTGGAGGATCAGCACGGACTGTTTGAGGTGATTCTTTTCCCCGATGTGTACGACAAATATGGCGGGCTGGTGTATGAGACGCGCTCGATGCGGGTGACGGGCGTGGTGATGGAGGGAGAGCATATCAATGGGGAGAGGATCGAGCGGTTGACTGAGCGGTGACTGGTGTGAAGCTCTGAATTTAGTCAGACCTGAAAACTAAAAACTATTTACTCGAATATGATTCGTAACGCGCAAAAAATCGAGCACGCACCCGAGCCGGAAAATGGCCAGCCGGCGGCGAGCGGCGAAGGCTGGCTGGGGCACAACCGCGGCGAGAAACGGCGCCTGTGGGAACGGCTGAATCCGCGGCACCGCAAAGAGCTGCGGATGCTGGCGGAGGCGCTGGCGCTCGAGCAGAATCACGCGCGATTGCCGGAGGCGGCGCGCGGACGGCTGGACGCGGCGCTCGCGGAACTGGACCGCGTAATCCGGCGAATCGCGGCTATCCTGGCAGAGTTGGCACGCCGGACACCGCCGGCGGGGTGAGTCTTGCAGGGGCCAAGGGCGAGGCACATACTTTTGACATGAACACTGCCAGGCGTCCCCGAGCCATCCTGGGCCTTGCCGCACTGCTCTTTGCGGGCGGATGCGCGGGCATTTTTGCGACTACCGCGCGCGCGGATGAAATCCGCCTGAAAGACGGGAAGAAGCTGCATGGCGTGATCGTGGCGTACGAAGACAACATGTTCAAGGTCAAGACCGACTTTGGCTACGTTCTGGTGGAAAAAGACAAGATCGAGTCGATTATCCCGGACACGCCAGCCGAGGAAACGGGGTCAAGTGCAGCTGCCAAGCCCGCGGCAAAGAGCAACGCTGCCGCGCCGGCGCGCGCGGACGCGAACAAGCAAGCAAAGGCGTCGGCGATTGTGAACAATTCCGCGGCACGGCCAGAGATTCCGTTGGCCACCGCAAAGGGAGACGCCACTCCTCCGGCGATCAAACCCATTAGCGCCACGCCGAAGACGGCGCTTGAGACACCTGTGGCGCCGCCTCCTCCGCCAAAGGAAGAGCCGCCGCCGATCAAAGAAGAGATTCAGGGAAATCTGTATCTGAATCACGAATTTCTGTTCCGGATGTACAAAGCGCCGAGCTGGCAGATCATCGGGGATGCCGGGCAGAGTTTGCCGAACGCCATCGTGGCCATGGGCACGAGCAACGAGTCCACGCTCCTGGTAGTCGGCCATGAAAAGACGAACAGCGCGCTGGAGCCTGCGGCCAAGGAAGTGGAGAGAAAGTTGAGCGAGGTGTACGACAATTACCGGCTGATTTCGCAGCGCAAAACTGTGCTTGGTGGATTGCCGGCGCTCGAGTACAAGTACCGCGGGATGGCCGACGGGCACGATTGGTCGGGAACGCTGGCGGTAGTGGCGCGCAATGGAGATGTGTTCACGGTTTTGGGAATGACTTACGCGGACACGGACCTGATCCAGATTCAGGAAAACGTGATCTCGCGGGCGATTGCGAGTATTGATTTCAACGTCGTGAAGTGAAGGTCAGGCGACGGTGACTTCGATGGTGTGGTAACCGGTGGCGCCGTCGGGCCATTCGCCACTGTCGATGGAAGATTGCAGTTTGCCGCGTCCGTCGGTAGCGCGGGCTTTCAGCGTTTGCTTCCCTTTCGGCGCGTTTTTCCAGACAAATTTCCAGAAGGCCCAGACCTGCGAGGGATTCGGGTTGCTGAAGATTTCCACTTCCTGCCAGTCGCTGCCGCCGTCGGTGGAGATTTCGACCTTGGTGATGCCGGACGCGTCACCGATGGCATAGCCGGTGACGACGAACGTATTCCCGGTGATGCGGGAAAGATTGTGGGGGTCGTCGATGACGCCCTGCGTTTTGCGATCACCGGTATTCGACCAGCCCTGGCGTTCCCAGTAGCCGAGATATTCCTTGTCAACGAATTCGATGCGGGTGAGCCACTTGGGCATTTTCATGCCGTAGCGGCCGGGCATCAGCACGCGCAAGGGAAAGCCGTGCTGGCGGGGGAGCGGTTCGCCATTGATATAGTAGGCGAGGAAATTTCGGGGATCGTCGAGGCGGGAGACGGGATGGCCGGTAGTGTAGCCTTCGGCGGCGTAAAAGACGGCGTATTTCGCGGTGGGGAGAACTCCAGCACGATCGATGATGGGCTTCAGTAAAGCGCCGGTCCACTTGGCGTTGCCGATGAATCGGCCGCCGACGGAGTTGGAGATACATTCGAGGGTCAGGATGGTTTCGTAAGGTGGAAGCGCGCGAATTTCGTCGTAACTGAAACGCAGGGGATTTTTCACGAGGCCGTCGATGGTCAGGGACCATTTTTTCCCGTCGACGGCGGGTTCCCCGTGAGACGAGGTGAGATAAAAGTCTTCGGTGGGCGTGATCGCGCGGAGGGCAGCTTGCGGACCGTCATTCAGGTACGCGCGGATATTGGCGTCGCCCACATTTGTGCCGCGCATGAGATAGCGATAGATGACGCCTGGAATCAGCAGACCGAGGCCAAGGCCTCCGGCGACGGAAATGAAGTGGCGGCGTTCCATGACGGGTTAGATGAGCAACTGGGGAAAAGGTATCACGCGCGGGCGCACGAGACTACGCTCCGCCGGAAAACAAGCGTTTCGCCGCAGATTAGGAGGCTTGCGCCTCCGCGGGTTTGCGGAGTTCGCGAATCATGTTGATGAGGGCTTGAACAGCGCGGGGCAGGCTGCGGTCGCGACGATAGACTAGCCCGAGTTCGCGCCAAAGATCGACACCTTCAACATTCAGAAGCTTCACTTCGCCGGTCTTGACCTGATCGCGGGCGAAGCTTTCGCTGATGATGGAGATGCCGACATCGGCAGCGACGAACGTTTTGATCATGCCGATGCTGGGGAGTTCCATGGCGATCTGCAGGCGGGAACGATGGGGGCGGAAGAGTTTGTCGAGCACCTGGCGGGTGTAGCCGGTGCGCGGAAAAATAAGGGGCGCGGAGGCGACCTCTTCAAGCGTGACGTGAGAGCGCTGCGAGAGGGGATTTTTGGTGCTGACCATGAAGCGCAAGCGGTCGCGATTAATGACATGCATTTTGAGATTGGGGGATTTCAGAGGGAGGGTGACGATGCCTAAATCGAGCGAGCCTTCTTCGAGGCGCTGCAGAATCTTATGGCTGAAATTGCGGTAGATGCTGATGTGCACGAGCGGATAGCGGCGCTTGAATTCGGAGAGAATATCGGGGAGCAGGTAGAGGCAGGTGGCTTCGTTCGCGCCGAAGGTCACTGGGCCTTGAACGACGCTGCCGCGGTCGGCGACGATTTGCATGGATTCGTCGCGCAAGCGGAGGAGCCGTTCGGCGTAGTCAAACAGAACGACGCCGGCTGGCGTCAGCTCGACCGATTTCGCGGAACGATCCAGGAGCTTCGCCTTGTAGGACTGTTCGAGCTGACGGATCTGCGCGCTGACGGCGGATTGCGAGCGAAATACTTTCTGGCCGGCTTTCGAAAAGCTTTTCAGCTTGGCAACCTGGACAAAAGTAGTAAGTTGATCGAAATCCATGTCCCCCACTCTCTAGAGATAGATATAGCGGATTCTACATTAGAAAATGATTAATGCGAATACGTCAGGCATAGTGCGGAGCGGATGATGCCGGGGCGGAAAGCACCGCCGGCGCAGGGACAGCAACCGGATCGCGCACGCCGCCCAGAAACGCGCGCCAGACGCCTTCGAGGGATTCCTGAAGATGAATCGGCTGGATACGGATGAAATTGTGCAGGGAACGTTGCGCGAGAAAACGCGCGGCGCGCGGACTGCCGGTGCGCTGGCGGTGAGCTTCGATGAGCGCGCGGAAGCAGGATTCTTCGCGCTCTTCGAGCTCATGCGCCAGGACAAATTCACGATTGAGGACGTTTTCCATCTCGCTGCGCAAAATGTAGGCAAGGCCACCTGTCATGCCGGAACCGAAATTGAGGCCGACGGGTCCGAGAATCGCGGCGATGCCGCCGGTCATGTACTCACAGCCGTGCTGGCCGACACCCTCGACGACAGCGATGGCGCCGCTGTTGCGAACGGCAAAGCGTTCGCCGACTTGCCCGGCGACAAAAAGCTGGCCGGAAGTGGCGCCGTACAACACCGTGTTGCCGGCGAGCACGTCGCCGCGTTTGGATGCATTGTGGCTGGCGCGAATCGTGATGGAGCCGCCCGAGAGGCCCTTGCCGACGTAGTCGTTCGCTTCACCGTAAAGATTCAGGGAGAGGCCTTCCGAGAGAAAGGCGCCGAAGCTCTGCCCGGCGGTGCCGTGAAATTCGTGAACGGATGGCGCGAGGCCTGGTTGCTTGATCGTGAGGCGGATGCGTTCGCCACTGAGATGGCTGCCGATGCTGCGATGAAAATTGTTGATGACCGTTGGACTTGTGGCCTGCGAATGGGCTTGTTGCAGGAGTTCTTCCACTTCCGCGCCACTGGATTCGGGGACCGGAGTCTGTTGCGGCACGACGCGGGCCGGCTTCGAGACGGGAATGACGAGGAGGGCGTCGAGGCCGGATTTGGTCTCGAGGCGATCGTACCAGCCGCGAAGTTCGGTGAGCGAGCGAACGCCAAGCTCGGCCATATTGCGGCGAATCTCTTCGGCGAGTGAACGGAAATAGGCGACGACCATTTCGGGCTTGCCATTGAAGCGGAGGCGCAGGGTTTCGTCCTGCGTGGCGATGCCGACCGGGCACGTGTTGAGATGGCACTGGCGGGCCATGACGCAGCCAATCGCGACGAGGGCCGCGGTGCCAAAGCCGAATTCGTCGGCGCCGAGAATGGCGCCGATAAGAATGTCGCGGGCGAAGCGGAGGCCGCCGTCGACGCGGAGAGAAACGCGGGAGCGCAAGCCGGCACGCAGCAGCGTTTCATGCGTGTCGCGCAGACCGATTTCCCAGGGCAGGCCGGTATTTTTGATCGAGGTGAGCGGAGAGGAGCCGGTGCCACCGTTGTGGCCGCTCACGGTGATTACATTCGCGCCGGCTTTGGCGACTCCCGCGGCGATCACCCCGATGCCTGTGCCGGAGACGAGCTTCACGCCGATGCGGGCTTGCGGATTGACTGCGCGCAAATCGTGGATGAGTTGCGCGAGATCTTCGATGCTGTAGATGTCGTGGTGCGGCGGCGGAGAAATCAGCGGAGTGCCGGGCGTGGCGTGGCGAATCCGCGCGATGTATTCGGTGACTTTGCGGGCTGGGAGCTGGCCGCCTTCGCCGGGCTTGGAGCCTTGCGCCATTTTGATTTCGAGCTCTTCGGCGCGGACGAGATATTCGGCGGTTACGCCGAAGCGGCCGGAAGCGACCTGCTTGATCTTGCTGGCGGTGCCTGGTGTGGCGTAGAGATCGGGATCTTCGCCGCCTTCGCCGGTATTGCTGCGGCCGCCGATCTGGTTCATCGCCAGAGTGAGAGTTTTGTGCGCTTCCGGACTCAAGGAGCCGAGAGACATGGCTTGCGTGCTGAAGCACTTGAGAATGGATTCGAGGGATTCCACCTCACCCAGAGGAACCGCCGGCTCCGGCAACATTTCCAGCAAATCACGGAGGAACGTGGCTCCGGCGGCTCTGCCGAGTTCCTCGACGGCGGAATAGTGCTCGGGCTGCGGCTTGCGGGTGTGCGCGTGAAGCCGGCGGATAAATTCGGGTGAGTTGGCGTGCAGCTCCGCGCCCTTGCGGAAACGGTAGAGGCCAAAGTCGGGAAGGCCTTCCGCGCCATTCGAATAAGCCGCGGCGTGCATCTTCAAATAGTCCTGCAGCAGGTTGAGCAAGGACTTTGTGCCGGGATAGCGGCCCGCGTCTTCAAAGAATTCGTGGCAGATTTGTTCTTCGAGGCCCAACACTTCAAACAGATGGCTGTTGCGATAGCTGGCCAGCGTGGAAATCCCCATGCGCGCGAGAACTTTCCGGAGACCGTTGTACATGCCCGAGCGCACTTTTTTGAAGGCACCGGGTTCTTCCGCTTCGGCGAACTCTTCGGCGAGATACGGTACGACGGCGCTTGCACCCGCGGCCAAGAGCATCGCAACGTGATGCGTTTCGAAGACCTGGGCGCTTTCGACGATAAGGGGCACGTCGGCGTATCCCTGGCGCACGGCGCTCTTCCAAAGCTTCGCGGCCGCCAAGAGCACCGGCAACGCGGCGCGTTCGGCACCGACATTTCGATCGGAGAGGAGGAGGAGCCCCGGGCGCCCGTCGCTACTCAGAGGGGTAGCTAAACACTGAGTGAGACAGCGGCGTGCTCCCGAGACTCCATTGGTGGCAGGAAAGCTTGTATCAACAACCTGCAGCTCAGGGATCGCTGCACAGAGCGCCGTAAGCTCAGCGGCGCTAAGAATGGGGCCGGGCAAGCAAAGCGACTTGCCAAGCGAAACTTCGAGAGACATCACGTGGGCTTCGCGCAATGGATCGATGGGAGGATTGGTCACCTGCGCGAAGCGCTGCTTGCAATAATCCCAAAGCGACCGCGTGAACGTGGAAAGAAAAGCGGGAGGGGCGTCGTCGCCCATGCTCCAATCGGCTTCCTTGCCGGCGAGAAGCGGGTGAAAAAGAATTTTGTACTGGTCGTCGGTCCACCCGGAAGCGCCGGCGAGGCGCCTGGGTTCGGCGATCGCCGGGCGCGGGCCATCGCAGGCAAGGTGGAGCAGCGAGGGGACAGCGGTTGTTTTGCGTTGGACCTGCGTGGTGACGCTCTTTAGGAGCTCGCGCCAGCGCAGGAACACACCGGATTCGGGAGTGGCGAGAATCATTTCGCCGGGGCCGAGGCGGTGGCGCTCCGCGACGCGCGATTCTTCGAGGTCAACGAGGCCCGTTTCACTGCCGGCGATCACCAGGCCGTCGTGAGTGACGAGATAACGCATGGGGCGCAGGCCGTTGCGATCGAGCTTCACGCCAACAGAGAGACCGTCGCTGAAAACCATTGCGGCAGGGCCATCCCAGGGTTCGCCTTCGCGGGAGAGGACTTCGAGCGTGCGGCGAACGTCGGAGGAAAGGAACGGATCTTCGGCGAAAGCTGTCGGCACCAAGGCAAGCATCGAGGTTTCGACGGATTTGCCTTCGAGGAGTTTTAGCTCGAGGGCATTGTCGAAGCTCGCGGAATCGCTGACATAGTCTTCCAGCATGTGAAACCACTCGCCGACACCGATGCGTTTGCGAATCTCGCGCTCGCGGGCGCGCAGCCAGCGGCGATTGCTGACAATCGTATTGATTTCGCCGTTGTGTGCGACGTAGCGGAAGGGTTGGGCGAGTTGCCAGGACGGCTCGGTGTTCGTCGAGTAGCGCTGGTGAAAGATGGCGAAGTGAGCGACGAAATCCGGTTTGCGAAGATCCTCGTAAAAGTGCGGAAACTGCCAGGGCGTCAGGAGTCCTTTGTACACAATCGTGCGCGAGGACAGCGAAGCGATATAGCAGCGCTCGGGCAAGAGAGATTCGGTACGCTTCCGGAGGAGAGAGAGGCTGCGTTCGAATTTTGTGGAAGCATCGGCGACCGGGGATTTCGCGGGAGTCGGTTCGATGAAAAACTGCCAGATTTCCGGCATGGTCTCAAACGCGCGCAGGCCGAGCGCGTTCGGGTTGACCGGGACCTTGCGCCAGCCCGCGAGACGCAGTTTGCTGCGGCCGATAGCTTCTTCCACGGAGCGCTGCGCATCGGCAACCCGTGTGTGCGGCGCGAAGAGCATTCCCACGCCGAAATTTTCACCCAAGGTGATCTGGAGTTCGGTGGCACGGGCGCGCAGGAAATCCACCGGGAGGCTGCTAAGAATGCCGGCACCATCGCCGCTGGCGCCGTCGGCGTCAACTCCACCGCGATGAGAAAGGCGTTCGAGAGCTTGCAAGGCGATTTGCAGGATTTCGTGGCTGGGAGGTCCGGCAAGGCGCGCGACGAAACCTGTACCACAGGCATCGTGGTCCGGGTGCCCCCAGTTCGGCTGGCGCCGCCTGCTACACATAACAGAGTAATAGAGGCTGCAGGCGGCGAAGTACAATGCAGAATTTTTATGGAATGTATCAGGAATGCAGGGGAATGGCTGCAGGCAACTACCTTAGAACTTCGTAACTTCGCTAAAGTGAAATTCCTTGATTTTCATTGGGGGAACGACCATTTCGAAGGATTCCTCGGCGGTAGCGCGGTGGGACGGTCCGAGGGCTTCGACATTCTTGAGCATTTGCAAAATCGATTGATTGAATCGAAAATTCCGCACGGAGCGGCTTATCTTGCCCTTTTCGACGAGGAACAGGCCGTCGCGAGTCATGCCCGTCATCACTTTTTCATAAGGGTCGAGCTCGCGGATGTACCAGAGGCGCGTGACCAGCAAGCCGCGGTCGGTGCCGGCAACCATTTCTTCGACCGAGGTTTTGCCGCCGCCGATAACGAGATTCATCGGCGCTTCCCCGTATTCATTCGGCAGGGCGAAGCCGTGGCCTGTGGGCCGCGTGCCGGCTTTTTTCGCGGAGCGGCGGGAGTAGACGAGGTTGCGAGGAACGCCGCCGTCCACGAGAATCACGCGCTGGCGGGGAATCCCTTCGCCATCGAACGGCGCGCCAAGTTGCTCGGGATGATAGACATCGTCGGTGATAGTGATGTTTTTTCCAAGGAGCGGCTTGCCGAGGCGGCCGGAAAAGCAGGAACGCTGATCCTGGATGGCGGTAGCGGAGAAATCGTAAAAGAGAAAACCGACGAGGTCGAGAACCGCCGCCGGTTCGAGGATGACGGTGTAGCGGCCGGGCGCGAGTTCAGCGGGATTTTGCGCGCGGGCGGCTTTCTCGCTGGCAGTTTTCGCAAGAGCCAGCGGATCGAAGGCGCGGAAATCGGCGGCGTTGGCTTTGGCCCAACTGGTGGCGGAGCCTTGCTGCATGGTGACGGAAAATTCCGCCTGCGTCTGGCGATAAGTGCCAAACAGACCGCGAGAATTGGCGAGGACGGACTGGCTTTGGCCGCTGGAGAAAATTCCGGCAGCGATCTGGCCTTTGCTCTCGGCGAGGGCGCAGGCGTTTTTCACGGCGCGCGCACGTGAATCGGCGGAGAGGGCAACGGTGGCAGGGGAGAAACGGTGGACGGCGCGATATTTTCGCTTACCGGGCAGCGGCAGGAGGCCGGGATCTCGTGGCTGGCTGGCGGCGAGCGATGCGGCGGATTCGAGGGCCGCGCGCAGCGTATCTTCTTCGATACGGTTGGTGGTCACGCGAGCGGTGCGGCCGTCCACCACGACGCGAAGAGAGACGGTGAGACCGTGTTCGGCAACGTGCTGGTGGATGGAATTGTTTGCGAAACGGGTGAGCGCGTCGATCACTTCATCCACGTGAACTTCGGTTTCGGGGATGCCGCTTGTTTTGGCGATGCGGAATACGCAATCGGTGATGGCGCGCAATTCCCTTTCCGGCCGAAGTTGCACTTCGGCGGAGACGGCGTGACGCGCGGAGAGTGATCGGGATTTCTTCGCGGGGCTCATTCGTTTGAGAATGCGGTTCCGATTTTTACGTTGCGAAAACGCGCGGGAGCGGCGCCATGGCCGGTGCCCATGGTCTGCATTGGCTGTCCCTTCCCGCAGTTCGGCGTGCCCCACAGGACCCAGTGATCGGCGTTGCAGATGGCGTCGCAGGAATTCCAGAATTCGGTGGTGATGCCGCTGTAGCTTGGATTTTTCAGCATGCGGCCTTTCTTGCCGCCTTTGATCTCCCATGCGATTTCAGTGGAGAACTGAAACTGGTAGCGGCGGTCGTCGATCGACCAGGAGCGGTTGGTTTCCATCAGGATGCCATCGTCGGTATCGGTGATGAGATTTTCCGGCGTCCAGGTGCCGGGGAGGAGGCTGACGTTGGTCATGCGAATCATCGGCAGGCGGTTCCAGCTTTCAGTGCGCATGGTGCCGCCGGAGCGTTGGAGGCCGATAAGATGCGCGGTTTCGCGGCTGGAGAGATAGCCGCGGAATTCTCCGTCCTTGATAACGTCGATGCACTGCGCGGGAACGCCTTCGTCGTCGTAGGCAAAGGTGCCGAGGCCTGGGCCATGCGCGGGGCGGGCATCGGCGACGACATTCACGATGGACGAGGCGTAGCGCAGGCGATTCAATTTGTCGAGCGTGAGAAAACTGGTGCCGGCAAAATTTGCTTCCTGGCCAAGAACTCGATCGAGTTCGATGGGGTGCCCGACAGATTCGTGAATCTGCAAGCCGAGCTGGCTGCCGCCGAGGATCAGCGTGGATTTTTTTTCGGGGCATTGCGCGGCGGAGTGAAGCGCGACCGCTTCTTCGGCCATCTGCGGCGCGTGCTTCGAAAGGTCCATCGCTTCGATGAGTTCGTAGCCGCCGAGAATGTGCTGGCCGCCAAAGCTGTTGGGGTAGGAGCGTTTTTGGATGGCGTCTCCTTTGAAAGAGGTTGCGACGATGCCGCAGCCGGAGAGGACTCGGCGCTGGTGAATTTTCGAGCCGGCACTGGAGGCGAACCAGGAATCGATTTTGCGGAATTGCATATCGGTTTCGCTGAGGGTGACGCCTTTGACCTGGCGCATCGCGGCGTCGGCTTTCAGGAGGAGATCGATCTGGGCTTCGAGGGGAATTTCAAACGGATCTTTCTGGCAAGGCCCCTGCCAACTGTCCACATAAGAGGGTTCGGCGGCAAGCTGCACGTCTTCTTTTTTGGCGAGAGCAGAAGCCTTGGCGATGGAGACGGCTTGCGCGGCGCAGGCGGCGACACCTTCGCGGGTGAGCTGGTCGGTGGAGGCGAAACCCCAGGCGCCGTTGACGACGACGCGAATGCCGAGGCCGATGGATTCGCTTTGGCCGAGGGTGCCGACTTCGCCGCTCTTCGTGGTGAGATCACGCTGGCGCAGATGCATGACGCGCACGTCGGCGTAGGTTGCGCCGCGAAGGCGAGCGACGTCGAGAGAATGTCCGCAGTAGTCCCACATGCCATTCACCAATTGGGGGTACCAAAATTTTGGGGCGTCCCGACGAAGTCGAAACGCCCCATGTTAGTGCAAATGCGATTGCGCGGCGTTCCGGTGGTTTACGTGCCTTCTTGCCAGGACGCGAGGTATTGCTCTTGCTCAGCGGTGAGCTTGTCGAGACGGTGACCCATCGATTCGAGCTTGAGGCGCGCAATTTCGCGGTCGAGATGCTCGGGCACGACGTACACCTGCGGTTTCATCTCCTTGTGATTCTTGACGAGATATTCCGCAGAGAGCGACTGATTGGCGAAGCTCATGTCCATCACGGAAGCGGGGTGGCCTTCAGCAGTGGCAAGATTCACCAGGCGCCCTTCGGCAATCAGATAAACTTTGCGGCCATCCTTGAGCTGGAATTCGTCCACCAGCGGGCGAACTTCCTTTTTGCCCGAAGAGAGCGATTCGAGTGCGGGAATTTCGATTTCCACGTTGAAGTGGCCGGAGTTGCAAACGATCGCGCCGCTCTTCATCACCTCGAAATGTTCGCGGCGAATCACGTTCTTGTTTCCGGTGACGGTGATGAAGATGTCGCCTTCCTTGGCGGCGTCGGCCATGGGCATCACGCGGAAGCCATCCATCACGGCTTCGATGCCCTTGACGGGATCGATTTCGGTGACGATGACGTCGGCGCCGAGTCCCTTGGCGCGCATTGCGGCGCCGCGGCCGCACCAGCCGTAGCCGGCGATGACGACTTTGAGACCGGCGATCAGCACGTTGGTGGCGCGAATAACGCCGTCGAGCGTGGACTGGCCGGTGCCGTAGCGATTGTCGAAGAAGTGCTTGGTCATCGCGTCGTTGACGGCGATGATCGGATACTTCAGCGTCCCGTCCTTGGCCATGGCGCGGAGGCGGATCACGCCGGTGGTAGTTTCCTCGGTGCCGGCGATGACATTGCCGACAAGATCCTGGCGCTTAGTGAGCAGCATGGTGACCAAGTCGCAGCCGTCGTCCATCGTGAATTGCGGCTTGTGATCGAGCGCGGCCTTCATGTGCTGATAGTAGGTGTCGTTGTCTTCGCCCTTGATGGCGTAGGTGGGGATGTTGTAATCGCGATTTAGAGACGCTGCGACTTCATCCTGCGTGGAAAGAGGATTGGAAGCGCAGAGAACGGCGTCGGCGCCGCCATCGCGCAGGGCGATCATCAGGTTCGCGGTTTCGCTGGTGACGTGGAGGCACGCGGAAACGCGGAGACCCTTGAGCGGCTGTTCTTTGATGAAGCGTTTGCGGATGGATTGCAGCACAGGCATCTGCTGCGCGGCCCACTCGATCTTGCGCTTGCCCGCATCGGCAAGCCCGATATCTTTTACGTCGCCTTTTTTAAGTTCTGCCGTAGCCATTTCTGGATTCCTCACAATTTAAATTTGCACTCGCAGAGCAAATGATTGCACCGGGACGCTTCCTACCGGCAATATGGACTCAATTGCGGCAGAGAGGGAAAACGTTCGACGAAACAACAAGAGCCGCGGTGAAAACTAGCGGCGGGCGACCGCTTCCACGGCGTTGCCAAGTCCCGCGGCCTTGCGCAAGGCGTCGGCGCGGTCGGTCTTTTCCCAAGTGAAGCCGGGACCGGTGCGGCCGAAGTGCCCGTAAGCCGCTGTTTGCTTGTAAACCGGGCGGCGCAGGTCGAGCGTCTCAATAATGGCTTTCGGCGTAAGCAAAAAATTCTGGCGAACCAGTTCGGTGATTTTTTCTTCGGGAATCGCGGCGGTGCCGAAAGTGTCCACCATCACAGAGACGGGCTCGGCAACTCCGATAGCATAAGCAAGTTGGACCTCGGCGCGGCTGGCGAGGCCGGCTGCGACGATGTTCTTGGCGATGTAACGCGCCATGTAGCAGGCAGAACGGTCAACTTTCGAGGGATCCTTGCCGGAGAAGGCGCCGCCGCCGTGGCGGCTGTAGCCTCCGTAGGAATCCACAATGATCTTGCGGCCGGTGAGGCCCGCGTCGCCCATCGGTCCGCCAATGACGAAGCGGCCGGTCGGATTGATGTGATACTTGGTCTTCGCGTCGAGCATGTGGGCCGGAATGATCGGCTTGATCACGTACTCCATGATCGCGTGGCGCAGATCTTCATTCGGCACGGTGTCGCTGTGCTGGGTGGAGATGACAACGGTGTCTACGCGGAACGGCTTGCCGTTACGGTATTCGACGCTGACCTGGGACTTGCCATCGGGGCGGAGGAAATCAACTTTCTTGCTCTTGCGGACTTCGGCGAGGCGCTGGGTGAGGCGGTGTGCGAGTTGAATCGGCATGGGCATGAGTTCTTCGGTTTCATCGCAGGCGTAACCGAACATCAGGCCCTGGTCGCCGGCGCCGCCGGTGTCCACGCCCATGGCAATGTCGGGCGACTGGCGCTTGATGGTGCACATGACCGCGCAAGTGGTGGAATCGAAACCAAAGAGGGCGTCGTCGTAGCCGACCTGCTCAACGGTCTTGCGGATCAAGTCGTCGTAGTCGATGATGGCCGAAGTAGTGATTTCGCCGGCCACGACGACCAATCCTGTGGTTACCAAAGTTTCGCAGGCAACCCGGCCCTTGGGGTCCTGGCGCATGACTTCATCAAGTACCGCGTCCGAAATCTGATCGGCAATTTTATCCGGGTGGCCTTCTGTCACCGACTCGGAGGTGAACAGAAAGTTGCGCATGTTTCCGTCGCTCAAAACGAATCTCCTATATGATCTTCAGCTTTAATCTTTGGAAAGGGGCAAGACACCCCGTAGGCCTACATGCCGGAGGCAAAGCAGACCTTAACCAAATCAGAGTAGCACCGGCTTGGGGCGGAATCAACGTATTGATTTTGCACGGTTTAAGGATGCAGCGAGTGGCAAAATTTTGGCATTGAACTGAAACTAAAGGCATTAAACGGTGTCCACTTCCTCGTCTGGTTGAACCTCGAGTTTGCCCTTGGCCTTTTTGGCCATTAGATAGGTGCGGATGAAGGGGGTCAGGTCGCCGTCGAGTACGCGGTCGACATCGCCGACGCTGAATTTTGTGCGATGGTCTTTGATCAGGCGATAGGGCTGCATGATGTAGGACCGGATCTGGCTGCCGAAGGAGATGTCGAGCTTTGATTCGTCGAGGCGGTCGGTTTCATCGCGGCGCTTCTGGATTTCCAGGTCGTAGAGTTTCGAACGCAACATCTTCATGGCCATTTCGCGGTTCTTGTGCTGGCTGCGCTCCATCTGGCAGGCCACGATAATGCCGCTCGGAATGTGCGTAATGCGGACGGCGGTTTCCACTTTGTTGACGTTCTGGCCGCCCTTGCCGCCGGCTCGAAAGGTGTCGAGCTTCAGATCGTCGGGCTTGATGTTGATTTCGATGCGGTCGTCCACTTCGGGAATCACGAAGACGGATGCGAAGGATGTGTGGCGGCGCGCAGCTTGATCGAAAGGAGAGATGCGCACCAGTCGGTGCACACCGGTTTCGCCGGAGAGCAGACCGTAGGCGTTTTCGCCGCTGAATTGGATCGTGGCGTTCTTTATGCCTGCTTCTTCGCCTGGGGTTTCATCGAGTAGATTGGCGGTGATGCCATTGCGCTCGGCCCAGCGGAGATACATGCGCAAAAGAATCGAGGCCCAGTCCTGCGATTCGGTGCCACCAGCACCAGGCTTGATGGTCATGATGGCGTTGAGATGGTCGTTCTCGCCGGAGAGGAGCGTCTGCGTTTCGAGTTCGCCGATGTAGTTATCCGCGGCGGAAAGTTCCTTGCTGAGATCCTTCAGCAATTCTTCCTTTTGTTCAGCGTTGGATTCGGTTTTGGCGAGGTCGATGTAGGTTTCGATGTCGCTGGCGAGAGATTCCAGTTTCTCATCGGCGGCAAGTTGATCTTCGACGCGCTTGCGGTCACGAAGGACGCTCTGCGCTTCTTCCTGATTGTTCCAAAAATTGGGATCGGCGGTGCGCGCTTCGAGAGTTTTCAGGCGCGCGCGGTTTTGGGGAGCGTCAAAGAAAGCTCCGTACAAGAGTGATGCGCTGCTTCAGTCCTTCATACTGGTGCTGCAAATCTTCAAGAATCATGCGGTGTTTGGGGTGCCCGGACGAGGCCGGGCGATTTTGCCTTTCGGAAAGTAAGCAGCACTAGAATAGCGGAAACGCCGACGCACATCCAGGCGAACCAGTCGCCGTAGCGCGTGTAGATGGTCTTGTCGGTGCGGAAGTCGTAGGGTAGGTCTGCGGCATCGCGGGTATCGCGCTGCATCACGCGTTTTACGTTTCCATAGGGATCGATCACCGCGGTGATGCCGCTATTGGTGTCGCGAATCAGCCAGCGGCGATTTTCAACGGCCCGGACGCGAGCCATGCGAAGGTGCTGCTCGGCGGCCTCGGATTTGCCGAACCAGCCGTCGTTGGAGATGTTGATTAACAGTTGCGCACCGTTGTCGGCGAACTGGCGGATTTCACCTGCATAGATAGCTTCGTAGCAAATAAAGATGGAGAAGGTGTTGCCGTTGGGCAAGCGGCCGACGTTGCGATCCTTGCCCTTGCGAAAGCCGCCGACTTCCTCGGACACGCTGGTGACGACCTGGTGGATCAGGGGAAACGGCTCGTATTCGCCGAAGGGAACGAGATGGATTTTGTCGTACAGGAATGTTTTTTGGCCGATGCTATTGAGTGCTGCGGCGCTGTTGTAGGGCACGAGTCCGGTGCGGGAAATTCCCTTCCCGCTTTCTAGAATGGGTTTCCAGTCAATGATGCCGACAATGACGGGATGCTGGAATTCGGTGGCCAAGTGCGAGATATAAGGGCCGAAATGCGGATCCTGAAAAGAAAAGGGAGCCGGCGCTTCGGGCCAGATGAGGAGGTCGGGTTGCTGCACACCAGCCGAACGGCGCAGACTGAGTTGTTCGAGTTCCGCCATGTCGGCTTGGTGTTCGGCGTACCAATCACCCGCGTACTGCATATTCTCTGGAAAATTCGGCTGAACGACACGGGTGACGTGGCTGGCCGCGGCTGACGGAACAAAGCGTGGTCCGACAAGCTGCACACCAAGCAGGACGACAAGAACGGCGGCGACAACCGCCAGCCTGTTTTTCCTTTTTTCCAAAGGACTAGCCAGAACCCAGATGAGGAGCGAATTAAAAACAGCGACGAGAAACGATATGCCGTAAATCCCAGTAATCGTTGTGAGCTGCACGAGCGCTGGATTTCCCGCGGCGGGATAGCCGAGCAGTCCCCAGGGAAAACTGATCTCCGGCAGATAGGCACGAAGGACTTCCGTGGAAATCCAGAGAAAAGGAGCGCCGAAAAGAGCGAGGCCGATTCCGCGCTCGGACAACCGCTCGACCATCCACGTGAAAAGGCCGATCGAACATCCCCAGACCGTCGCAATGAGCAACAAGACTGCCCAGCCCGCCGCGGCGGACATGCCTCCGTGAACAGAAAGCACCTCGGCGACCCAGGGGACGCAGGTCACGACAAAAATCAGGCCATGCAAGAAGCCGCAGAAAAAGGCGACGCGCGCCCGCGCGCCCAGAATGCTGAGCAACAAAATTCCGAGACAGAACCAGGAATAGAAACTGGGATGCTTGCCGTAAAAAGACAACGAGAGAATCGCGCCGCTGAGCGCAGCGAGGATGAGTCGAGCGATTGCGGAAAATTCCGAGGGAAGCAACGACCCCAGATGGGAATGCCACGGACGCGACGCCATCAGTGTTTTACGACGAATGCCTTGAAGCCGGCGCTCTCGAGGCCTTTCTTCGCGGCGTCGGCGCTCTTCTGGTCCTTGAACGGCCCGACCTGCACGCGGTAGTACTTGTCTTTGTGCGGCGGCTGCACGTAGGCGGAAAAACGCTTTCTCTGCAAGCTGCCGGCAAGGGCCAGCGCGTCATCCTGTTTCGCGAGAGCCGCGACCTGTAAAACTATCGCGCCACTTGGGATCAGCGGCGTGTTCGAGGCGTTTCTCTCAACGGGCGTGCGAGCCGCGGCCGCCGGCGGCGCAGAACTCCGAGCGTTCACTTGTTTGGACGGCGGCGGAGTTGGCGACGTCTTGGGCACCGGCTCCAGATGCGGCGCGACCTTTGAAGACTTGTCCTTGTCGTAAAAATTCCAGGTGGAATCGGATGTAGTGGAAGTTGCCGGATCGGAGTCGGCAGAATCGTTCGGTCGCGGGGCGGTTCTCTTTGGAGCGACATCCGGTTTGGCGTTGAGCACCGGTTCGGCGATTCCCATGCCATTATTCGCGGCACGCACCTGGCCGTCATACTGATTGCGGCCCATCACGTAGCCCAGGGCAAAGAACACGCCGGAAAATACCAGCATGAGCAAAAACAGGCCGATCACGTGCCTGCTTTCCAGCACGCGCTCGCCAGCCCCGCGCCTCCCCCCAGATGCCATTTACTTAGACGTGCCTCCCGCCGACTTCATCCATGTATTAATAATATCTATAGGAAGGGGAAACACAATCGTTGTGTTCTTCTCGACACCTATCTCGGTCAGGGTCTGCAGGTAGCGCAACTGGATGGCGGAGGGTTGCGTCTCCAAAACCTTCGCGGCGTCGGCAAGTTTTTGCGAGGCTTCGAACTCGCCTTCGGCGTGAATGATCTTCGCGCGGCGCTCGCGTTCGGCTTCCGCCTGTTTGGCGATGGCGCGCTGCATCTGTTCGGGGATGTCCACCTGTTTCACTTCGACCTTGCTGACTTTGATGCCCCAGGGCTCGGTGTCCTGATCGAGAATGATCTGCAATTTGCCGTTGACTTTGTCGCGCTGCGAGAGAATCTCGTCGAGTTCGAACTGGCCGACCACGCTGCGCAGCGTGGTCTGCGCCAGTTGCGAGGTAGCATACTGATAGTTCTGCACCTGGGAGAGCGCAAGGTTGGCGTCCACGACGCGAAAATAGCAGACGGCATTCACTTTTACGCTGACATTATCGCGCGTGATGATGTCCTGAGGCGGAACGTCGAGCGTTTCAAGGCGCAAGCTGATGCGATAGAGCGTTTCAATCGGCCAGAAGACCAACCGGACCCCCGCGCCTTTCGCTTCAGGAAGCAGGCGCCCGAGACGGAGGACGACGCCGCGCTCCCACTCCTTGATGATGTAAATCGAATTCCAGATCCACAACAAAAACAGCGCAATGACGATCAGCGTGCCCAATCCAAAGAACTCGAACATGATTTGCCTCCGGGACCTACGCCAACTCTGGCTGTTTGCGGTGACCTAGGCTTGCTTCGGCTCCACAAACAGTTTTAATCCATCGATGCGTGTTACACGAACTAGCGTTCCTTCAGGAACGGGTGAGGAGGACGCCGCGCGCCACAATTCGCCATGTACGCGGATCATTCCTTCTCCCTGAGCGGTGAGCGCGGCGGTGACGACGCCCTCGGCGCCAAGCATCTCTTCCTTGCCTGTGGTCGTTTTCCACTTTCGCGACCTCAGCACAAGCCGCATCAAAAAGACCGTGAGGAGAGCAACAGGGACGGTCACTCCCAGCGCTACGCCGATGCTGACGCCTCCTGGTGTCAGCGGCGAACGGATCAGAAAGATCGCACCTAAGAACATGGAGACCACACCGCCGATGAGGAGAACCCCGTGGCTTGCGAATTTCGCCTCCAGAATAAAGAGTGCGAAGGCGAGCAAAATTAACACTACGCCGGCAAAGTTTACGGGTAACAAGTGCATCGCGTAAAGCGCGAGCACCGCGCAGATTCCGCCGATCACTCCGGGAGCGATTACGCCGGGGTGAGTGAATTCGGTGTACAGGCCAAGCACGCCGACCAACAACAAGAGGAAGAAAACGTCCGGGTCGACGATGCGGGCGAGGAATTTCTGGCGGGCGGAGAGGTGATACTCATCCAGCCTGTAATTTTCGAGTGAGAGTTTTACAGTCTTGTCGTCGAAGCGCTTGATCTCGCGGCCGTTCAACTGCTCGAGCAGGTCTGCGTTGTCCCGGGCGATGAGATCGATGAGATGGCCTGCGAGGGCTTCATTTTCGGTGAATGCCTGCGCGTCGGTCACCGCAGTTTCGGCGAGTTTCGGATTGCGGTTGCGCTTTTGGGTGAAACTCCGGAGGAACGCGGTGGCATCGTTGTTCAGTTTCTTGCGCAGAACCTCGTCAACGGGGACGGAAAATCCGCCGGGGAGAAGAATCGGCGTGGAGGCACCGGTGCGTGTGCCGGGCGCCATTGCTGCAACGTCTGCAGACAAGAGGATGAAGAAACCCGCGGAAGCGCCGCGCGCACCGGTTGGAGAAACAAACACGGCGACGGGAACCGGCGAATCCAGAATGTGATGGATCATGTCGGTCATGGAATCGCTGAGGCCGCCCGGCGTATCCATCGTGATCAGCACGAGCGCTGCCTGGCGGCGCGCCGCTTCCGCGAGGCCTTGGTCAATGTACGTCGCCAGAACCGGTTCGACTTCGCGATCGAGGTTCAGTTCGAGGACGAGCGGCGCATTTTGCGCATCGGGAGTTGCCGCGCGCAAGAATTCAATGCCAGCGGCAAACAATGCCAGCGAAACGCTGAGGATGCAGAATTTTGCAGGATTAGGAAACCACCGACCACGAGCGTTCATTGTGCACCTCCCGTGGGCTTGCTCTTTTCCAGGTGTTCCAGCAACTGCCGCGCTTCGGTGTAATTCGGCGCGAGCTTCACGGCCTTTTCCACTTCCGCGCGGGCTAACCCCGGCTTCTTCTGTTCGAGATAGATGCGCGCCAGCATCACGCGCCCGGTTGCGGAATCGCGCAGGCCCAGATAGGTTTGCAGCTCCTGGACTGCTTCGTCGAGTTTACCTCTTCGGCGGTAAATATCGGCAAGTTCACGGTGCGCGAGCGCGCTCTTGGGATCGGCCGCAAGCGCGGCGCGAAATTCTTTTTCCGCAGTGTCGAGTCGCCCAGCGCCAAGCTCCTGGCGGCCGCGACGGAGGTGCGCGACGGCCGGGTCGATGGGGGCTGCCGATTCGGCGGTAGCTCCGCCCGATGCCGCAGGTGTAGCAAGCTGCATGCGTAGCGCCGTCGTGTCGAGCTCCCGGCTTATGCGCTGGTATTTTGCGAGCGATTCCGGTTTGCCATCCAATTTCAGCGCGGGCAGGCCGTTGGGACCAAAGGCTTCGAGCGCGGTGTTCCGCGTTTCGGCGGCTTCGTCTTTCTTCCCTGCTCTTTCCATGCTGTAAACCAGAAAGGCTCGATCTTCCGGATTGTCAGGCTCGCGTTCGGCCGCATCCAGGAATTGCGCGGTGGCGGCGGTGAGATCGTTGTTCTGCAGAGAAACCAAGCCGAGGTTGAACGGATAATCGTCCTCGTCGGGATCGAGGTCGCCCGCGCGTCGGAGCGCGGGAATCGCGGGGCCGAGTTTGCCCTGGCGCGCAAGCGCAAGCGCGAGGTTGTTCAGGATTTCCGGCAGGTCGGCTCCGCTAACCATGTTCAGCTTCAGGTCTTCCTGCAGTTTGCTGAAAACTTTCTCGGCCTTGTCGGGCTGGTTGAGGCGAAGGTCGCAAACTCCGGTTGCGAAAATTGCTTCGACACTACGTTCGTTGGTAGGCGGCACGCGGGCAAACCACGGCAAGGCGGAAGCGCAATCGTTGCGCGTGAAATAGACCTGGCCGAGAGAAAACGCCGGGTCGGGCCAGTTTGGCTCTAGGCGCACCGCTTCCTTCAGGTCACGGATGCGGATCTCGTCTTCGTTCGCAAGCAAGCCGCGGATGTATTGCTCAAATGCGCCCAAATAGAGAACCCGCTGGAGTTTCGAAAATTCCGCGAGGTTCAGCGGAAAATTATGGTCGACCGTCGTCAGAAGGCGCCATGTAAGCCGCGTGTAGAGGTTCATCATGGAGTCGAGCGGGCCGCTTTCGCGGACGGCTGGAAGGAGCGCGACGGGATTGACGCGCAACACGCGGGCGCTGACTGTGAGCGAAGTGCCGTTGGACGTGAAATTCCCGAATACAACGTAGTCGGCATCGAGATCCTGCGCAATGCGCAGCATGGTGGCGCGGCTCAACTTTGCGTTGGGCGGCAAACCTGCGCGATCCATTTCGTCGAGGCGTCCCTCGTGCGAATAGACCTGTTGGCCAGCGGCGGATAGATCCTGGATGGTGAGTTGTTCGAGGCCTTCGCCAATCCAGTCAAGCCGCGGCGATGCGCCGGCATTTTCAAAAGGAAAGACGAGAAAGACACCGCTCTGCGGAAGCGAGGGAGAGCGGCCGGATACGGGAGCAGCGCTTTGCTGGCCAGGCGACGCGCCGGGCCAAATAGATAGAAGGCCGCCAAACAAAATCAGACGCAGCTTGCGGTGCCATTGCCGCGGTTTTTCCATTAAGACAACATTCTAGCAGAGCGAGTGGACAAGGGGCGGCGAGATCGCGCGCCGACAGCGCTACTTCAGCAGATACACAACGCGGCGATTCGCATCCAGCGAGAGCACGCGAATGCCCAGTGAACGGACGCTGAGCAATCCGTCGAAGAGAGGCTCTTCGCTGCCGGGGACAAAGTAAGCGTTCTGGTGGAAGCGCTCGCCGCTCAATTCAAAGTCCAGCGGGGAAACGGCGCGAACCGGAATGGCACTTCTGACGCTGTTCCCTTGCAGCAGGCTGTTGGCCGTGTTGGGCGAAAACTCAGCGGCAGACCTGGCGCCGAAAAAGACCAGGCGGTCCGAGCCGGTGTCCACCAGAAGATGCAAAAGCTTTCCACCAACTTTGATTTCGGCAATGGGAAGATCGGCGCGAGTGGACAAATTGACCTGGATTCCGGCCGGCACGAAGTCTCCAAATTCCATCAACTGATTTCCATAGTCGAGACGGAAGCTGGCCTTTCCAAGAACATCCATTCCCAGAATTCCGGCGATCGGAAGATTCAAATCGCGCTCGACCGGGGTGAGATCCGTCACCAGGACGGGCACGGACAGTGCCTGGAGCGGACCGAGGCGAATTTCCGGGACAGAAGCGGCAAATGTTTCCGACTGGCGGCCGACGGCGGACAATTTGGCCTGTGAGAGAGGCAGGCCGAGATGCCTTGCAGCGGCAATACTAAGGATGCTTGGTGAAGTTCCGGTGTCGATGATGAAATTTTGATGCGCGAGTTCCCCTCCAAATTGGCCTTCGGCGACCACCAAAAATCCGCGGTACACCTTTACCGGAATGCTCCCGTGCGGAATCGAATGATCAGAGTGATCTGACGGATTCCGACGGGGTGTCGCTGCCAGCGAAACCCCCAAGGTCCAAGAACCAACCAGAAACAGGGTACCCAAGCGAATGAAAAGGCGATGCAAAGTTGCCGCACGCTCCTCCGACGGTATCGCCGACCGTAGAGACCCGGCTGGGTATCACAAGGATTTGCGCGTGGATTCCGGATAGATTGTGTGTGGCCAGATAACTAACCTGCGGCGCAGGACTTATTCGGAGAAGAGCGAGGCGGGTGGGCGAGGGAATTGACACAACTTTCTAGATGTTCCGTCCAATACACCGAGGTCACTATGGGTACATCAAATCCCCTCCGAGCCATTTTTCGATTTGGTGCATATGAAGTCGATTCACGTACGGGCGAGCTTCGTAAGAACGGGATGCGCATCCGGTGTCAGGAGCAGCCTATCCAGGTCCTGGTAGCGTTGCTCGAGCGCCCCGGCGAGCTTCTTACCCGTGAGGAGTTGCGGCAGCGCGTGTGGCCCGAGGATACGTTTGTGGACTTTGACCACGCGCTCAACACCGCCGTGAAGAAAATCCGGGCGGCCCTGAATGATGAGGCCGATTCGCCACGGTATCTGGAAACGGTTCCCCGGCGGGGATACCGATTTATCGCGCCAGTCCAAGCTGATCTGGCTCCGGCGCGTATCCCTGACGAGATTCCCAAAGAAAAACTGGAAGTCCCGGAAACCCACCGGCCGCTGATAAACAGCCGTGTGATTTTGCTGGCGGGCGCGCTTACGGGCCTTGTAGGCGGGGGATATTACTGGAGCAATCATCGTGCGCGGGCCAGCGACAATACCACGCCCAATCGCACCATGGTGGCCGTGCTTCCCTTTGAAAACATGACCAACGACCCTTCGCAGGAATATTTCAGCGATGGGATGACGGAAGAGACCATATCGCAGTTGGGCCGCCTGAATTCCCAGAACCTGGGCGTGATTGCCCGGACCTCGGCCATGAAGTACAAACACTCCGGCAAAGGCGCGCGGGAAATCGGACGCGAATTGAATTCGGACTATCTGCTGGAAGGCAGCATCCGCCGGGAAGGGCCGCGCGTGCGCGTGGTGGCGCAACTGATCCGCGTGGCAGACCAGTCGCCGCGCTGGAGCCACCAGTTCGATTACGAGTTCGGCGAACCGCTGTACATTGAAACCGACGCCGCGACGGAAATCGCCAACATGGTGCACGCAGAGCTGGAGCCGGCGACGCGCAAGCGCGTGCAAAAAGCAGATTCCATGGATTTCTATTTGCGCGGACTGGCGGAGTCCAACGTTCATACGGCGGAAGGCCTGGACCGCATTTTCCAGGCCTTTGACGAAGGCATGAAAAAGGATCCCAATTGCGCGCCGCCGTATGCCGCGCTGGCTCGCTTGTATGAACGCGGCGCCAATCTCGGATTGCTGAAACCAACGGATGCTTATGCGAAGGCGCGCGTGGCGGCGGAAAAAGCAATTGAGATCAATCCTCTGAATCCCGAGGCCCACATCTACCTTGCGGACGCCCTGCTCACCGTAGATTTTGACTGGTCGAGGGCGCAGGCGGAGATTCAGAAAGCGCTGACACTGAATGTGAATGATCCGAACGCGCACGAATGGAACGGAATCTTCCTTGCATTGCAGGGCAGGGTGGATCAATCCGTCCAGGAATTGCGCACCGCGGTAGAACTCGATCCGCTGAACGCGGAGTACCTTGCGACACTGGGACACGTCCTGATGGGGGCGGGACGGCCCGTGGAGGCGGAAACGGCGCTGACCGCCGCGATTGGCCTCGATCCGGCTTCCGACAGCGCCCACCTTTCGCTGGCCGAGATCTACGCGAACGACAAGCGCCATGCCGAAGCGATCAACGAAGCCACGACCGCGCTCTTCCTCCGCGGGCAGAGAGATCAGGCTCTGAAGATCAAAGCCATTTACCAGAAGTCTGGCTACGAGGCCGCAAAGGAAATGGCGTTACGGGAGCAGCTAGCTTTCCTTCTGGATCAACGCAATAAGCGCTTTGTCTCCGCGTTTGATATCGCCGTGTTGTACTCGTTGCTAGGCGAAAAGAAACAGAGCCTGGCGTGGCTGCAAACGGCTTACCAACAGCGCGACGTTGCGCTTTTGTGCCTGAAACAGACGCAGAACAGCAAGTTTGCTTCGGTGAAAGACGCACCAGAATTCAAAGCGATCCTGGAGGAACTGCACTACCCGCAGTGATTTTATAATCGCGCAGTTCAACCAGTGAGGCCGAATTGGCCGGGGCAAAGGAAAAATCAGGCTTGTGTTTCAGGGTTGCGCGGATTCCACGGGCTTCGGCGCCAACAAATCCTCTGCCGCGGGACTTTTCAGGACCGCCGAGAATATCGGGTCCTTCTGGACGGAATTGAAGTCGTTGTAGCCTTCGTCGCGCGCTTTCCTTAAGTAAAGAATCGCACGGTCCACATCGCCCTGCTGGGCGAAGGATTTGGCAAGGAGATAATAAAAGCGCCCGCGGTCCACGCTGATGGAGCGATCCTGAATCACGGTTCCCCCGCGCGACCGGCTGGGGTCAAGCGATGTCGGATCAAGCTGCAGCGCTTTGCGGAATGAGGCAATCGAATTTTCAAAATCTTTCTGGCTAAAGTAGGCGTAACCCAGGTTCAGATAAAACGGGGCAAAATTATCGCGGATGGAAATGGCGCGCTTGTAGGCGCGGATGGCCTTAGGATATTTCTTCCGTTCGTAGAGCACTGTGCCGATATTGTTCTGCGCGTCGGCGTAGCGCGGATCCACCTTGGCGGCTTTCTGATAGCACTTGATGGCCTGGTCGAGCTGGGCCTGATTGTGGTGTGCGATCCCCAATTCATTCCAGTACAGCGCATTTTTGGGGTTGCTTACGGCGAGGCGATAGAAAATATCCTCGGCTTCCTTGTATTCCTTGCGCGCCAGGTGCAACCGCGCCATCTCCTCATCGGCCAAGCCCGCCGAGGCGGGCGTTTGCGCGGCGGTGGAGACGGACGAATTCGCAACCTGAACGAATTTTTCCTGGGAAGACAACGAAGGGGAGAGGGCAACAGCGAGGAAGGTCACTACCGGAATCGCCAAGAAATTCCTGGTCATGGCGAATCTCCTTTGTCCGGGTCGGGCTTCACCGGATCCTTTTTCTTCTTGTCCCCAAAGATACCAAAAAACTTCTGTAAAGGGCCCTTTTTCTTTTCCTGGGCCTTGGCCGGGTCAACAGCCTGGCCACTGGGTTGTCCCGCGACTGGCGCACCATTTTTATCCAATTGTCCGTTGGGAGAGACATTGGGGTTGGGGGGAGGAGGATTTGAGGAACCGCCGCCAAAGATGTGCGAGAGGAACGAGCCGGCGGCGTTGATGGGGTTATGGCCGCCGTGGAGTTCGCAAAGCTGTGTCGGCCCTGAACCTGAGACGTAAACTTCTTCGCGGGTCACAGGGCAATTAGGGGTCGCAAGTTCCAGGGTATCCGCGTCGATGATGTCTGAATCTACGCCCTCCGGCTTGTCCCAATCCCTGGCGTCGCGGTAGCCCGGCAACGCCGTGGCATGAATCATGAAGTCGGCCCAGATGGGGGCTGCGGTCGCTCCGCCGGCAAGACCGAGATCGTGATTGTCGTCGAAGCCGATCCAGATCACACAAACGAGGTTGGTGGTGAATCCGGCGAACCAGCCATCGCGCGAAGTACCGGTCTTTCCGGCCGCGGGCAGGGTGAACCCTTTGGCGCGAACCTGGGCGCCGGTGCCTTTGTTGAGAACGTCTTTCAGGATGCTGTCCACAAGATAGGTGACCCGGGGATCGAGAGCTAGCTTGGTCGTCGGGCCATATTTCTCGAGCGAGTTGCCGCCCGCGCTGACCACCGACTTGATGTAGAAAGGCTCCGCGCGCGTGCCCATCGTGGCAAATGCAGTGTAGGCGCCGGCAACTTCCAGAGGCGTCAGTTCGTAGGCGCCCAAGGCGACGGCAGGCGTCGGACGGATATTCGCGCTCAGGCCCATCTGGCGGGCAATCTGCACGACGCGGCCGTAGCCCACCATTTCGGCGACTTTTACGGTGGCCACGTTCAGCGAATTCGTCAGCGCCTGGCGGACTGTGACTTTGCCCATGAAACGCTCGCCGTAGTTGTTCGGGGTATATTCCTGGCCGTCAAATTCAAAGACGGTTGGCTCGTCGTCAACGGTGGTCGCAGGTGTAACCACCGGCTGCGCGCCGTCCACGGCGTTGTTGAACGCGGCTGCATAAACAAACGGCTTGAAGACAGAGCCCGGCTGGCGATGGGCGAGCGCGTGATTCAACTGGCTCTGGCCGTAGTCTCTTCCGCCGATGAGGGCCTTGATTTCGCCGGTGCGCGGATCGAGCGCAATCAGCGCGGCCTGAGCCTGGGGAATCTGTTCCGGCTGGGCTTTCTTCCCTTTCAGCTTGCGCGTTTTTGCGTATTTCGCGGCCAGCATCGTGTCCACGTTTTTCATGCCTGCGTCGAGTGCCGCCGCGGCGACGCGCTGCAATTGCGGATCGAGTGTGGTAAAGACGCGGTAGTTGGAGCTGAGCAGATCCTGCTCGGAATATTTCTCCAACAGGTGATCCTTGACCATATCCACGAAATAGGGCGCTTCGTTGCCGGAGATGGCAGAGCGCACCAGCTTCAGAGGCAGGTTCTTGGCATCCTGAACGTCGGCTTCGGTGATGTACTTGTTTTCGAACATTTGCGTGAGCACGCGGTCACGCGCCTGGGCGGCCCGTTCGGGATGCCGGTCGGCGACGGAGTAATAGTTTGGCGCGCGGATCAAGCCGGCGAGAAACGCACATTCGGGCAGCGTCAACTGGCGCAAGTCCTTACCGAAGTAGGCTTCACTGGCTTCGGCGAATCCGCGAATGCCGAAGCTGCCGCGGTTGCCAAGGTAGACTTCATTCGCATACATCTCAAAAATGCGCTGTTTGCTGAAGCGCTGTTCCAGTTCGAAGGAAAGCATCGCTTCGGCGAGTTTCCTCTGCCAGGTGCGATCGAGGGAAAGAAAGTAGGTACGTGCAACCTGCATCGTGATGGTGCTGGCGCCCTGGAAGTGCTGCGCGTGACGAAGATCGGCCCATGCGGCGCCGAAGATGCGGATGAAGTCGAAGCCTGGGTGCTCGAAGAAGCGCTTGTCTTCCGCGGAGAGGATGGCCTGCACCAGCTGGGGTGGAACATCCTCATAACGAACTGGGCGGCGCTTTTCGCGGAGGCTATCGAACAGGTTGGTAATCAGTTCCGGTTCGATCTCAGCCGTACCCATGTCCGAACCGCCGCCGAGAGGGCGAATGCTGCGAATGACCCTGCCGCTGAACTGCACGGCAAGCGCGTTCCCGCCCGCGAAATAGGAGAGTTTAGACGGCCGGATATCGAGCGTGCTGCCCTGAATGGTGAAGGTCCCAAGGGCGTTCTCATCCGCATCCGGGCGATAGCCGGTGCGCTGGAGGTAGGTCACCAGGTCGTCCACGCCCCAGGCCTGCCCGTCGGAGATGTGCTCGGGAGCCGAGAAAATCTGGGTGGTGTTCTGCAGAACGTGGCCGGAGAGCCGGAGATCGATCATCTTGGAGTACTTAACGTAGTAGAAGGTGAAGATGCCCGCGGCAACAATGAAGCAAAACGCTACGACGGCCAGCAGTCCCAGCCCGAACGCAGAAGTCCAGAAACCTTTTTGAATGCGCAATCGCAAAGAATGCTCCCTGAGGGTGGGCTAAGTTCTATTGTCTCTTACAAGGGAAACGGCGCAAAACCTTAGTTTGCTCCAAAGAAGGAGTCATCCTCCTGGCATGACGGAGTGCCTGTGCGCCGCTTACTTCAACAGGTCTCGCCCTTCACTGGTAGGCGAGAAGGAAAGCTCGGTCTTGTAGACCTTGAAATCGACGGGAACGCTGTAATTCACGCTGATCATGATCCCATGACTGGTAGTTTCAACCTTGATGTCCTCGCGATTGGCGGGGATATCGAGGTCTTGAACGACTTTGAAGATGACGTCGCGCACCTGTTCATCGGAGTAGCGGTTTACGATTGCAAAGCGCGCCTGCTCGGCCATCTTGTCCTTAAGCTCGTATTCAGCCACATAGGCGGGCACGATTTTGACGGCGGCGTAGACCAAGGAAATCAGAATGACGGTGTAAATGATGGCTTTCAGCTTGCCCTCGCCACGTTGCGGGCGCTTCGAATTTGATCGTAGGAAACTCACTTAAGAAAACTCCCATTGCCACCGGAGAGCCGGCGGCAGGATAAATATGTCTCTTTTTACGCTAGCACTCGGCTATCGGGCTGTCGAGACGAAGGGCGGACAGGTGTTCTTCAGATGCAACGCCCGAGCCGGGCGGCTTTCCGCCCGGTGCCGCGGTCACACTTAGTATGCCCGGCCGAAGATGGCTCGGTCTTTTGCCGGCTTGCCGCAATAGACGCAAGCGCCGCCGCTCGCAACTTCCCTGCCCAGCACCGCCGTCTGATCTAATGGGATGCAGCGCATGGTGGCGCGGGTTTCCTCTTTGATTTTGGCTTCGCAGTCGCCGTTGCCGCACCAGGGCGCGAAGGCAAAACCGTTTTCCACGGCTTTTTTGAATTCGTCGTAGGTCGATACCTCGGAGGTGTTTGCGCGCCGGAAGGCCAGCGCCTTGTCGAAGAGCGATTGGTGAATTTCCACGAGCAGTTTTTCGATAGTGGCTGGGAGGTCGGCTAGCGAGGCGCTGACTTTGCCTTCCCTGCCGGGACGGTCACGGCGGGCGAGCATGGCCGCCTGCTTGGCCACGTCTTTGGGGCCGAGTTCCACGCGGACCGGGACGCCACGCATTTCCCAGTCGTTGAACTTCCAGCCGGGGCTGAAGCCTTCGCGTTCGTCGAGATGGACACGGAGGTTGGCCTTGACGAGCTGCGCCTTCAACTCCTTCGCCGTTTTCTGAACGGAAGCCTTTTCCTCATCGGTCTTGTAAATCGGGACAATGACCACCTGAATGGGTGCTATCCGTGGCGGCATAATTAATCCCTGATCGTCTCCGTGCACCATGATGATCGCCCCGATGACACGGGTTGAAAGCCCCCACGAAGTCGTCCAGCAGTGCTGCAGCGCTCCGTTTTGATCGAGATACTTTACCTCGAAGGCTTGCGCGAAATTCTGGCCGAGGAAATGAGAGGTGCAGAACTGCAAAGCCTTCTGGTCTCCCATCATGGCCTCGAGGGAATAGGTTGTGTCGGCGCCGGCAAACTTCTCGGCGTCGGATTTGGCGCCAGGGATGACCGGGATTGCGGCTTCGTTCACGGCGAAGTCAGTGTAGACGTCGAGCATCTGCCGGGTCTCTTCGACTGCTTCCTCGCGGGTAGCGTGGGCGGTGTGGCCCTCCTGCCAGTAGAATTCGAGCGTGCGGAGGAACAGCTTGGTGCGAAGTTCCCAACGGATGACGCTGTTCCACTGGTTCATCAGCACCGGCAGGTCGCGGTAGGATTGGATCCACTTTGACCACATATGGCCGATGATGGTTTCCGAGGTGGGCCGCAGGATTAGAGGCTCGGCCAGTTCTTCGCCGCCGCCGATGGTGACAACTGCAAGCTCCGGCGAAAAGCCTTCCACGTGGTGCTTCTCTTTTTCGATGAAGCTCTTGGGGATCAGCAGAGGGAATGCGACGTTCTGGTGGCCCGTAGCCTTGAAGCGTTTATCGAGCGCCGCCTGAATATTCTCCCAGAGCGCCCAGCCGTAGGGGCGCACAATCATGCAGCCGCGCACCGGCGCATAGTCCGCCAACTGCGCCTTCAGCACCAGTTGGTTGTACCACTCCGAAAAATCTTCCGCCCTTGTTGGTAGCTTCTCGTCCGCCATGCGTCTCCCTGTCCAATTCCGCAGCCGTGTGCAAGCTTTTCAGCCTAACGGACGCCATCCGCGACTGTCAACGCAAGCATCCCGCTCGCTGTAGATTAGGGATTCCAAACTACGGTCGCTATTTCCCGAGCGCAATTGAAACCCTATCTGAATCCATATCTGATACGGCACGTGAGAACCTGGTGTGAATATAGAAACCAGCAGCCAACGGATAAGCTAGCCCGGAGAAGACATCGCGGCCGATAAACCGAAAATCCTCATGAAAACGTCGCCCTTAATTGCTCTGGTGTTGGAGAAGTAATACGACGCAGCGAGCCGGGAGCGAAATGGGAGAGAGATGATCCTGTCGGGGGCGAAAAATCCTATCCGATTGTTTGGGGCAGCGGGCACTCCTATCCGATGGCATGGTGCTACCACCGGATCGTAAATGGGCCGGAGGACAATGTTTGGGTTAAATACCGTGTGTGGAAGCAAAAAAGGCCGAAGCAGAGAATAGTTCTCCAAACTAACGGATTACTGCCTTTACGCCGGGGTTGAAGCCCCGGCCTCCTAAAAACTGCATGAAATTCCGGCCCAAACTAAATGGCGCTGCCGAGGAACCAGTCTTTGTCGGAATCCTGGGTTTTGCTGCGGATGAGCAGTTCGGGGTCTTTGACGGTGACGCGGCTATAAGGCGCGACGGAATGGGTGAGCCAGACGTTGCCGCCGATGACGCTGTGGTGGCCGACGCGCGTGTCGCCGCCCAAAATCGTGGCACCCGGGTAGATGGTGACGCTGTCTTCGAGGTCCGGGTGGCGCTTGTTGCTCAGACCGCGCACCAGTTCCCCGCCACCGTCGCGGCGGCTGGTGGGATTGAAGGCGCCGAGCGTCACTCCGTGATAGAGCGTGACATGGTTGCCGACCGTCGCCGTTTCGCCGATCACCACGCCCGTGCCGTGATCAATAAAAAAAGATTCGGCGATCGTCGCGCCGGGATGGATGTCAATTCCGGTACGGCTATGGCCTACTTCGGTCATCATGCGCGGAAGGTACGGAATTTTCAGCATGTAGAGTTCGTGAGCCAGCCGCTGGATGGTGATGGCCTCAATTCCCGGATAGCTTAGAAGAATCTCTTCGTAGCCCATCGCCGCCGGGTCATTTTTCAGAGCGGCTTCGAGGTCGGTGGCCAGCAGATGCGCCAGATGCGGGAGCTTGGAGCGAAACCTAACGAGCAACTCTTCCGCCGCCCGCGGCAGATTGCTGGGATTCGCTTTCTCGCGGCAATGAGAGTCAAAGCGAATAGCACAGATAATCTGCTCTGCAAGCTTCAGCTCGAGATCCTCAAGAAAATGCGAAGCGTGGGGACTCCGGTGATGCTCCGGCTCGTAATAGAGCGGGAACAGCGCATCGAGATAGAGCCGGCAGAATCGGTTGACTTCGTCTTTAGACGGCAGGCGATATTCGCCGGCGGGATCACCGGAAAGGCGCGCTTCCAGCGCGGAGCGGAATTCGCTCGCCAGGCGGCCGAGTTGTCCATTCAGAGTGGTCATGGATTCCTCGCTGCGGCTCGAACGCGGCAAAAAGGGGATTCGGGGGGGACACGAAACTTCCGCGCCCCCGATACCTCGCTGCCTCGAAGCCGCCGCTCGCTTAGCCAATCCCCTCGAACAGGATTGTGGAGATGTAGCGCTCGCCGGAATCGGGCAGCACGGTGACGATGGTCTTGCCGGCAAATTCCGGCAGCTTGGCCAAACGGACAGCAACGGCGGCGGCCGCTCCGCAGGAGATTCCGCTGAGGATGCCCTCTTCGCGAGTGAGCCGCCGCGCCATCTCGACGGACTCTTCGTTGGTCACCAACTCCACGCGGTCTACCAGGCTGAGATCCAGGTTTTTCGGAACGAAGCCTCCACCGATACCTTGGATCTTGTGGGGCGCGGGCGTCAGTGGCTGGCCTTCCATGGTTTGCTTGATCACCGGGCTCGCCGTCGGCTCAACCGCCACTGCGGTGATTTTCTTCCCCTTCCCCTTTTTGATGTAGCGGCTGACGCCAGTCAAGGTGCCGCCGGTGCCAACGCCACTCACGAAAACGTCCACGGCGCCGTCTGTATCGTTCCAGATTTCCGGGCCGGTGGTCGCTTCGTGGATTGCCGGGTTCGCCGGGTTTTCGAATTGCTGCGGCAGGAAATAGTGCTGTTTGTCGGATTCGTAAATTTCCGTGGCCTTCTTGATTGCGCCCTTCATGCCTTCTGGGCCCGGTGTAAGCACGAGGTTCGCGCCAAATGCGGCCAAGACGCGCCGGCGCTCGAGCGACATCGTTTCCGGCATGGTCAAGGTGATTTTATAACCGCGGGCTGCGGCCACAAACGCCAGTGCGATGCCGGTATTGCCGCTGGTGGGCTCGACGATTTCAATCCCCGGCTTCAAAACCCCGCGCTTTTCCGCGTCCCAGATCATTGCCGCCCCGATGCGACACTTCACTGAGTACGCTGGGTTTCTCCCCTCGATCTTCGCGAGCACAGTGGCCTTGGCACCGTCGGTGACGCGATTCAGTTTGACCAGGGGAGTTCGTCCAATACTCAGAGAGTTGTCGGCATAGGTATTTGCCATGATGTTCCTCAGTAGAGTGAATTTGCTGTATCGGGACAGCAGATCAAGTATAGACCGACGCCAGGGAAACAAGACCATCGAAACTATCAGAAGCGCCTATTCCACGGGTTCTTTCCCCTGATAGAAGAGATGCGGCGCGTTGCGGCCAGTTACACTCTCCGTTAGACTCAGGTAGTGGCCAGTCGTTAGACAGCCATAATCGCTTCCCGCATCCCCACACATCCGGCTCTGGAGAAAATTAATGAGCACCGAAGCAAACGCTCGCATCGAACGCCCACTTGACAAGGTTGACCGGCAGATTGCGGACCTGCTTCGCGAGGAAGCTGTGCGCCAGGCGACTGGGCTCGAACTAATTCCTTCCGAAAATCTCGTTTCCGAAGCTGTGCTGGAGGCGATGGGCTCGATTTTTACGAACAAGTACGCGGAGGGCTACCCGGGGAAGCGCTACTACGGCGGTTGCGAAGTAGCCGACAAAGTGGAGCAACTGGCGATTGACCGCGCGAAGCAGCTTTTCGGCGCGGATCACGCCAATGTGCAGGCGCACTCCGGGACTTCGGCCAACGTGGCGGTGTATATGTCCGCACTGAAGCCGGGCGATACGGTACTGGGCATGGCGCTGGCGCATGGCGGGCATCTGACGCATGGCCACCCGCTGAATTTTTCCGGGCGGATGTACAAATTCATTGAATACCACGTGCGGCAGGACACTGAGCGGATTGACTACGACGAAATTGAAAAGCTGGCCGAGGAGCACAAGCCGAAGATGATCGTGGCGGGAGCTAGCGCGTATTCGCGGATCATCGAATTCGAACGCATCGCAAAAGTAGCGAAGGCTGTGGGCGCGATTTTCTTTGTGGACATGGCGCACATTGCGGGCCTGGTGGCGGCGGGCGTGCACCCAAGCCCCGTGCCGCACGCCGATATCGTCTCAACGACTACGCATAAGACCCTGCGCGGCCCGCGCGGCGGCATGGTGCTATCGAAGGCGTCGTTTGCGAAGGAGATCGACAAACTCACGTTCCCCGGCACGCAGGGCGGCCCGTTGGTGCATACCATTGCAGCCAAGGCCGTGTGCTTCCAGGAGGCGATGGAGCCATCGTTCATCGAATATCAGAAGCAGGTGGCCGCGAACGCCAAGGCGCTCGCAAATGCGATTTCGCGCCACGGCTTCCGCGTGGTTTCAGGCGGCACCGACAATCATGTCTTTCTGATCGAAGTGCATCCGCGCGGCATCACCGGCAGTGACGCGGAAAAGGCGCTCGACCGCGCGGGCATCACAGTGAACAAGAATGCCATTCCGTTCGATCCCCTGCCGCCGATGAAGGCGGGGGGTATCCGGCTCGGAAGCCCCTCGGTCACAACGCGGGGAATGAAGGAACCGGAGATGGAGCTTATCGCCAATGGTGTCGCGGAAGTTCTCACCCACATGGGAGACGTGGCGGTGGAGCAGAAGGTGCGCAAGCAGGTTGCCGAGCTTGCGGCGCGCTTCCCCATCTACGAATCGCGCACCCGACCCGCGGCCACGCACGCGCGGGTCTAAAAAAGACGCCGATTAATTTCACGTAAATCGAAGTAGACTTACCCGGCCGCCGGACCATTGCCGGTAGTACCAGCTTGACGATTCATGAGCGAAAAAAAGCATAAGTTGCCGGACATTGTCCAGGCCACCGCCGAGTTCGAAAAATGGGCTTCTCGCCACGTCCATATGGTGCAATCGGACGTGAAGCTGAAGCACCAGAACATGGCCAACGCGGCCTTCCCATTTTTTCGTGCCACGTTTTACCGATGGGCCCAGTGGTGGCCGATCCTCTGCCCGGAGCTGGCCCACGCGCCGCAAGTTCTCGCGGTCGGCGATCTCCACGTAGAAAATTTCGGCACTTGGCGTGATCTGGAAGGCCGGCTGATCTGGGGTGTGAACGATTTCGACGAAGCCTGGCCGGCGTCCTATGCGGTGGACCTGGTGCGCCTGGTTTCCAGTTGTTACCTGGCAATCGAGGAAGAGCACCTGTCCATCACTCGGAAAAAGGCCTGCCGGGCCATCGAAGAAGGCTACCGCGATTCGCTTGCCAAGGGCGGAGGTCCTTTTGTTCTCGCTGAACACCACCGCTGGCTGCGGCTGGTGGCGCTCAACAAGCTGCGCGACCCGGTCGTTTTTTGGAAGAAAATCCTGGCTTGCCCGAAGTACAAAGGAAGGCTTCCCAACGACGTCTGGAAGCTGGTGCATGCCTTGATGCCGCTGCGCACCCTTAACTACGAGCTGAAATCGCGCATTGCCGGGCTCGGCAGCCTGGGCCATCCGCGGGTCCTTGCGCTCGCCACTTGGGACGGCGCGCACATTGTGCGCGAGGCCAAGCAACTTACTCCCTCGGCATGGATCTGGGCCAGGAAACTGCACACGACGCAAATTCTGAGCCGGAAGTTGGTCGCAACCGCCATGCGCATCCGCGATCCGCATGTTCATTTCGCCGACCACTGGATCGTCCGCCGGCTGGCCCCGGACTGCTGCCACATCGAAATCAGTTCCCTTCCCAAGGAGCGCGACGAAGAGAAGCTCGCGTACTACATGGGCTGGGAAACCGCCAACATCCATCTGGGCAGCCGCAAAGCTATCCCGGCGATTCGGCGCGACCTCGCCCATCGGGAAGACCGCTGGCTGCATAGAGCGGCCAAGGCCATGCTCAAGGTTACCCTGGAAGATTGGAGGGTCTGGCGGAGCAAGAGCGGCTCCCTGCCTTCGTCCAAGTAGATCGCGCCCGACCGGCCACTCCCGGCATGTGTCCCCCTCATCACTAGAACGTAAAGACGTTGAACGAATTCTGTCCCACGGGTCAGTAGATTCGGGGTTTCCATCCTCGTAAGGTCAGCAAGGAACGGTAAATGACGACTTCCTCGGCCAACTCGCTCACCTCCAAGTTACGGAAAGAAAAGCGCATTTTCCGCCCCTTCTCGAGCGCTTTTTTCCCCGGCGAGTTGCGCCTGACCCAGCGACGGAAGTTGTCTGCTCCCCGGGGGAATCCTTGCCAATGAACGAGGTGGAACTATGATGGATACGGAAGCCTTCAAAGAATTCAAGACCGGACTCACCCTGCTCCGAGACAATTACGCCAACCGGGCCCTGAATCACATCCAGAAAGCCGCAGAGCTCGAAAAGAACAACCCCTACTACATGTCCTACCTAGGAGTGGCGCTGGCCCGCACGCAGCAGAAATGGGCGGATGCCGAGCGCCTCTGCGATAGCGCGGTGCGCATCAAGCGCAACCAGGCGCAGCTCTACCTGAATCTTGCCGAGGTCTACATGTCCGCCGGACGCAAGGAAGATGCCCGCGACGCCTTGATCGCCGGGATGAAATATGCGCGCCGCGACGTCCGGCTAAGCATCGCCATGGCCAAGCTGACCCCACGTCGGCCCCCCGTGTTCACGTTCCTGGGCCGCAAGCACCCCCTGAACCGGCACTTCGGCCTGCTGCGGCACAGGACGCTGTCGGCGCTGGGCAAGGGCTGAACCGCAACGACTTTCCCCACCCCCCAAACGCGGAAAGGGCGGATGGCTTCGGCCACCCGCCCTTTCCGTTTTCATTAGCTTTAATGTCTTGAGGAGCTACCTGCGATGCGAATAGCCACTGCCAAATCCGCCGGGGAGTCCCATCTCCAGCAGGATCTTGAAGCCAACGCCGAAGAGGCCGTTGGGCAGCAGATCGCGGCGGACGACTTCCGCCAGGTATTCGTGGCTCATGGATGCGGGTTCCTTGGAATAGGGCATGGTAACGAACAGCCGCATGCCGACTTCGTAGGTGGTGACGCTGGACTGAAAAAAGACGCCCGTGCGGGAAACACTGAGGGTTCCGCGGATGTCTTCAAATGGGTCGCGTTCCGGGTCGGAGGGCCGGATGCGCATCAGTTGCGTGATTTTGCAGCGCCGGCTGCTGCGCCGTTCGGTCTGCTTGGAGCGCGTGGTGGTGATACCGCCTGGAGTGTTGATCTTTGTCATGAGGTCGAGCTGGGACGCCATTGAGGTCTGCCTTTCCCGAGTAAAACCGAATTCCCTAAGTAAATACAAGATAGCGGGGATACCCGGGAAAACCTATAGAGAGATCGTACTCGGCAGAAGGTAGGACGTCACAGACTTGATGGTAGTACGAAAGTACCAGTCCGGCAATGCTTTTGGCCGATAGGGGTTTCGCCTTCCTCTGCGAGGGAGTCAGTTTCCCGATCCGGACCGTGGGAGTGAATTCACATCATCCGCTCGTGGGGACGTGGGAGCAGGCACCCAATCCCGGCGGCGGAACCACTTCAGTCGTATATACCATTTTCGTCGAGCGCGATGGGTTTTTAATCCAGGGCAAGGACGAAGAGCATGAAGCACCCCTAGCGATTTCACGAATCCGATGGG